>WLWG01001871.1_pt1 | contig 17478 bp, 13 predicted proteins | sample 6712871 | NCBI WGS metagenome assembly WLWG01 (sample SAMN12718693, study PRJNA515312) | sponge metagenome | isolation source: marine sponge | host: Mycale hentscheli | place: New Zealand: South Island, Marlborough, Capsize Point | collected 2003-05-01
CTACCCTCAACATTCTCGAGGCTATTCGAAGTGTCGATACCAGTATCCGGTTCTACCAGGCATCGACGAGTGAGATGTTTGGTGCGTCACCACCACCTCAGAACGAAGCGACGCCCTTCTACCCTCGAAGCCCCTACGGGGCGGCGAAGGTGTACAGCTACTGGATCACTCGCAACTATCGCGAGGCCTACGACATGTTCGCGGTCAATGGACAACTGTTCAATCATGAATCACCACGGCGCGGTGAGACGTTTGTTACCCGCAAGATCACCCTCGGAGTCGCGAATATCGCCAAGGGCAACCAAACGGAATTGTGGATGGGAAATCTCGACGCCATCCGCGACTGGGGTTATGCGCCCGAGTACACCGACGGCATGTGGCGGATGCTGCAGGCCGACGAGCCGGACGATTTTGTGCTTGCCACCGGCACCGCTTACACAATCAAGGATTTCCTCAGCCTCGCGTTTGAGCATGTTGGGCTGGACTGGGAGAAATACGTCAAGTTTGACCCCAAGTTCTTGAGGCCCACCGAAGTCGACGAACTCATCGGGGACGCCTCGAAAGCTCACGAGAAGCTCGGCTGGAAAGCTCAGGTGCTACCACCGGAGTTGGCGCAGATCATGGTCGATGTCGACCTCGCTCGCCTGGAGGGCGCTGCCGAGGGTGAGTTCTGACGCGCTGGAGGATTCGGGCATCGAACGAGCAAAGAATGATGGCACAAGAAGTGCTGTGATGGAATCAGCGAAGAGTGAGACCGCGGGTGTTGTCGCTGTATGGCTCGCGAGTCGTATCCTCATCCTCGCAGTTGCGGTGGCTGGCTATGTGATCGCCTTGTCGCGGCAAGTAACAGCATCGTCTGTATTCGAGATGTGGGATCACTTCGAGTCCCCTATGTATGCCGATATTGCGCGCAATGGGTACGTAGGTGAGGGTGATTTTCGCTACAACACCGCGTATTTCCCGGCGACTGCTGTCTTCATGCGCATGGGACTGTTCCTGGGGTTGGAGCCTGCGCTCACCGGGATGGTGGTTTCCCTAGTCGCCGGCGCTTTTGCTGCGGTGGCGCTTGGCCGCCTCACTGCTGCCATTGGCGGTGCACCTATGTGGGGAGCCATTGGTTGGGTAGCTGCACCCACCGTCGTCTTTCTGACAGCACCATGGTCTGAGGCTTTGTTCTCGGCCTTCGCCTTTTGGTCTTGGCTTCTTGCTCGACAGGGTCGATGGTGGTGGTCCGGGGTGTTGGCTGCCGGGGCCTCCTTCACTCGCATCAACGGCGTCTTTCTTGTCATCGGTCTATTTGCTGTTTGGTGGTTCAGTGATCAACGTCGACTGCGTTCACTCGTGCCCCTTGGTTTGCCATTCTTGATACTTATTGGGCATTCGACGTACCTCTGGAGCCTTACCGGCCGGTGGAACGAATGGCGAGCAGTTCAGTCAGAGCGCTGGGGCCGTGAGTTAGTTGATCCCTTTACTGCCTTCACAAACTCCTGGAACCTTATTTTTGATTTTGTTCCGGGAGAGATAAGTACCAGATTTATTGGTGAGATTGCAGCGGTTCTCTTTGTAACTCTTGCCATCGTGGTGCTCTTGGTCAAGCGTATGTGGCCTGAAGCAGTGTTCGTCGCTGTGACGCTGGTTGCGCTAGCGACGAGCACCTACTACTACTCGATCCCTCGAAACGTTACGCTCCTATTTCCGATCTGGATGCTTCTCGGTCTTGCCCTTACGCGGCATGTTTGGCTGCGCTGGCTCTATCTCGCGTTGTCGATTCCCCTCACCGCAGTTGTGACCGTACTCTTCGTCGACGGTCAGTGGATCTCCTAGAAATAGGCTTTACGTAATGCGCGCACTCATCACTGGGGCAGCCGGTCAAGACGGCACCATTTTGTCCACCATGCTTGCCCGGCAAGGAGCTCAGGTTGTCGGGTTGGTGAAACCCGCGACCAACTATCAGCAGCTTCTTTGGTACGTGCCCGATATCCAGATCGCCGAAGTGGACCTCTCGGACACCGATGCGCTTCGACACGTCGTTAAGGAGGCGTCGCCGACGCACATCTGGAACTTTGGTGGATTCACCGCACCCGGCGAGTCATGGGATCACCAAGACGAAGTCCGGCGTATCAACGTCGATGCGGTCGAGGCACTGCTGTCCTGTGCTGCGGAACTGACATCACCTGCGAGGGTGTTTCAAGCCTCGTCCTCGCACATCTATGAAGGGACCGACCGATCCCCACAGACAGAAGATTTCGAGCTGAGTCCGCACAGCCCGTATGCGCAGTCGAAGGCGGCAGCCCTGAGGTTGGTGCGCGAATATCGCGAAAAGAAGGGGCTCTTCGCGGTGTCTGGAATTCTGTACAACCACGAGTCGCCGTTGCGCGGAGAAAACTTCGTGACACGCAAAGTGAGCAAAGCGGTAGCTCGGATCTCTGCCGGCCAGCAGGAGGTGCTGGAACTCGGCGACATTGAGGTAGCTCGCGATTGGGGTTGGGCACCGGACTATGTGCGAGCCATGCTGCTCATGCTGCAAGCGCACCAGCCACAAGACTTTGTTCTGGCAACGGGTATTTCGCATCGGCTGTCCTATTTCGTTGCAAAGGCATTCTTGGCTGCTGGAGTTACCGACTGGCAGGACCGAGTGATCAGCTCACCCAATGACCGGCCGAGCGATACCAACAAGATGGTTGGAGACTCAAGAGCGGCATATGTGGAGTTGGGTTGGCGACACACCGTGGACTTCGATTCAATCGCCGAGCGAATGGTGCGCCACGACTCGGACCTTCTTGTCGACCCAAGCGCTCTGTGGCTGGACTTCTAGCCGAACGCTCTCCCCTACCCTTGTGACGTGCCACGCCGAATCTCGTACGCGCAAAACGGGGAGGACGTACGTATTTGGCATGCTTTCGGGCCACGACCAGAGCAAGGGGATGCGCCGGCCCTCACGTATGTGGAGGTTGGCGCCAACGAGCCGCGGGATATGTCCCTTACTGCCGCCCTGTACGACCTGGGTTGGCGCGGTCTGTTGATCGAGGCGGACCCGGAACTAGCCGAGCGTCTTCGCCTCTATCGCTCTGGCGATGTCGTATTCAACGCGGTGGCAGCGGACTTCACCGGCGAGGTGACCTTTTATCGAGTGCCGGGAACGGGATTAGGAACGATGGATCCTCGGGAGGCGAATGTTGCCGCCGATCGAGGTTTCCACGTTCAGGCACAGACCATCGATACCCGCACACTCGATGACATGCTGGATGAGTTCCTTCCCGGGGCAGCACCCATTCACGCACTGTCTATCGATGTTGAGGGAGCCGAAGCCGACGTACTCGGCGGCTTGTCTCTCGTCCGACACCGACCGTGGGTGATGTGTATCGAGGCAGTGGAGCCTGGCACGAGTACACCGTCGCACGACGCGTGGGAGCATCATGTGATCGATCGGGACTATCGCATGGCGGCTTTCGATGGAATCAATCGCTGGTATGTGGCAAACGAAGTAGCCGATCGGGCTGTGTCCGATAGCGCTGGTGCTCCGGTGGGCATGACTATCGCTGAGGCGATTTCGATGCCGTTCAACATTGTTGATGCCGGATATCACGGGTGGACATCCCAGGAAACGGATCAGCTGCACGAAACAAGCAACAAAGCATTCAACAGAGCGGCGTGGCAGCGAGAAGTGATCTTGCATGACAACGAGCAAGCCGTTCCGACCCAGGAATACGAGCGCCAAATCGAAGAACTCCGATCGGCTCTTGTTGACGTTCAAGGGAGCAGAACGTATGCCCTGAGTCGAAAAGCTTCCACGGCAGCAAAAAGGTTACGAGCCGCAGCCCAACGCACAAGGAGCGCACTTCCCACTCCAGCCACCGAGCGGCTGGTACGTGAACGTCACCTCAAGCACGTGACCACCAATATGGGGCACCTCACTCCGGCAGCGTTCTTGACGTCCAGCACGGAGCCTGACGGAACTCTGTTTGATCAGCCTGGTGAGGAGAGCGTCCATTGGCTCGGCACTGCGCGAGAGGGAGTGCCTCTGGCGCGGCCACCCGTGCCTCCGGGCACCGATCTATCTGGTGTGACTGCGAAGCAGGCGCAGGAGATCCGGGCTTGGCTCAGTGAGTATCCCTTTGATGCGGACGCTGAGTTGGACGCACGGATGGACAATCATGACGACGAAGTAGGTCGAGCTCAGGCCGCATTACGGACACGGCTTCGCCTGTTGGATGGTCAGGGCGCACAGTCCTCGGGCCGGCGGGGAAATCTCATCGCCTTTGACGCCCGCGCCCTTCAAGCCCCGGAGTTTGCGAAACGGGGTATCGGACGATTTGCTTACGCCCTTCTTGCGGGTGCGCGAGCAGCCGTCAGTGATGCCCGCGTGCGCCTGATAGTGGACCCAGGGTTGCCGTCTTTGCCACACGACATTGCTGATGGCTGCACTGTCATGACTCGCATCAAGGCGAGCGAGGTCGGCCATTTCGGTGCGCTTATCCAACCGTCACCAATGACGCACTCGCCCGACCCTCTTGTGCCCCTGGCTACCGCAGACCTGTACAAGCTAGCGGTGGTCTTTGACTTCATTCCCCTGCACTTTCGAGACATCTACCTCGGCAATGTCGCGGCACGAGCAGAGTACGCAGCCAATCTCGACGCGCTCACCCACTACAACGACTATCTCGCCATCTCTCACGTCGCTGCGGCAGAAACCGCCACTCTTCTTGCGGCCCGCAGTCAGATAGCCGACGACACGGTCATTCGCGTTGCATGGCCCAGCGAGCTCGACTTAAGCGGCGCGGCAACTAGCGTGGTCAACACACACGGCCCAATTGTCTTGATGGCGGGCGACGATGCGCGCAAAAACACCTTTGGAGGACTCGCCGGTATCGCAGCAGCAACGAGTCACGAGGCGAACCGGAATGTTGTTGTGGTCGGCATGGCTGGTCAAGAAACGCGAGTTCACCATTGGTCCATCGCAGCAGCGATGCGGCCCGGCGAAGCTGACACCTTGGGACGCGTCGGGGATGAGGGGCTGACCGACCTTCTTCATTCAGCGTCCTGTGTGGTTGTTCCCAGCTTCGATGAAGGCTTGTCACTCCCGGTGATTGAGGCCCTGCGGGTTGGGGTTCCTGTCGTGGCGAGCGACATCCCCGCACATCGGGAACTCATCGGAACCGGCGATTTCTTGTGCGACCCGCGCAGCCCGCGCAGCATCGCCCGTGCTGTCAAAAGGGTCCGAGGATCGTCGAAGACCGCCGAACGTCAGGCCGCGCGACTCGCGAATCACCACCATGAGGCTCTGGACCGAGTGGTTGCTGCCAGCATTGCCCGTCATGTTCCTGCGGAGTCGGAGCCTGCAGGAACCTCAACCGACGGGATTGCTGACCGGAAAAACCGAATGAGCATGGGGATAGCCACGCCCTGGCCGCCACAGCAATCAGGGGTAGCTGATTTTTCCCAAACGGTCTTCGCCGAACTCGCTGAGTTGGCGGACGTCACGATCTACACCACCGCAGACGCCGGATCGGTGGAATCTGCCAAGATCAAGCAGCGTCCAATTGCTGACGTCTTCGACTCACCTGGCTCGATACAGGCCGAACACGATGTGTTTGTCAGCGTGGTGGGCAACAGCCACTACCACCTACTCTCCGTTGAACTTTTGCGGTTCCTGGACGCCATCGTCGTGGCCCACGACACTCGGATGGTCGAGTTCTACATGGCCCTTCGGGGTAAAGCCGGTGCGGAACGTGTGATGTCCACGACCTCCGGAGAACGATCGCGCCCGGTAAGCCACCTGAGTCTTGACGACCAGGTCGATGACATGCGACTGCTGACCAATACCGGGATGTGGGAGGTCGCTAATCGAGCTGAGAAGGTGATACTGCACTCGCCCAGCGCACAACCCACGATCGCCCGGGAGACCGGGCGTGACATTCAGCTTCTTCCCTTCGCGAATTACCGTGTGCCACCCACCGCGACCATTACCGATGACGATCGCGCGGCGGCCCGTATGCGACTCGGCCTCGACGGGTACTCCGCAGAGACAATCCACGTCGGAAGTTTTGGATACATCGACGTGCGAACCAAGATGACCGACATTGTCGTGGAGTCGGCTGCGTGGTTGGCCCAGTGGGGTGTGCCCGTCGCGCTCCACCTGATTGGTTCGGCTGGTGGCGCCCAGGGAGAGCAACTGCTTAAGCGGGCACACCGGGCTGGGCTCGACAATCTCCACATCACGGGTTTCGTTTCTGATGATGAGTATCGGGACTGGGTGCTGGCAGTTGACGTCGCCGTGCAATTGCGGATCAGTCCCATGCTGGGTGTGAGCGGACCCCTGAGCGATCTAGCCGCGTATGGAACACCCGTGGTGGCCAGCAACGGTCTGTGTGTCGATGTTGGCGCACCTGAGTTCGTGCATCGCCTTCCCGATTCGGTGAGCCCGGTTCTTGTTGCCGAAGCACTTGAATCTTTCATCCGCAATCCAATCGGCGCTGAAGAGATCGAGCGACAAAGGCTCCAGTACCTGGATGACAAGTCGCCCGGCCGCTACGCCGAATTGCTGATGACGATGCTCCAGGAGTCGTCATGAGTGACCAAGTGCCCAGCACCCTGACGATTGTCCAGGCGCGAACGTCTTCCCGGCGGCTACCCGGCAAGGTACTGAAGCCGCTCGCGGGAGAGCCGATGATCCTTCGGCAACTCGAGCGCATCGAACGTTCGACCCTCGCCAATCGTCTCGTCGTCGCCACATCTGATGAACCGGAAGATGATGCGCTCGCCCAACTTCTACATGATCGTGGTGTCGATGTGGTGCGTGGGCCACTTTCAGATGTGTTGCACCGATTCGTCATGGTGATCGACGCATACGAGCCCGACGTGGTTGTCCGCTTGACAGGTGATTGCCCGCTGATCAGCCCCATAGTGATTGATCACGTCGTGCACGCATTTCATGCAAGTACGGACGATTACCTGTCAAACACCATGGAGCCGACCTATCCAGACGGTCTTGACGTGGAAGTCATGACCGCTTCGTCGCTGCGTTCCATCCACGAATACTCGACGGACCGCCACGAACGGGAGCACGTGACTCTCGGCATTTATCGACGTACCGAAGAGTTTCAAATCGGTAATTTTCGAGACCCCAGTGGAGCTGACCATTCGCGTCTGCGCTGGACCGTTGACACGCCAGACGACCTCATGTTTGTGGAGACCGTCTACGGGCACCTGTACGAAAGCAACCACACCTTCGACTACGCCGATGTTCTCGACCTTGTGCACCGCAACCCAACGCTCATGCGAAGTGTTGACGACGAGGCGAGGAATTCAGCGCTGGATGGATTGAACACCGGGGCGATGGGCCATCGGGAAAGTTCGGTGGAGTGATGAGATACGTAGGCGTTGATCTTGGACAGTTTGTTGCTGATCCTCAAAGTTCGGGCATCCAGCGGGTCTTGCAGCAATTGGCACATCATTGGCCTGACGATCAGGCTCAAGCAGACTTTGTCGTTCCCTACCGCGAGCATTACCTGCTGCTTTCTCCCGAGCAGGCGGACGCGCTCGTCTCGCTTGCTTTTTCTGCGACGAGTGGCGATCAACTCCGGGTGGCGGTAGCCAAGCGCATGGAGGCGCTGTCGAGTGAGGCGCCAGTGATGGATGACGGTCGACTGCTGGCCCTGTACGGCGCCTGGTTGCTACCGGAAGTGTCCTACCTGCCCTCGGTCTTGGATCGGTTTGAGCGGTTCTCGCGGATCATGCCGACGACCATGATCGCCTACGACGTTCTACCCATGAGTGAGCCGGCGAATTATCGACTGACTCCGGGTGTGGCAGCGAAAGCAAGCGAGTACTTCCGCCTGCTCGCTCGTGCTGACTCGCTCGTGTGTATTTCGGCGAGCACGCGCGCAGACGTGTGGAGCCGCCTTCGGCGAGATCAGTCCCGACCGATCTCCGTGGCGCACCCGGGTGGTGATCACATTGAGATTGCCCCACGGAGGGATCGTCGGGATGGTCCCACCCGTTTCCTTCGTGTCGGCACCTTGGAGGCCCGAAAGATGCCGGTGCAGATAGCCGATGCCTTGCGCGTGGCCCGCGCTGACGGCGTCGATGCCGAATTGGTGTTCGTGGGCCGACCATCAGCGAGTGAGTCAGAGATTAATGAAGCAGTCGAAGAGGCTTGCTCGGCGGGTGTTGGCATCACCTGGATTCAGGACGCTAACGATGAGGACGTTGCGCAGCTCGTCCGGGATGCAGATGTTTTTCTGTCACTTGGAGTTGAGGGCTATGGCATTCCGGTGCTGGAGGCAATTCGTGCCCGTACACCGGTCGTCTTCGCTGGTGTCCAACCGGCCGCCGAGTTAATGGTGGGGAGCGGGGCGGTAGCTGCCGAGGGGCTCACCGAAGTTGATCTGATTCGCACGATTCAGCGATTCGGAGACGTACCCGCCCGAGCCGAACTTGCCGGTCAGGTCGATCCCGAGGCGGTACCGACGTGGAGAGAATTCGCGCAAGGGGTTGTCCAAGGCGTCCTTTCAGCGTGAATGCCCAGAGGGAACCGATGTCTGAAGTCGTGGCCATCGGGTGGTGGTGAGCGCATCCGCATGAGTGATCCACGTTGGGTAGTGGACTACCGTGCTGTCCTGTGAATAGGGGTTCCCTGGTGGCCATTCCCGCGTGGAACGAGGAGGCCTCCATTGTGGACGTAATCATGAAGGTGCGATCCCATCAACCGGGCGTGGACATCTTGGTTGTTGATGATGGATCAACGGACGATACGGCTGTACGTGCTCGCGGCGCTGGTGCCACCGTCATCTCCCTGCCCTTCAATGTGGGTGTGGGTGGCGCAATGCGCACGGCTTTCCTCTTCGCCAAGAGAGAGGGATACCAGGCGATCGTGCAGGTGGACGCCGATGGCCAGCACGATCCTGCAGATCTGCAACGGGTGCTCGATGGCCTATCGGAGGCCGACATCGTTGTCGGAACGAGGTTCCATCCCGAATCGACGTACTTCGTCGGTGGCCCGCGCCGCTGGGCGATGGTGCTGCTGAGCAAGGCGCTGACTTCCATGAACAAGGGAACAATTTCTGATCCGACCTCCGGGTTCCGATCAGCGGGTCCGCGAGCGATCTCGTTGTTTGCCCTGGAGTACCCGGCTGACTACTTGGGTGACACCGTCGGATCACTGGCGATAGCTATTCGCCGCGGCCTCGTGGTGCACGAGACCCCGGTCACCATGTATTTCCGGCAGTTCGGCCGACCAAGCAAGAACGCTGTGTGGTCTGCGCTGTACCTGGGGCGCGCGACTCTCGCCATCGTGGCTACTGGGCTCAAAGGTAATCAAACTCCGCGGGGTGATGTGGCGTGACCCCGAACATTCTCGCCGGAGTCGCCGCGCTCATCACCTTCATCTTTGTGTTCTATCTACTGCGTCGAGGGGTACTGCGTGAGAAGTACGCGGTGTTGTGGCTGTTCTTTTCCGGTGCCGCGCTCTTCTTTGCGATATTCCCCGGCGCCTTGGAGTGGATCAGCGCGCTGATCGGGGTAGCCGCCCCGGTCAATCTTCTGTTCTTCACGACCGTTCTGTTGTTGGTATTGGTCAGCGTGCAACTGAGTTACGAGCTGAGTCGCCACGAGATGCGTATTCGCCGCCTTGCTGAGGAAGTCGCTCTTCTGCAGGAGCAGATCGACAACATCAAGGAAGATGATGAGCACGACTGAACCGGTCTTGATCATTGGCTTCAACCGACCTGATCATCTGAAGTTGCTTATCGAGCGGCTACGTGATGTGCGACCGACAACGATTTTTCTGGCTCTCGACGGTCCACGCGGTCCACAGGACGAAGGCCAGGTCCGCGAGTGCCAGGCCCTTGCCTCCAGTATCGATTGGACCGATGACGTCCACACGCAATTTCAGGCCAGAAACCTTGGCTGTGGGAGAGGCGTGACCGCTGCGATCACTTGGTTTTTCGACAACGTTGACCGCGGAATCATTTTGGAAGACGACATCCTTCCCGAACCGTCGTTCTTTCCCTTTTGCAGCGAACTACTTGATCGGTATCAGTTCGATGAGCGCGTCTTCGCGATTTCCGGTTGCAACCCGGTTCCGAGTGAAGGCCAAACCAACCCCGAAGCTGCTTACCGCTTTGCCCAAGTGACCCATGTATGGGGGTGGGCCACGTGGAAACGCTCATGGCAGCGCTACCACCTAGCGATGGATGGCTGGTACCGACGAATGTCTCTCACGGACTTTTGGCGGCGAACGGGTCGATCCATTCCTGGAGCGCTGTTCTGGGCAGGTAACTTCGAAGCCGTGCGCCGAGGAGACGTGGACACGTGGGATTGGCCGATGATCTTCGCCAGCATGGAATCCGGCCAACTCACTGCAACCAGCAACGTGAACCTTGTGACAAACATTGGCTTCGGCGAGAACGCGACCCACACTCATTCGGGAGAGCCTGACCTGATGCCCGTAGGGACAGCGCGCATACCGACCGCGCCAATTCCGGTGCAACTCGACGTTAGGGCCCAAGACTGGACCCTGCGGAAGCACTGGAACGCAACCTTTCTGGGTACCCTCGACAGGCTACGCAAGCTCGCAACGCTCAAAGGAGGACGCACGTGAGCATGAGTCAAGGCCGCGCGTTGGTCACCGGGGGTGCTGGATTCATCGGATCTCACTTGTGTGATCGCCTCCTTGGCGATGGCTACGACGTCCTCTGCGTCGATAACTACTACTCGTCTACGAAGGACAACATCACCCACTTGCTCGACCATCCACGATTCGAGTTGCTGCGCCATGACGTCACATTCCCGCTGTATGTGGAGGTGGACGAGATCTACCATCTCGCCTGTCCCGCGAGCCCTATTCACTACCAACGTGATCCGGTGCAAACCACCAAGACCGCTGTGCACGGCTCAATTAACATGCTTGGCCTTGCCAAGCGCACCGGCGCGAAAATTCTGCTGACCTCCACGTCCGAGGTGTACGGCGACCCACTCGTCCATCCGCAAACCGAGAATTACTGGGGCAACGTGAACCCAATCGGCCCACGTGCCTGCTACGACGAAGGCAAACGCGCTGCCGAGACCCTGTTCTTCGACTACCGCCGACAACACAACCTGCCGATCAAGGTCGTGCGGCTGTTCAACACCTACGGCCCGCGTATGCACCCCCATGACGGGCGCGTTGTCTCGAACTTCATTGTCAGTGCTCTGACAGAACAACCACTCACCATCTACGGTGATGGCTCGCAAACACGATCCTTTTGCTACGTGGACGATTTGGTGAACGGGCTCATCGCAATGATGAATGCACCCGAAGACGTGATCGGTCCCATCAATCTGGGAAACCCTGGTGAGTTCACCATCGCCGAACTCGCAGAGCAGGTGTTGCAACAAATCCCTTCGGCAGCAGGAATCGAACATCTACCGCTACCTGTTGACGATCCTGTCCGCCGGCAGCCGGACATCACCCGGGCGAAAGAAACCCTCGACTGGCAGCCGACCATCGCGCTCGCTGATGGATTGACCCGAACTATCGAGTACTTCCGCTCTGTGGTGATCTAGGCGTGAACCTCCTCGGAGGCGTACTCGTCCTGGCGACTTGGCTCGCTGTGCTGCTCGTGACGGCATCCATAGGGCTGGTATTCGTTCGCTCCTGCGGAAAACTCCGGGTCCATCATCTGCTGACCGCCACCTGGTGGGGGCTGGGCATTGTGACCTTGCTGGCCTACTTGCTGGCCTTCGTTGTTCCGCTGGGCTCGAGCAGCGCTGGAGTGGCAGTTCTGGCGGTCACCGTCGTTCTCGGGGCCGTAGGAGGGTTTGCAGCCATCCGGGCGGGCTGGGCTCGGCCGCGGTGGTCCAAGCCCGCTGTGGCTCTTGCCGGGACTCTCGCCATGGCAGCCGTGTATCTGTCCTGGGCCGCCCTTGGCCCGGTGACCCACTTCGACGCCGGCCTGTATCAATGGGCCGCTGTCCAGTACGCCGGCGACTACACGGCGGTCCCCGGGCTGGCAAATCTCTACGGGCCGCTCGGCTACTCCAGCGCCGAACCCGTCCTTGGAGCGCTCCTGAGCGCAACCCCGTGGCACAGTGAGGGTTACCGGCTCCTCGGAGGCCTGTTCGTGCTCCTGCTCGGCCTCGAGGCTCTGACGCGAACCCTCTCCTATCCTCGAAGAGCGGGTTCTGCGATCGCTCTGGCGGGAACTGCGCTGGTCTTCCCTCCGATGGTCTGGATGGCCGATTTCTGGGTCGCCAGCCCGACACCAGATCTGCCGGTTCTTGTCCTCGCGATTGTGGCTGCGGCCTACCTGGCAGACCTGGTAACCGCCGGCAGGACTACGAACGCTCTTCCCACCATCGTGGTGCTCGCCGTCCTGCTGACGGCCCTGCGGCCCACCGCCGTGATCCTTTCGGCGGCTCTCGTCGCCACGGCGGTCGTGGTAACGCTCGCCCGCAAGCGGACCATTGTGACGTTTCCGATTGCCTCTGCTGCATTCCTCGCAGTAGCGATGGCTGTGGTCGTCATCGCCCGTGACCGCATTCTCAGCGGCTGGCTGCAGTACCCGCTGAGCGTCTACGCCTTTGATGTGCCCTGGCGGGCCCCTAACCCAGACGTGTTGCGCCAAGCCACGCTGGGTTTCGCCCGTGACCCAGAGAATTGGCAAGAGGCCGTTACAGGTTGGGCCTGGGTGGGTCCGTGGCTGGAACGCCTGCCACGTCAATGGGAGCCCTGGTGGCTCTCTGGGGCCCTGATCACCGCTGTTGTCCTGTTGGTCGTCCAGACAAGCCGACCTGCCCGCCTCAGGACTCTCGTCCTCATTGCAGCGCCTTTTGGGCTGGCAGGGCTGTTCTGGTGGACGATCAGCCCGCCGTCACTTCGGTTCGGCTGGGGACCGCTTTTTGGCGTGACGGCAATCCTGCTCGGCTGGGGCGTGTGGCGCGCGCGGCAGCAGGTGCTGGCGATTGTCGTGACGGCCACGGGTATCGCCGCCATCGCTATGGTGGCGAGCCTCACCCGACTAGATGGAACTACCCCGCGCGAGACGCTGGATTGGCTCGGTATGCCATACGAGGTCGTTCCGTTGCCCTCCCCGAGTACTGCTGAGTTCGTCACCGAGTCTGGTCTCATCCTGCGGGTGCCCACCGATACCGACCAATGCTGGTCGGTGTACCCGCTGTGCACCCCCGATCCGCCGTCAACCTTGACCAAGCGCAGCCCGGGCGTTGGCCAGGGTTTCGTGTCCTAGGCTCTGCACCCGGTCTAGAACGTGATGTCAGGAGACGCTGTGGCAGATGTCTCGGTTGTCATGCCAGCCTTCAATGAGTCGGAGCGAATTGTTTCCGCCATGCAGCGGGTGCTTGCTCAGGACTTCGTCCACGAGTTAATCGTCGTGGATGACGGCTCCCGAGACGGAACTGCCGATCTCGCCGGGTCGGTCCAGGATGAGCGCGTCCGCCTCATTTGTCAGCCGGTCAACCGCGGCAAGGGAGCGGCTCTACGCACCGGGTTTGCTATCGCACAGGCATCCTTTGTCGCCGTGCACGATGCGGATCTGGAATACGATCCCGCCGACATCGGCCGTTTGTTGGCACCATTGCGAGATGGTCGCGCGGATGTCGTTTACGGGTCACGTTTTATCGGTGGTGATGAGCATCGGGTCCTTTACTACTGGCACAGCGTGGGTAACCGAATCTTGACCATATTTTCCAACATGGTGACGAACATCAACCTCACCGACATGGAGACCTGCACCAAGGTATTTAGGCGAAACGTGATCCAGTCTCTCGATCTCAAAGAGGATCGGTTTGGTTTTGAACCAGAGGTCACTGCGAAGGTGGCTATGGGTGGTTACCGCATCTACGAGGTCGGCATCTCCTATTCGGGTCGCACCTATGGTGAAGGAAAGAAGATCGGCTGGCGGGATGGTGTGCGTGCTGTCTACGTGATCGGCAAGCACTCACGTCTACTGAATCGCACCAAGCGCTAACGTGGCGGTGTGAGCACACCGCGCGTCTACGTTGCGTCGCCACTCGGTCAACGCACTGGCGGACCGGAAGCCTTGACTCAATTGGTGCATTCTCTGCGGAAGAGAGGCATTGAAGCTTTCCTGATTGCTATGCGGAACTTCCGGGGGCAGGACAATCACCCGGAATACCAGATTTATGACTATGAAGTAGCTGCGGAGATCACCAATCGAGAGACCGACCATTTTGTTTTGACCGAGGTAAGCCCTATCGAGAGTAGGCGGGAACTATCCTCGGTGCCCGATGAGCACATCTGGATGTTGTGGCTCAGTGTGAATTTCTCTCCAATTCCTGAAGCTCGCTACTTCTCACCAACGCAGTCAGACTGCTCGTTCTACCCTCCAGGCTCCCAAAGGCCCTTGCCAGAGCTGTGGCCGTACGACACGCAACCGATCACGTCTGGTTCATTGCGCACCCTTCGTGAGGCCAGCCGCCGAACGCGGTCCCGGGGCGCGATGCGACTACCGGCAACCGCCATTGAGACGTCGGCTATTCGCTACGCACGAAAGACGGTAGGACGCGCAATCAACTTCGGTACGCAATCCTTTTACGCCGAGTCCTTTGTCAAACGCCACTTAGACCGCCCGGCCTTTTTGCTTGGCGACTACCCACGCTCGCTACCAGGCGTTGCAGATGTGCAGAGGCAACGCAATGTGGTTACTTACAACGGCGCTAAGGGGCAGTGGAAGGTCGCAGAACTAAAGGCCCTGCTCCCAGACATTGAATTTCGCCCCATCCAGAACATGTCCTTCGACGAGGTGTGCCGAAACCTCGCAGCCTCGGCTCTATACGTTGAAATCGGCCACCTACCGGGGCGTGATCGACTCCCTCGGGAAGCAGCGTTGCTGGGAACTCCGTGCATCATGCTCGCCCGTGGGGCGGGCTTCTGTTGGGACGATTTCCCCATCGGTGTTGATTACCGAATCCCGTACACCATTGATTGGGCCCAGCACATGGCACCGGTAATTCAAGCGGCTCTGGATGATCCAGAAACGATTCGAAGGGTGCAGGAGCCATTCCGGGAGTGGGTGGCGGGGGAGAAGGCTCGCTATGAGCAAGCGGTGGACGACTGGGTGGAACGCATCACTACGGCTTGACCACGGACTAGTCTTCCCTGGTGCGAGTGGCAGTGGATGAACAAATCTTCGCCATCCAGCCCTATGGTGGAATCTCGAGGCTGTTCGCAGAATTGACACGGCAGTACATGTCCGACCCCGAGCTTGGGGTAGACCTCGACCCTCTACAAGCTCCCATCGTCAACCGCTACATTCTTGATGACCCTGTCTTGACCAACAGGCTTCGAGTGAGGGGCGCTCGGAACCAGTGGACAGCACTCGCTTGGTACTTCTCTCACCTGGAGCGTCGGCGCGCTGATGTTGTTCACACCACCTTCTACCTTCCGCACGGATTGTCGTCAGCACGCGGGACGAAGCGAGTGGTGACTGTTTACGACATGATCCCCGAACGTCTCCCAGACACGCGCCGACGCCTTGATCTACTCACCTTCAAGCGTCGCTACGTCGAGTCAGCCGATCACGTGATCTGTATCTCTCAAGCCACCAAAGATGATTTGCTCGAGTTATACGGAACTCTTGACGCTCCGGTCACGGTCGTGCATCTTGGCGTCGACTCTCAATTTAAGCCAGACGCGCAGCGTATTTCGGATTTTCCTGAGCAGTACGTCCTCTTTGTTGGACATCGAGGCCAGTACAAGGATGCCTCCACTGCCATGCGTGCATTTGCCGCCATCTCCCAGGACTTTCCTGAACTCCATCTCGTGTTTGTCGGTGGTGGAGGACTAGTGCGAGAAGAGCGCGCAATGTTGAGTCAATTGGGAATTGCAGAGGTAACGCATCAGTACGATCTTGACGATCAAGCCATGCCGAGCGCTTACGCCCACGCGGCCGCCTTCGCGTTTCCTTCGCGATTTGAGGGTTTTGGTCTGCCCGTCTTGGAAGCGATGGCATCCGGCGCACCCGTCGTGCTCGCGCGAGCCACTTCTCTCCCGGAAGTCGGTGGTGACGCAGCCCGCTATTTTCAGCCAGGAAATCACCAAGAGCTCGCAGAACAACTGTCGGCGATCGTGGGAAGCCCCCAGGAATCCACTCGGATGTCGATGGCGGGCATCAACCACGCGCGAGGTTTCACCTGGAGGCGCACGGCGCAGCGGACGTCGGATGTGTACCGGCAGGTGCTCTCATGACCATCCGGGCAGAGCACCGGTCGTTACGGGAATATCTCGAAGTCACGTGTACTCCCGAGCAACTGAATCGACCGTTGCTCGTGTCGTTCACCCAGTGGGACTTCGCGGTTGCAGCCGTTGCGGAGATTACTGTCACACTGCATCAGATGGGTCATGCACCCTGTGTTGCCTTCTGGTCATCCCAGACACCGTTGCGCGATGTCGGATGGCAGTCACATCACCTGATCGCCGGGCTCCTGCGATCACCCACCATCGACTTACGTGCGAAGCAAGCGTTGGAAGCGGCCGGATTGGAAGCATCGACCTTCATTCAGCCACAGCCGTGGAGTGCTCCGCAGTCAGTTCTTCCCCGGATCGAGGCGACATATCGGTCCGCCTTGCGACAACTCACCTACCGTGGCGCACCGATGGGTCGCGGCATCCTCCAAGTGCCCCCCAACCCCGACGTGCCCGTGACCGATGAGTACTCCTGGCCTCTCCGGTACGTGGAAAGGGCCGCACGGTCCTATGCCTTTGCTTTTGACCAGACCATCGCGGCGATCGATCGCACGAACGCGACGTCCATTTTTGCCTATAACGGCCGGTTCCTTCATGACAGCGCGGTGGCGGCAGCTGCTGAGCAACGCGGGCTACCGGTGTTGTCGTACGACACTGGCGGCTTGGACACCGACTTTGATCTCACGATTGATGCCACCCACGACTGGTCCGCCCTGCAAGACCGTATGAAGCAGATGCTGGCTGCCTGGCCAGGGGAGGAAGCACACAACGTGGGAAGTGAATGGTTCACCGATCGACGCAACCACACCGAAGAAGCAAACAAGCACTTCACCGGCGCGCAGAAGATCGGGCAAGGAATCGATCGCTCACCCCAGGAGGTTGTGGTCACCTATTTCAGCTCCTCAGGCGATGAGATTGCGGAACTTGATCTTGACTGGGCGGACTTCTTTGGTGGGCAGCCGGGGGCCCTGCTGGCAGTTGCTGAAGCGTGTCGAGAGTGTGACTACCGACTCGTTGTGCGCACTCATCCTCACAAACGCTTTAAGCCTCAAGAGGATGTTCGAGAATGGCACCTTGCCGTTGATGCTGCCAAGCCAGATCTACATTTGGACGAGCATTCCGATATTGATTCCTACACACTCATGGATCAATCAGATGTAGTAATCACGTACGGATCTACAACGGGTGTGGAAGCCGGGTTCGCTGGGCGCCCCGTCATCGTGATGGGGCCAAGTGCGTACGACGAGTTGGGTTGTGCCGTTCGGGTGCGCACT
>WLWG01001872.1_pt1 | contig 17467 bp, 16 predicted proteins | sample 6712871 | NCBI WGS metagenome assembly WLWG01 (sample SAMN12718693, study PRJNA515312) | sponge metagenome | isolation source: marine sponge | host: Mycale hentscheli | place: New Zealand: South Island, Marlborough, Capsize Point | collected 2003-05-01
TCATTACTTTCAATTTTAGAAACTTTAAACAATGAGGGGTATAATACCGTATATACGGACGGACAACGTGAGTTGATTAATACGATATTATAAATCTACGAAATTAATTTAATTATTAAAAAATATAAAGCATATAAATATACAATAAAAAAAAATGGAATTACACAACAACGACTGTTTCGAAATATTCAAAGATATAAAAAAATCTAGTGTGGATTTAGTGGTTGTAGATTTACCATATGGCCAGACTGCTTGCGATTGGGACACGTGCATTGACTTAAAAAAGATGTGGGCAGATTTAAAAATAATTTGTAAACAAAACGCTATATATTGTTTTTTCTGTACAACAAAATTTGGCATTAGTTTAATTAATTCCAATCCTAGATGGTTCCGCTATGATCTCGTATGGGAGAAATCGCGTGCGATTGGTTTTTTATCAGCAAATAAATCACCATTAAGAAAACACGAAATGATTTATATTTTTTCTAATCCTAATAATAACGATTTAGAAAATAATAAAAATTTAGAATTAAGAGAATACGCAGCAAAAGTTAAAAAATATATTAATAAACCAAATAAAGAAATATATTTAATTTTAGGAAATCAGGGCGTAGACCATTTTTTCAGGATTAATTCAACACAATTCGGATTGCCAACATTGAAAACATATAATGAATTAATAGATCATTTTTATATTAATCACATGGAAGGATTTATTCCATATGGTAGAATGAGGAATATGTGGGAAATAACCAACCCGAAAACATATAAACCACAAAAAACAAAAGGCAAACCATATAAGACCAGCGGGTCCAAATATAAAAATAATAAAACAGACTTATACGGCAAACATGAAACAATAGCATTAGAAAACAAAACAGGAGACAGACACCCAACATCAATATTAAAATTTAATAATCCTAAAAAATCATTACATAGCACACAGAAACCCGTCGCATTATGTGAATGGCTAATTAAATCATATTCAGACGAAAACGATTTAATCCTAGATTTTACAATGGGGTCGGGGTCAACGGGCGTAGCTTGTAAGAATACTAATAGACGATTTATAGGAGTTGAAATGGATAAAGAAATATTTAAAATAGCTCATAAAAGATTAATTTAATATTTATCTATTATTGATTTTGCTAATTTACAATATTCCGCACTCGCATCAATTCCAATATATTTTCTATTATTCTTTTTTGCCATTTTACACGTTGTACCCGAACCCATAAACGGGTCTAGAACTACATCTCCAACATTAGACCAAGATAATATATGATCTTCCGCAAGCTTTTCCGGGAATATCGCGGGATGTTTATGGCTTTCTTTATCTGAGCTATTAAAGCCTTTACCCACATTATATCTCCAAATATTATTCCGCGGAGAGAAATCCGGCACAGGCTTTATATTTTTCGTTTTTACTAATTTTCCATCTTTTCCTCTATGCGTATTTTTTCCCCAGTTTGTATGTCCTGCCCATTTATTAGGCTTATCACATATTAAATTACCTGTTGTTATTTTTCCTTTACTAAATACAAACATATATTCAAATATCTGCGTATATCTTTTACCTGTTCTACGAGATGGAAACGATGATGTATTTTTTTCATATATCATTGTATCGTGTAATTTAAATCCTGCTTCCATAAATCCTAATGCCTGTTTAAAAGATGTTCCAGTCTCGCTTCCATTTTTAACAGAATCTCCGACAATCCATACAACTATACCGCCCTTTTTTGTTACTCTATATAATTCAATTACTATATTTTTAAAATCTTCTTCTTCAAAACTATACCCCTTATAATCCCTAATATTATCATAAGGCGGCGACGTCACTGTTAAATTTATTTTTTCATTCGGTATTTTCTTCATCATATCCTGACATAATCCGCACATAATCATCCCTTTTTCTTCCATGTAATTTTTTTTATTTTCCATTCTTATATTAATAGTATTAATTAAATATATAAAAAATATATAACTATATAATATATAAAACACAATGGAATCACAAAAACTCATAGAAATAAAAGAATCACAAGACAAAAGAATTATAATTCTAGGCGAAAGAAATTTAACACAACAAGAATTAAACGATTTATCTAAGAATACATCAATATATTTATTAACAGATGGAGATGTTGATAACTTCATACACACTCTCCCACAAGTTAATATTTATTATTTGAATTTTTCCAGATATACTTTAAAATGGTATGATCTAAATAAAAACTTTTTTGAAAATGATATTACTATATACTGGAGAACAATAGGCTATATTAATAAAGATAATATAGAAAAATTAAATGTATCACATGTAAGAGAATATTTATTATCCAGAGACTGCGACAATATGCTAGAAGTCTATAACAATCTAGACTACAAAACATCACCAGAGATTATGGGCTGCTGTTCTTATTGTTGTAATTGTTTATTCTCTAAAATTACATTAGCAGAATGCTGTGATTATTTTGGAAAATGTGTCAAGGCCGCTATGATGTTAGCATAAAAAAAAATTTATTTATTTATTTATTATTATTAAGATATTTAATTTGAGGAATTCTTAGTTCTACAAGACCAGCAGACGCGGTAAGGCGATTTGACATATAATCCGCATAAATCGCATTCACTGTTATGTTCTTTATCTGGTTTTCTATATGCTTGAAGTTGTTTGTATTGATTTGTAAAATCCAGAATCCAATCCGGATATTGTTTATCTTTATAACTATTAGCTTTATAGATTTTAACCCCTTCATCATTTGATGCTATTGATTGTATGACATTGTATGTGCAAATCCTTCCGTCCTCTTTGTATTTGTTTTTTGTAATTCTCAGATGATCACCAACTCTGATTTGTTCAGGTTTGATTTTAAAATATCCTAATAATTTATTATTCATAAACTCTTCATCTCTGTCAATTATATTTTTTTTCTCTTTGGTTTCCATTGGTGCTCCTTGATTTTCTTTGGTGTCCGACATGTACTTGTATATATATATATGAAAATATTTTTTTTATAAATTAAATTAATTAATTAAATTAAATAATAAACTTTTAGAAGTAGAGACCAGTCACTGTTTTGTATGTCTAAGAGGTTCCCTCTGTTATCTCTTAGAGAAATAGCTATAGAAGAGATATCACGAGGTGTAATATATTTATGAATGAATGATGCATTGCTTGTAGACTTCCAAAAGATAGGACATCCGAAAGACTCATCCAAAGGCACTTGAAGATATGGGAAATATTCTACATTTTCTTTTGTGTCTAAATCAGTTGCTCCAGTAGAAAGAGAACGAGAATGAAGATAGACGGCATCAACTCCAGAGATATCAACAGGATAAGGGGAAGTAATGAGCCCGGCCCCGTCGGTTGTGTATTCTACATTATCAAAACTAAAACCTAAAATAATACCAATATTGTTATCGTCAGAGGCTGTGAATGTTATTTGTTGTTTAAAGTCTAAATCAATTACAGCTGTGATCGGGTCGATATCAGGATTAGCATCAGTCGTAGGAAGATAAACCATAGCTAGACCAGTTACTGCATTATAAGAAGTAACAAAGGCTGCCATAAATTCATCAATAGTATATTGACCATCTGAGACTGTTACAACCTTATCAGAGATTCCATCATTGAAAAGAAATTGTGCGTCGGTTACGTTGTAGAATAAATTTGTACAATGGAAGGAAATAGGCACGCTGGCTATAACTTGTCTCATCCCCCTTGTGTTGCTTGGTAGGTTGATTTCAAATTGTGAATTGCTTTCATTAGTCCTTTTAAAATCTCTATCATGTGCCGAGATTCTAATTAGTTTGGAGTTAAATTCGTTTTGTAATAAATCCATTTTTAGTGTTTATATATATATATATTATTTTATATTTAAAAAAAAATAATATAATTGTGTTTATTTAGAGATAATGAAGAAGCAGACGATATATATTATTATTTTTATTATTATTATTATTACATTTAAGAAGTGACATTGACGTTTGCAAGGTTGGCGCGTAGGATAACTTGATACTCTAGATAAGATTGGATATCTCTATTTACATCATCCGCAGTTAGATTGATAAGAAGAGATCTAGAATTGTTGACAGAAGTACCAGAAGCGCGAATAAGAGCAGAAGTCTCGAAAGCACTAGAAGCAACACCAAAAAGAGTATCAAATCTAGCCTTACTTAAATCACCGAACGCATGACCGGAATACTGTCCGAGAGTTTGAAGAAGGTTTGCGTATACTTGTTCCTTATTTTGGATCTCACGGTTGGGGAAATACGTTGAACCGATTTGAAATTGTACCCGGGTATATTCAACTGCACCAGTAGAGAATGAGTCTTCGGTTTGAGCTCCTACATTGGCGGTAGGTCTAGGTACAACATAACAACGAAGAGCGCGAGCGACACTTCGAGAAAATTGAACATTAACATTAGTTGTCGTTGTTGTGCTTGATTCGTTAGCATATGTAGAGAATGAATATTCAAGGCCGTTCTTTCCGGCTTGTTGTGTAAGTTGAGCAAGGGCACCATCTGAGAGGATGGACACATCGAGAACTAATTTAGGGTTAGAGATAGTATATTTTTCATTAGTAACAGCCCCGGTTGTTTTAATAGCAGTCACGAAAGACTCTAGCTGACAGTCTAGTCTCATTCCAGAAGAGAGCTGCGAAGGCATTAATTGTTTACTAGTAAAGACGCCAGCAAAATGAGAAAGAGGGATGACTACATTGAGAGCTGTTTTCTTTTCAATGTTAGGAGCGGCGGCGGGGTCTTCTTGATAACCAGCGAGAGCACCAACAGATTTAAACCATTCCGAGGGGTTCTTTCCTCTATGAAGAGCAGGGAGAAGGACATTAGCATTTTGAAAACGGTCAACCTCAGCGCCGGATCTAGTGCTAACAATGTTAGTTCTAAAAATATTAGAAGCAGAACCGACACCGAATCCCCACTTAACGTCCTCACTATAATCTATTTGAATTGTAAATGCTACATAAGATGTGGCACAGTTGATAAATCCGGAACCGGCTTGAAAGTTAACAGACATAGAAGGGGATGAATTATTGTAAGAAGTAGAATCAAAATTAAAAGTTTGTAGGTTCCTTTGAACAGATAGGGACGAGTCCATAGGCACTTTATAAATTAGGCCATTCAATCCCATAAGAGTGGGGATGCTGTCCATTGGTTGTTTTTCTTCTTTCTTAGAAAGAGATCTGAGTCGTGGGTCCATGTTGATAAATTACTTTTGTTTATATATAATATATATATCTTTTATTTTAAAATAAATAAATAATTAAATATTTATAAATTATAAACGTATAAATATATAAAAGAAAATATGAGCGCGATTCAAACATTACAATCTCAGAGAGAAGAGGAAGCGAAGCGGCAACTAGCAAGAGCGGAGCGAGATATAGCATTTGAAAAGGAAGTAGCGGCAACTATGCTAAATGAATTTAATATTACGCAAGACCAGAAAGATTTTAGCCGTCAAATTATTGATGATGTTGATGTTAAAGATCTAGACAAAGATAAAGATTATGTCAGACTCGTTCAATTATCTCAAGCTAACTGGCTCAGATATGAGAACAGATACAATACTGCTTTGAAATCATAATTAAAATTTATAAATAATATAATATGTATAATATAACAATGTTTAAAATTAAGAAAATAGAAAACAAACAACCAGAAATAAAACAATGTAAGGGCGCACAATGTGGCATACTTCCAAAGCATCCATTCCGTATGATGTTATGCGGAGCGTCAGGCTCAGGCAAGACTAATTTTTTATTGAATTTATTAACAAGAAAAGAAATGTACAAGGATTATTTTACGGACATGTATATTATATCACCAACGGCAGGAAATCTAGACCAGACATATAATATATTAGGATTAGATGAATCAAATTATTTTGAACCAACTATTGAAATATTATCTACCATTATGGAAATACAACAGGAGAAGTTAGACAAAGTAGGAGGCAATAAAAATAAATGTAAAACATTAGTAATTATTGATGACTGTGTATCGTATGATAAATTTATTAACTCGCATGAGTTTTTAACATATTGTATAATGGGCAGACATTACGGTTTATCTATCATTATGACGACTCAGGCATATCATAGAGTTCCTAAAAGTTGTAGATTACAATGTAGTTGTATATGTTATTTTAGAGGTAGTCAGAAAGAATGTAAAGTATTGACGGATGACTTCTGTGCTCCTGGTTTGAGTAATAGAGAATTTTTAAAAAAAATAAATTATGCGACAGAGAATAGATATGAGTTTATGTTTATAGATTTGAATAGAAGTATAGAGGATGGTCGGTATCGTAAGAATCTCACTGAGAAACTTATTTAATTTTGTATTTAGTTTTTAGTTCTTTCACAAATCTTCTTTTCTGTCTTAGTGTCCTATGTATTTTTTTTTCAAGTACTTTATCACCTTGAACAACACATAGAGCTGAACCGTTTTCAATTAGTTCAATAGGATGTAATTTTTCAATCATTACTGGTTCTTTCTTTTTAAGTCTTGGTTGCTTTTTGACAGGGTCGATTGCGTTTTGTCTTTTTAGTTCTGGTCGTTTAAGATTCTTTCCTAAATCACTAACTAGATTATTTAATTGTAGAATCATTTTTTTTAATCCGCTAATCTCTACATCTCTCTGTTTAATCTCTTCTTGTTGCTGTCTGTACTTTTCTATAATACCGCTAAATATATCTTCTTCTTTTTCTTTCTTGTGTTCTAGTGGTTCATCTACTTCTATGATTTCTGGATGTATGATTTGTTCTGCTGATTCATTTGTAAAAGAATCCATACGAACCAATGATGGTGTCTCTGCGTCGTCTTCGTGTGTCTCTTTGAGTATCTCTTGTAATGATTTAGATCTAATCATAGGCATTTTACGAATCTGTAAATTTACAAACTCTCCAATATCTTTAAGAATGCCTTTGTACTTTGTCTTATCGTAAATAAAACATACTACAGGCTTTTCTAATTCTGCTTTATGTTGTGTTAAATATTTAAACACTAAATTTTTTGTTAGACTTCTAAGAACTGATGGACATATTTGAAATAAAATAACTTCACTATGTCCAAATTCTTCTATATTCTTTTTAGAATGAATCTTGTCATTATACTCTATAACAGAGTAAAACTTCTTGATGCTTCTTTTCTGTCGATTGCTTAACTTATTAAGTGAGATTAAAATAATCATAGTTATATATATTATATATTATATTTTTTTAAATTTTAATTATTCATATGAAACATCTCGAATTGTAGACGCTCTCCAAGACTCATACCTCTTTCAAAATCTTGACGTCTATCATCCTTATAATTCAAACCATCAAAATCATCATTAAGAACAGTAGCTGTACCTCTGGGTGTTCTATCCATCATTCTAACGTGTCGAAACTGGTCTCTATCAATTGGATTTCTTGGCATCTGATGAACTTGTGCCCGCATTGGTGGCATAGAATAATTTCTCCTTAAATTGTTTATAGGTTGTGGAAAACTGGAATTATACAAGCCTACGCCATTACGAGTATTTTGAATAAATGATGCTTCTCCTTCTCTATTATAAGGTCTAGAATATCCTACTCTATAATTATCTTGTGGAATAACACTTAGTCCGCCTCTGGTTGGTGCACTCCATAGTGGTTTATCTAATGGTAAATTAAATCTAAGTTTCATTTCTCTCTCTGCTAAATTATTAGCAATATTAAGTCCTTGTTCTGACATGTCGGTTTGTTCACTCTGTCCTCTGCGGATTCTATCTTGGTCATATCTTAATTTATTCTCTTGTTCTGTAAATTCTGGTGATGAATAATATGCAAGCTGATCTAACTGGTCATAGATTTTCTGAAACTCAGGACGTAACCAAGTCGGGAGGCCTCTCTCTCTCTTGTTCAGTTCTTGAATCCTTTGTTCTTTAATTTGTTTATTTCTTAAAAAGTCTTGATAGTCTCTTTCATTAATATCAATTCTTTGTCTATTAATAAATGCTCTTCTTTCTCTTTCTTGTTGTTCTCTTTCTGCTTCAAACATTTTACCTAAATCTCCTAATCCTCCAACAGTTGCTACAATATCTTCATCTTCTTTATCTTCTTCTACTTCCATTTTACCTTCTAGTCCCTTATCAACTGGTCCGAGTGATGGCTTGTTTGCTGTAATCTTTTGTAATGCCGGTTTATCTTGCTTTAAAACTTTGATAGGTCCTTCTGGTCTAAATGTTCTTCTGATATAAGTAAGAAAATCATCTCTCTGATCTTTATCAAGAATGTCGAATTGTCCATCTCTGTCATAATAACTAATAATATCTCTCATGGATTGTGCTACATCTGGATTTTCTCTAAGGTATTCTTTATTTTTTTCATAATTTACCGGCGTCATACCATCTCCTCCGCCTTCTAGCGTTTGTTTAGTTTTTAAAGCAAATTTAGCAGCTTGAAGTTCTCCAATTTCTCTAGGTCCTAGTTCTGATGCTCTGTCAGTTAATAGTTCATCAATAGCAGCAATCATAGACCTATCAGCATTTACAATATCCGTAATATTAGTAGCTAATTGATATTCTAAATCGTGTATCATTGCTATCTGATCTAAACCATTTAATGGGCTTACCTTTTCCTCTGGTTCATTAAATATATTTTGTACAATTGGAGTTCCTGCTCCTGTATATACATGTCCTGGCAGTGTAAATTGAGATATTAAAAATCCGCCTAATCCTTTTTCTTGTGGTTCTGGAACTTTAACATCTGCTTCAACTGCTTCAACTGCTTCAGCATTCAATAAACCCGCATCGTTTAGTTCTACAGCATTAGCCTGTGCGGGCATTTCTGCTTTATTGTCTGCGATTGGTTCTTCGGGTCTATTGTTTGGCATCTCTGCATTTACTGCTAATGAAGAATCAACAGGGGCGACCTGTCCAGCAGCAATAGAATCAACTGCGACATTATCTTGATTGACAACGTCTCCTGTAATTGGATCTTTAAATTGAGGTCCAAGTGTAACAGATTGCTTCTCTTCAATAGTAACAGGCTGTGATTTAAATGATCCTGTTTTCTTAGGTGATAGATTTTTACGTTGAGCATCTAGTCCAACCATTTTATCAGTTTTTAATGATTTAACTTTTATCTGTTTTGTCAATTTGATAAGATTTCCATCAATATCAACGACGCCGCCCTTACTTCTATTAACATTGACAATTTCTCTCATTTCCTCCTCTAATGGTCTTAATTGTAATTCATCAAAATCTTGAACATTTTTACTGTCTCCTGGTTCTTGACTAATAACTGTTTTTCTTTGAGTCACTCTCTCATCCCATAGTCGTTGTAGCTCTTGATAACGCACAGAAGCATCATCTAAAGGTTTGAGCACTTCTGCAAATTGTGGCTGTTTTGATTCTGACATTTTTCCTTAAGTAATAATTTTTTACTTTTATATATACTTAGGTATTTATTGTTTAAAAAAAATTTAATATTTATTTATTATCTGTTATCTTTTTCAATATTGAAAAAGATGGATTTTGAAAATTTAATATACTTCTTGTGTATGTAATATACATTTCAATAATTGTGTACCCGATAGTGTTCTATCCTCTATACTAAATGCAAATGGTTGATTAGATTCACTGCTAACTCGTCGCCCAACTCCATCAGTTGTATCAACCCCGATACGATCCGCGTTATCATATGCTGCGCCTTCACATAATACAGGCCACTCACCCCGAGTTGCTACAGCCACGACAGAACCATTAGAACCAGATTTCCAAACGATAACCCCTATGACGTCTTCGTCTTCTGTTGTTATAGCTTTTCTTATTTCAGCATTTGAACCACTGGGGACGAGTTCCATAATATGCCCTTCGTCTACATCTTCAGATAAAACCAATTCAACACATTCACCAACAGCAAGCCAGGAATCATTTGTACTAATTACCATTTTATTAACTTCACTATTCCAAAACATAAGACCAGATATATTACCAAGTGCTAACATGTAAGCCGTGTCTCCACTTCTGAGCATTACAGGCTGATTAATCAATATCTGTGAGTCTGCAAAATCCATATATGGCGTAGCATTAGATTTAATTTCTACATCACCTTGAAAATTAATGACATTTACAGAATCATCATTAAGTTGTATTGATGGAGTTTCTATTTCTCGTTCTGTCCTTGTAAAAATAATATTAACATCAAAACCTCCATTTACTGTCTGTGAGTCTATTGCCGATATGTAATATAAATTATTTTTACCACCTAATAAATCAAGAGTAGGAACAGGGCTGGGTTGGTATGAGGAATCTGTACTGAGTTGATATTCAGCAGTTAAAACACCATTCACTATAGTGTGTCTGACTTTATCAAGACTTGCACCCGATCCGATAATTGTAGAGGTTGTATTTGTTTGATTTAATCTACCAGTTACAGAATATAGACTGCCTGTATTAGGTCTAAAATTTACTGTGTAACCGTCTCCCCATTCTCCATCTGTAAATGCCTCTGAGCTAACAGTAGGAATATAATCAATTTCTGATACTTGAAAACGACACGAAGATCCACTAGCACTATTTAAAATAAATTCAATAACCCAATCATATTTTGAAACGTCGATCGTATTTTGTGCGTATGATATACTAAATTGTGTATTAGTAGCTTTAACTAAATTAACCTCAGTATCGCTAATTTCTGTTATTGTAAAATCATTATTTGAACCATCATCAAAATCTATAATATATTCTGGTTGTGATAAAACACCAATACCAGCAGAATCAGCAATATTAAAGCTTGTATTATCATATGGGAGCAGTCTATCGAATTCTTTTTTTACTTCATAACCTTGGATTTCTACATTGCTTGCGTCTGTTGCTAAATCTGTATCAAATTTAATTGTGCCTCTTGTTGGTTGTGAGTAGTAAATCTCATAATTAGTATTATTAGGATTTAGACTATCTAAGACTTCAGCAAACACAGTAAACGCTAAAACGTCATTAACAGTAAAATTAATCATTAATCCCTCCTTGTCTTTATATTCTTCAGATGTTAGTGATAGTTCTAAATCGTGCGTGGCTATAGTATTCCATAGGGGGCGCGCTGCTCTATATATTACAGTAAATATAGAGTTTAGACTAGCTGGAAGAATTAAACCAGATGAATTAAATGATATATACTGTGTAGCATATAGAGAGGATGGATCACCTGTGGCTGTTTCGTAATTGAGTGGCGGTGTAGAATATAAACCAATACCTATAGAACCTGATGGTATTACTTCTAAATTTTCTACAATAAAATTAACGCTGGCCGATCGGTTATATGATGTTGTTGGCCTAAATGGTAGAAGATTTGGAATGCTTGAAGATGTTAACGACGTATTTACGGTTATTGTTTGTTGGTCTGTATCTTCATCAAAGGTATAATCAATATTAGCTCCCATAGCTGTCACTACTTCTGCTAGAGGTTCAAATTCTTGGCCCTCGTCTCCTTCTATTGGTTTGACTAATCGTATTATATCTGTTGTTGTACCACTACCTAAAATTAATTCATCGCTCTTATGTTCTAAAAATTTATTATCTTGATAATCTACCATTGAAAAATCCTCTGTCGTCTTAATGCTAGATTCTATATTTGTTTCAGTATCTCCTATAACAGTTTCTAAAGAAAAACTACTAACGGCGACATCACTTAATGCATAAATCCTAAGTGCTCTATATGGCGAGTTGTCTATAACTATTGCTGTTGTTTGGTCTAATACTCCATTTTTATATATATTTAATGTTCTATTGAGATCGTCGGTCTGGTCTATTTCTATTTTTAAAATATCATTTCTTTGTAATCCTGTAATAGTCAGTTCTGTTCTGTTGATGGGGTTAGGCGCTTGTGTGCTTATTCTGTCTGCTGTACATGCGCCTAATTTAATAGTAGTTGAAGATAAAATACTATCTAATATTTTTATTTCTGCTGATAATATTTCGAGGTCATCATAAAATATTAATGCTGTAGTATAAACAGCAGTTTCTGCAATTGTAATATCTGCTTGTGTTCTATCGTTTAAGAATGTAATACCAGTATTAAAATTATTGGTAAATCTTTCAACCTTGGTCATATCAATTCTTCTAGAATGTAAAACAGAATTATTAGCTATAACAATGTCGCCCCCGTCTTCTATAACTATTCGTTCTGCATCTTCTGTGATAATATTTACATCCTGGTCGTCTAATGTTCCTAGTTTTCTTTCTGATGAAGTAAAAGAATTTCCTTGTAGCTTCCATGCATTGGGGTCATCACTAGAGCCGCCGCCTCCTGAGTCCTCGGATTCGTGAGAATTACAAACATTACCAAAAATTGAGGTCATTTATTTTTCTTGTTTATATATATGTATATATTATATATTTTAAAATATATTAATTAGTATTTTATCCATCTTACAAATTCGCCGACTGGTCGAGATCTAACATTACCGTTTTTGTATTCAAATGATACTGCGCCTGCGGGGTTTAATATCATTTTTTCTTTTTGTGTAGTTGTGGCTATATGTCTATAGAATTCAAACGGGTTTCCGTATTCTTTGGCCTTAGCGGCTAATGCTATATTATTAATACCCTTCATTCTTTGATGGTATTCTATATATTCTTTACCGTCTTTGTCGTATCCTATGAGTTCATCAATATATGCCTTTTTACCTAGAAATATAGAACGTCTCGCTACTATAGATGTTACGGGGGCTTTCATTGAAAAATCTACATGGAACTGACCTAGATTTTTACCCGTTAATACTCTATTATATTTTTCATAATATTTTTGTTCTAATGTCTCTACTTGATTATTATTCATATGGATAGAATCTGTATCTTGATAATATATGGGTATGTTATTGTCAGATGCTGTATTTTGTACCTCGTTCATAATGCGTTTAGACATTGAAAGAATGGCACATCCGATATGTCCCATATTATGAGATATGTCACATTCGCTAGCCGTTATGTGGTATTGTTTACCGTTATCATAAAAATTATCTATCGTGTTCCAGTTTTTAATGATATAATTAAGACCCTTAATTCCTGATGGTTTATAAATTATTTTTTTATCGCATTTTTTCATAATTGTTTTACCATATGTAGAATTAAGAATTAATTTTATGGATTGCTGCATTCCTTCATTTTTCGCCTTCTTATATTTTTTTCTTTCTTCAAATAAATCCTTAATGCTTTGTCCTAGTTTCTTATTAAATCCCTGATTCCAGTAAACACCATATAACATATCATAATCAATTTTATGAAATTCAATCCAGTCTTCCAATGTAAATCTATCAATTGTGATTTTAACCGGTTCTTCAATGTCATTAACATAATTGATACCGTTAGGCGTTTTAATGCTGATAAAAGGGTTATCTTGTTTTTTATTAATTTTTTTAAGTAAAATAGAACATACATAATAATTAGCATCATCTGGTATTTTGTGTTCAAACTTCTTAGCCTGTCCGATCGGTATCCCGTATTCTTGACATAATCGATACATGGCCGATGGATAGAGCGATACCCCGTCGTAATCTGCGATTCCGCCTTTTATTTCTAAAACTTTTTTTACATATTTTTTATTAGGATTAACTCTACCACCATATACAGCAGAAGATACATATTCTCTAAGATTGCCAGACATTTGATATACACCATCATAGCAGCCGTTAATAAGTGCTAATTTATGGCCTAAGGATGCTGCGGTATTGATACCGTGATAGAATATGGTTAGTCTATCATCTGTAATTTTTTTTACGCATTCATTAAATGCTTTTAAGCCTTCACGAAGTACTAAACAATCCAAATTTAAATAATGCTTATAATATGCCATAGCATCAAATGTACCATTTTTTTCATCATATTTAAAATCTGGATTATTATTAATTTTATTAATAAATGATTTTATTTCATTTTGTTTAAGATGTTTAATATATTCATTGACAGATACATTAGAATTATTAGATCCTAATTTATAAAAACTGTAAGCTATGCCAGCTTCTTTTTCAATGTCGAGATTGAACATTTTATGAAATTTAGATAATGGACATGCTAATAATTTATTAGAATCAATAAATTTAATTTTAGTCTTTTGAAACATACAAGTAAAAGAATAAACGGAATTAGCTTTTTCTACGGATGACATAATATATACATATTGGTCGAATACCGCTTTATCATATTTTAAATTATGATAATATACATGCGCCGTATTTCCTTTAAGTGTTTTAGATACTATAAATTTTAATGTCTCATAAAAATTATCTGTTATGTGTGATTGTTTAGAATCCATATCAATAACGCCAGATAGTAAGATCTCGTGATTATCTCCATTCACGTCTGTCTCAGTATCTCCAAAGAATAAACTAATTTTTTTATTATGACATTGTTCCGGCGTCTCTATTTTTAGCGGTTTCTGTTGTTTGGCTAGCTCGGAGTCTTGATTACCTAAATATGATTTATCATCTTCTTTAACTTTATGTGATTGTATGGTTGAAGCTCTAGGAGTAAATAGATTCTGTTTAAATAAACAATGAACCAACAACAAAGCAGATATTTTACATTTTTTATATGTAAAACTTTTATTGCCGTTGTTTCTAATTCTGAGCTGGGTTATCTGTTCCCTGTTCTTTTCATCTTTTAATAAATTATAATTATTAGCAAAATATTTACTAATCGGATAATCTTTATTAATAAAATAATGTGATTTATATAATGCTATATTAATAGGTGGTTTATTATTATGTTTTCCATATTTCATTTTTCTTATTTCCTTCATATCGCCTCTAAATAAATATATTATTATTTGTCTTTTTAGAATGTCGGATATTTTGGCTAAATCTCTTTTTTTTAAATTAGTTTTAGGTATTGATAATTTAACATTGTTAATATCTTCTTTGGTACAAGTACCGTCTTGTTCTAATGCAAAAATAATACAATGCTCCTGGTCTCCATTACATGCGGGGCTGTATATTTGAAGATCTTCTAAATCAATATCCGTCATATTAGAGAATGCGAAATATCCGCCGTCCTTGTCTGGTGTTTTAATTTCTTCAAATCTTCTAAGAGTTGGAGCGTTGTATGTATCTAAATCGTTAAAATATTCTCCATCGCTTCCGCCGTTTTCAAAATAACCGGAATAGTCCTCCGAGAAATCATCCATAACCATTCTAATATAAACAAGGGTTTTATTTTTTCTGTTAAGGTTAATATATTTTTTTTTTGTAGAATTATTTTTTCCAAACTCGAAGGATAGTTTATATGTTTGGTCTAATATAGAAGAAGCTATTAAAATTCTTATCGCTAGTTTAGGGTCTGTAATCTTTTTATCTACATTTTCTAATATAATATTTTTAGCCTCCTTGACGTCCATAGAAAATTTAATTTCTATTTCTTTGCTGTCGGGTTTAAGATCATTAACAATATTAAAAAGTTTAATCTCGTTTTTAATTTCTTCTAATGTTGATGCTATTGTGTTATGATTATAATTATTGCTAATTCTCTCTAATTCTCTTAATGCGAAAATTTTATTATTATCTGTGAATCCTGCTAGTAGTAATCTGTTTCTGGCTATGGTTCTATATCTTGAAAGCTCTTCTGCGATTATTAAATGCCTGTTTTTCATATTCCATCGCGCTTTATGCTGGCCGTTAGAGATACGTTTTAGCTCTCTCCAGTTTATAGAATTTTGTTGGCGTTTTGAAAGTGGCATCCTGTCGATATAATTTTTCTCTCGTTATATATACTAGGATATATATAATAAATACAAAATTAATTAAATAATTAGTATTTTTTTTTATACTTATATATATCCTTATCTTTAGATGAAATAAAAAAAAAATACTTTCAATATATGGGCTCTATTCATAGAATTAAAAAAAAGAAAATTATTTCTTTTTATTTTGTTTCTTTTTATTTTGTATTCTATTCTATTTGGTCTATTTCATCTACTATTGCAACACACATAGATAATGCTAAATTGTCTAAATATTTTTTATGTTTTTTTGTTTTTATATGTCTGGCTCGTGTAGAATAAGAATAACGGCCGCCGCATTCGCATGTATATTTTGTGTTAGCTTTTTTTAATAGTTCGCCCCGTTTCTGTTTATATCTTTCTATACCGTATTGTATACATTCCTCACGTTTTTCGTGGTATCGTTCCATAACTTTTTCAATACATTTTTTTTTATTATTTTCATAATATTTTTTATTGTACATTTTCTTGTATATTGATTTTGTTTCTGGCATTGTAAAAATATATACTATTTTTTATATATATGTATATCTTTTTATCTTTAGATTAAAATAAAAATTAAACCTTTTCATATTCTAAAATGTCATCAATCATTAATGTTTTTAATGGTAAAAATCCATAATTAGGCATATCTAAATAGTCGTATGATCTCTTAATTCCTGATAGTTGTATTGGTACGGGTTTAGGCTCTGCTACAATTTCATTTTGTTTCTGTTCTTGTAGTTTATAAGCATTATGACATTGACGACAGTATTTAGCGACTGATGATTCTAAAAATATATAGAATTGTATTTTTATAATCTTCTTGCAGTTGTCGCAGGCCTTCATTATGTATTTATATATTAAGTAATAAAAAAAATATATAAATTAATTATTACCATAAAATCCAGTATGACCAATAGGCGGGCTGTCGTTTGTCTAAATATGCGGGCTGTCCATTAATTAATTTAACGCCCTTGTGTCTGTTTCTGTAGTTATCGCGTCGTCTCTTATCTCCATGTATTGTAAAATCTTTATAACGCTTATCTCCAAAGTGTATCTTCTTTCCATCATATACTACAAAATATTTTTTGTTAAGTCTATCAGATAGTCCAAAATTATTAGCTCCTCTAAATCTGGCATTAGTCTCTAGCCTTTTATATTCCGGCGAATCTTTTTTCCATCTGTTATTTACTAAATTACTCATATTATCAATTTGTAAATTTTATGATCGTAATTATATATTTGTAAATATAATTTTAATAAAAATAATTCACAACAAAATTTACAATTGCTAGAATAATATCTTGAACAATCGCACCTCTTCATTTATATATATTAGATAATATAATTTTTTAAATTATTTATATGTCTTTTTGTTTTGTAATGCTGTTTACGTTTATAGCTGCTTATGGTATAATTACAGACCGGGCAGAGTATCAATATTCCCTGTTGTCTCTGGCGATGATATTCTCGTTTCTGGTATATTGTCATATCGTTATATCTTATTTTAATTTCTTTTGGTTTATCTGGTTTAACAAATAATTTTTTCATTATTATTTTTAAATAATTCATTTTGATATATAAGGGTAAATATATTTTTTAATAATTAAATTAATTTCGTAGATTTATAATATCGTATTAATCAACTCACGTTGTCCGTCCGTATATACGGTATTATACCCCTCATTGTTTAAAGTTTCTAAAATTGAAAGTAATGA
>WLWG01001874.1_pt1 | contig 17453 bp, 17 predicted proteins | sample 6712871 | NCBI WGS metagenome assembly WLWG01 (sample SAMN12718693, study PRJNA515312) | sponge metagenome | isolation source: marine sponge | host: Mycale hentscheli | place: New Zealand: South Island, Marlborough, Capsize Point | collected 2003-05-01
TTTTCTCTACGGTCTTATAAAGATCCTCAATTAAAAAATGTTGCTCCTGATCAGTAGGGACCTGTTCAGATTTTTTTAACAAATCATTTGTAAATAATTCTCTTGATGTCTCTAACGAAACTAACCTGGCCGTGAGCTCGGTGTATGCGAAGACGCCGGCTGCGACGAGCAAAATCAGAGAGGCTACCGTTTTCATCGGCATCTGCACAGCTGCTGATTCAGATATATTTAAAGGTTTTTTACTCATTTATTTTTGGTTTTGGTTTTGGAAGTATATAATCTTTGGGGTCTACTTTCAATGTAGGATTATTGGGCCTAACAAAAATAGCTAATAAACACAGTAAAATGATGAGGATTGCGGTGAATCTGTAGTCCATTACAATCCTCCTTCATAAATCCTTACAAGATTACTGCTGCAGCTATAACCACTGCAATGATAATCACACAAATTTTGTGATTACACCAACACGTGTTGGCAAAGTTTTTAATTTTATCAATCATCTTTTTGCTCCTCGATCTCGTAAAAGAAGTCATCAGTATCCGCGGTTCTCCACTTACCTGAATCTTCTACGTTCCATTCGTTAGTCTGTACTTTCCAATCAGGCACATTATCTTTGACAGTGAATGAAGGTAAATCCCAAATACATCTGTTGTTAGGTTGTGCTGCAAAATTGCCATCGTCTAGTGCAATTATGTGAGCGCACTTATGTTCGTGCGGGATCTCTGAATGGTCAGTGTCTAGTATATTAGCATCTGGGTGTCCCCAGTCAATAGTAAATAAATATGCACCGTGATGTTTCTTTTTATCTTTACCAAAATAATATCCGGAAGCTGCGCTTAAGATAGACCAATGAGTGACAGTAGGGTAATAAGAAAAACAATTCCAAAGCTCCAGTTCATCAAGTCGTCTTGTGGGCACTCTGGATGGGTCAAATCCCTTTTGAATAAACGCGCTAATTGGTAAGCGATAAAATATTGCACCGTTACCCATAAGAGCGTGGAATAGTATAGCACGGCCCCCCATACTAGTAATGCCGAAGATAATACAGTCTTCAACTTCTCCGTGATGTTTTTTACAATCATATAAATACTCCCTTCTAACCTGTGCGTAGATAGTTGGTATGTTTGCGTTTAAGTATGCCATTATTTAATTTCACCCCAGTTATCCCCCTTCTCATAATCTACTTTGTTTGGAACTTCAAGTTCCACAGCAGACTCCATTATCTCAATAATTTGTTCTGCCTTTGCATCCGACTCAACAGAAATATCTACTTCGTCGTGAATTTGTATATGTGGTATTATACCATTTTCATATAAAGCTACCATAGATTTTTTAGTCATATCTGCTGCAGATCCTTGTATTAATTTGTTTAAAGCCTTGTAAGTAAAAGCTCTTTTTAATGGCTCATCATATTCTTTTCTTGCTTGTTCTAACGGTAAAGGTTTGAAGACTCCAAACTGTACTGGCTGCCATAAATCAAAATGACACGCTCTGCCACCCAAAGTTCTAATCTTACCACGATCATTTGCTTTACGTGATACATTGTCCATCAATTGTTTTACGAATGGTGCTTTGCTATGATATTGTCTAATTAATTTTTCAGCAGACTCTTTCATCAATCCTAGTTCTGCCATCAATTTATTTTTACCCATACCATACATCAAACCAAGGTTAATTGTTTTAGCTTGCTTACGTTCAATGCCTGCCATATCTGCAACAACTTGGTGAAAGTCTGCATCACCTTGATTGTATGCATCTACAATTTCATCTACACCATTTAAGTTTTGTAGTTTTGCATAGTGTACTAATATTCTAGGTTCTTGTTGTGAGTAGTCAAACGATCCCCACACTGTATCTTTTTCTGGAATAAATATAGATCTTATCATTGGACCCAGTTCAGGATGTCTTGCTGGAATCTGTTGTAGATTAGGATTTGACATACTAAATCTACCTGTGACTGTACCACCTTGATCTGATCGTATTTGATTTATGTCTGCGTGTATTCTACCATTAACTGCGTGTTTAGTTATTGAATCTATAAATGTAGTGTGAGCTTTGTTTATCTCTCTTGCATCTGCAATTAGTTTTGGTAATTCGTGTGGATGATTTTGTAAAAAGTTTTTTGTAAAACTTGGCTCTTTACTTTTTTCTGTTCTATCATACGGAAGTTTTAATTTATCAAATGCTTTTGCAATACTACGAGCTGCGTGTATTTCTACGTCAACTCCTGTTAAGTCTTTGATTTTACTAACAATTTTAGACTCACGATTCATAAGATTTTTTTTAATATTTGATGCTTTCTCAAGATCAACTCTTACACCTTTGAATCTCATATCAACTAAACAAGGAAATAGTTTTGTTTCTAATGTAAAGACATCCATAAGTTCTTGATTGTATAATTCTACTTTTAATCTTTGCCAAAGTTTTAGTGTAGACTCCGCATCACGCTCCGCGTACTGCCCAACAAAAAGCGCTGGCAATCTCCACATATCTTTTTTAGCATCGAGTCCATATTCTTTTGCTGCGGCTTGTAAAATATTTTCATCCTTACCAATTCCTACATAGTGTTTAGAAAGCACATCTAGTCGGTAAGATAATCTGTTTTCGTCAATAAGACTGGCTGCAATCATTGTGTCAACAATGTGGCCTTTTATAGACAGACCTTCCTTCCTCAACCAACACACATCGTACATTGCATTATGAAATATAAACGTAGTATTGGGTTGATTTAATATATCTTGTAGCCAGGATAAAACTAATCTTTTATCCATATTACCACCAGACTCGTGGTGGATAGGAAAGTACCCTGACCAGCCCTCTACAGCCACCGCAACGCCAGCAATGTGTCCTTTTCCGGATACATTACCTGACCCAAGTGTAGTCAGATAGGGATCATTAGTCTCTAAATCTATTGCTATTTCCTTATGTCCTTGAAGATCTTTTAATTCTTCTGGCATAACCCATTCCGTTTCTGGAGTAAACAACGGTATCTGGGTACTTCTCACGAATAGTCCCTTTCAATAATCATTTCTAAATAGTGTATTGCCTTCTTCACGTCCTCTTCTTTTCCTTTTGACTGATGTCTACAGATATATTTTATAGCGTTCCCTTCCGCAAAAAGCAACTTGTTTTCATTTATAAAATGTGCAGGTTGAATTTTCATCGAACGGTAGTGCTTCCCGCCTACCTGCTTTTCTAAAGTATCGTATGTTGTACCTTTAAATAGTTCTTTGTTAGTCATTTTTTTTCTCCTCATAATTTTTATATTCTTTTATTAATTTTTCACTAGGATGATAAACATCAACAATTGAATGACAATTAGGACAAGATAAATTACTTACAATATCATAGTCTTCGTTGTCTTCAATGTCGTGATCTCCACCCCAAATTAGTTCAGTGTTGCAGTGCCAGCAGTTCATAATATATAAGCTTTGTCAAAGTCTCTTGGATCTAACACGTGTAATTCACGCTTCGCTCTCGTCGCTCCAGTATAAAATAATCTATGTAATTCATCTGGGTCGTGACTAAATGTTTCAAGTGCAGCGTTCGTTAAATCTTGCATCAATAAAACTTTGTCAGCTTCTCCTCCTTTCGCTCCGTGTATAGTTGACATTATTATTCGAGGATTTTTATTAAGTGTTTCTCCATTCGCCCTCATATTACGAATGTAGTTTTCAGTTATGGTATCTAATCCTTCAAAAGATTCATACCAAACCTTATCGGTTATCAGACCGTGTTTATCTTTACAGTCTTGTAATGTATATTTTTCATCAGCGTGTAATGTTTTACCTTTTCTAAATCCTTCTAGTACATTTGATCCAAGGTATTCATAGATGTTTTTTATCTCCAGATGATTTAACATTTCACCTTTACGCCAATGTTCCCAATTATTTAAAGCTAGTAATAATTTTAAAGGTACAGAATTGATACCTTTGAATTGATAATACCATCCTTGTAGTTCACATAAATCTTTTGCATCATCTAAAAAATGATTAGCTGAAGATAACACTAACCAATTACCTTGACTCATATCTACTTGTGTAATGTCAGAGTATCTTTTTAAAATACCTTCTTCTTCTCTAGGTTTATATGCTTTATCAAATCTGTTTTGTACTTGACCAATTATTCTTTGTGAGAGCTCGTGTATAGGTCCACCAGGTATACGATAAGATTGATCTAAAATTTTTATATCATTTACTTCTTCTTTGAGTGCAATGAAATGATCTACATCTGCACCGGCCCATTTAAATATAGCCTGGTCATCATCACCTGCTATGTAAGTTTTATCTGCATTGGACCATAACTTCCTTACCATCTCCCATTGTAGTAAAGATAAGTCTTGTGCTTCATCAATAAATAATACTTTAAAACTATTTACAGATTCTTTTTTAATATAATCTTCTAGTAAATCATTAAAGTCTTTAAGTCCTTTTTCTTTCTTAAATCTTTTTAGTTCTTCTGCTAATAAAAACAAAGTGTTTCGTTCTATGTCCAATATGTTTTGTCTTGAATCATAGTAGTCTAGTAGATCTATTCGTTTAACTGCAGCTGTATTTATGATTGTCAGGTATTCATTATCAGAATTAAATGTACCATCACTGTCAGAAAATTTTGCAACTCTAATTGGTATGCCACATTTCTCACCAAACTCTTTGTAGTCATCACGACCCAACATTTTTTCTTTAGTCATACCTAATTGTGCAAAGGCATAAGAGTGTAGAGTTCTAAAATTACTTAAATCATTCTCTAAATCTAGGCCAAATTTGTCCGCAGCTCTAGTTGCCGCTTCTGTTGCGGCTTTTTTAGTAAACGAAAAGTACCCAATTTGTTTAGGTCTTATCCCTTGTTGTATGAACTCGTCCACTAGATTCAGCAATGTTGTTGTCTTGCCTGTTCCTGGTGGTCCTAGTATTATTGTTTTCATATTTTTTTATTTTCCTTGTTAATAATCTGTTTTTCATTTTAAGATATTCATTTTCTTTTTGTAAGTCCTCTAACTTCAAACGAAATCTTAAGTGCCAATTTTCTCCAACTTCCTTATCAAACATTAGAAGTGTTCTTCCTGATAAGGAACTTTTGAAGTCGTTGCCTCCACTTGTTTCATAGTTTTTATTTTAATTAATCTTGGTTGTTGTTTCTTAACTCTTACTCTTGCTTCTTCTACAAACACATCAAGTTGTTTTATTAAATTACCTGTCTGTGTTTTATCTTTCTCCCAATGATTTCGTTTACAAAAATTAAAAAAGTCTTCCATTCTAAAATATGTAAATTCTCTTTTATCATCTGTGTATGGTAGTTTGTTAAATACATCATCCATAGTTCTTGCTGATTGTCTGTTAGTAGTCCAGTCTTGTAGTAGTCCTGTAATTTCATTAGTAGGATTTAAAGACTCTAATGGTTCTACTTCTTGTAAATTTTGCATCAAAGGTTTTAAAAAATATTGTTTCCAATCTTTTGGTTTTGGTACAGGTACAACTAGATTAGCTTGATCTAAACACGCTAATGCAAACATACCTGGATTATAAAGTTGTTCTGATTTTAATTCTATCCGCGTTCCACTTACATCTAAAAACCATTGTGGTGGCGTTGATGAGTATTTAGTTAAGCTACCTAGTAATGGCATTTCTTCTTCGCCGAATCCTACACCAAATCTTTTTGTTCTACACAAACCAGATTGACAAACAGAATTTATTGGTGCGTCTTTACATCTATACTTATCATAACCTTTTCGATTAACTGATTTAATTAATTGTTGAACCTCACTATTACTTAATGGTGGATCCATATATTCCATATTCGCTTTTACAATTTCATCTTCCCAACTATCTGGTTTTGCTTGTTTGTAATAAACTGCAATGTTAAACAATGCGTTGTTTCTTGAGCCCTCCCCGAAACCAATCGAAGCTAACTTATTTAAACAAGGAGGGCCATTAGGAAATGCTTCTTCTATTTTTTTCTCTTCAGTTTTAATTTCTTCGACTTGTTCTTTTGTGAGCGCATAAATATCATAGAGCTCAAAAAATTCCTCAAGTGTACAACCGGCGCCAGTATCGTTGATAGCATAACGTAGTCCTTTCATTTCATTGTGGTAGGGTAAGTTTAAGAAATTACCAGTGTCCCCACGATCCACTAGTATTTCTGTTTGTTTTGGAAATATCTCTGACCCTTCATAACCTAGAAGAATAGCAAAAGATTTTAATTTAGATTGCATCAATGATGCAGGAATATTTTCTTTGGTGAATAAAAATACGTGTGCGCCGCCAGACTTACTACGGCAAACTATTAAAGGGAGTTTATTATCCCGAATGTTTTTAATGAGGCCAGTGTGATCAAAATTATATTCGTCAATATCAATACACCCCCACCTACAATCATTGTTCTCCGTAATGGGGATGATGCCCAGGGCTGGACCTTTTCCTGTGAGATGGTTTTCCCAGAGTTCTTCTGTGACGGTACCACGTACAATAAAAGCTTTTCCTTGTTGCTTTCCGTTTTCGCCACGTTCTCCAGGTTGATATTGTCCATATGCTATTGTAAGTCCACTAAATATATTTTTAAATTTATCTTTTCTCATTATCATTTCTTTTTTCTTTGTAAAGGGGGATTTTGCAATCCCCCTCTATTTTGGTTAGTACGGAGTTGAGTCCGATACTTTCTCTTCCACATCAGCTTTTGTTTGAACGTTCCCTTTAGATACATTTCCAGAGAAATCCTTTGCACTCAAATACAAAGACTTGTCTGATTGACCTAAAATTCTGTCCTGTGTCACAACCCAGCCATACCAAGAACCTTTATCGTTCTTTTGTAAGGTAGATGCCAGATTATAGACTACACCGTGCATAGGAGGGATAGCAAATCCACCCTTGCCATCAGCAATCTGTATGGTTTTCATCATAGAATTCCATTTCTTGCTGACATTTAATTGAGTTGATTTCATTGTAATCAAAGCAGGGGTATAACCACCTGTTTTTGTCTCAATCATTACGTAGTAAGAAGCTGTCTCTTCAAGATAATTACCGTTAGGCAATCTAATCTTTGAGCCATCTCTCTTACCTGTTCCGATTACCGGACTGTTCGGTAGGTGAACTGCGACTGGAGCACCTGGTCCGTCCCCTCTATCCGACCATTCTGGATAATCTTTTTTGTAGTAGCAAGGAATAACCTTGATACCTTTTTTACCATCGTATAATTCGCTGGTAACAGTATTATAGATCATACCAGGTTTGGCACCTTCTATATACTTTGCATCACCATCAGTTACCTGCGGTGATAGTTGTCCCAAGATTCTGACAAATGGTAACGCCATATCTTCTTGCGTCATATTCTCAAAACCTTTGGATACGTCATCACCAAACAACGCTAGTGATGTGTCTTGTTTAGCTTTTATTTCATTAGCCATTATACATTCTCCATTAGTTATTTCCGGGTGATTTTAGTTTTGTCTTTAATCCACGTACTAAAGACATCGGAAGGCATATCGAGCCCGGACTCGATACGCTCCCTAAATAGGGCAGTCAATGTCATCCAAGCCACATCAGATTTCTGTTGTGGTTGAAAGCCATTCTCTGCCGCAAGGTTGAGCAATTGCTCCGCCTTGTCATCTTCTCCCTTTCCAAAAGTAACGAAGACATTGTTTTTAATAATGTCCCCCAAACCTTGGTCACGAAGCCATTTATAGCACTGCGTTCTCTTCTCTTCATCTTTAGGAAGAGTGCATCTATATTCTTTTTTTACAGATACTTTAGATCCGTCAGCCAATTTAATTTCTGACAATCCTTGTTCCTGTAATAATTCTGGTATGACACGAGAACTGATATCATCAGCCTCTGCTTTTTTACTTTTGAGTTGCTCTTCTAATGTAGCAATCTCATCTTCTTTTTGTTTCAACTTTACACATTCTTGTGCAACAGTTGATACTTCTACATTGTCTAAAAGATCTTTAGAATCTTTTAACATTTCATCTCTTACATCAAAGCTACCGCTTCCTGTAAACACTTTTACTTTTTCCATTGTTATCCTTTCTGATACATATCTACTTCTAGTGGATAGTATCTATACTCTCGTTTGTCCCATTTCAACATATTAAATTTACCTGCTGTCACTTCACTTACTGCTGCAGTTGATATACCTATAATTACAGGATCTCCTACTGCAAGTAAATAATCGTGCTTTCGAAAATCTTGTAAATTCTTTTTCATCTTCTGTACATATGGTGCAGTAGATAATATTGCCTGATCTCTATTAGGCAAACATATTACAAGATAACCAAAATCAGACGCACTTAATATATTTATGTTAGGCGCTGGTTGTTGAATCACATAAACAAATTTCTCGTCAGGGTTGTTTTTATAAAATTCTAAAAACTCCTGCAAGGAATTAGGTTTGTATAATTCAAATATTTTATTTTTCATTTCTTATTTCTTGACAACCTTTACCATAGGCTTTATATACTTGTCAACTAGAAAGAAGAAAATAATTATGAAATATAAATTTAAAACTAAACCCTATGCGCATCAATTAAGTGCATTGGAAAAATCGTGGAATAAAAAAGAGTACGCATATTTTATGGAGATGGGTACAGGTAAATCAAAAGTATTAGTCGATAATATGGCTATGCTATATGATAAAGGTAAAATAAATGGGGCGTTAATTATAGCACCAAAGGGTGTATATAGAAACTGGTATTCTCAAGAAATACCTAATCATTTAGCTAGTCATATAGATCACAAAACAGTATTATGGACTGCGACTACATCCAAAGCAAAGGATAAAGAGTATCAACAATTGTTCAAAGTAGACTATGACCTTCACATCCTTATAATGAATGTAGAAGCATTTTCGACAAAGAAAGGCCTTGAGTTTGCCGCAAAGTTTATGAACTGCCACAAAACTTTAATGGCTGTTGATGAGTCGACTACAATAAAAACACCTAGTGCAAAGAGAACTAAATCTATTTGCAACCTAGGTAAGTATGCTAAATACAGAAGAATTCTTACAGGATCTCCTGTGACAAAAAGCCCCTTGGATTTATACACACAATGTGGTTTCCTTGATGAAGAGTTATTAGGATTTGGTTCCTTTTATTCTTTTAGAAATAGATATGCGATTATGGTAGATAGAAATTTTGGTGGACGTAGAGTACAGATACCCACAGGTTATCAAAGACTTGATGAGTTATCAGAGATATTAAAAAAGTTTTCTGACAGAGTTTTAAAAGAAGACTGTTTAGATTTACCTCCAAAGACATATATAGAAAGACAAGTAGAACTAACTGATGAGCAAACTAAAGCTTATTCTACTATGAAATCCGCGGCCCTCGCTACTTTAAAAGGTAAGATGGCTACCGCGCCTCACGTACTTACACAAATGATGCGACTACATCAGATAACTTGTGGTCATTTAAAGAATGATGACGGCAGTATTACTGAAGTAAAAAGCAATAGAATCAAAGCATTGTTAGAAGTATTAGATGAAGTAGAAGGTAAAGTAATTATTTGGGCTAACTATGTGTATGATATTAAACAAATCGTTAATGCGATTAGTGATGAGTATGGAGATGATTCGATTGTACAATACTATGGTGCAGTTGAAGCTGAAAAAAGACAAGACAATATTAAGAAGTTTCAAGATCCAAACTCTAAAGCAAGATTCTTTGTAGGCAATCCTCAAACAGGTGGTTATGGTATTACCTTAACTGCTGCGAGTAATGTCATTTATTATTCTAACGGCTATGATTTAGAAAAAAGATTACAGTCAGAAGATAGAGCACACAGAATAGGTCAGAAAAAAGCAGTCACTTACGTAGACCTTATTGCACCTAAAACGGTGGATGAAAAAATACGAAAAGCATTGCGTAAAAAAATAAACATAGCAACACAAGTAATGGGAGAGGAGTTAAGAGACTGGATATGATAAGCTTTAATCAAAGCGATACTCACGATGTCAAAACACAACTGGATTATTTAAATAATAAACCAGAGTATCAAGAAGACAAACTAAAGATAACTAATATAAAAACTAAACCTTTTGATTTTTGGAATAATAGTAGAATCATTGAGTTCAAAAAAAGAAATTGCGAGCACAATAGATTTCCTGATTTTATTTTACAAGAAGATAAGTTAAGAATAAATATTGAGACAGCAAAGAAACACAATATAACTTTCTTATATCAAAATAAATTTAGTAATGGCAAGATATGGGAATGGAACATAAGTAAAATGGAAAAAGAAAATGCTTTACCTGAACCTGAAGTTAGAGAAATGAATCATTATACTTATGTAGATAACCAAAAGAAGGTTCCTAAATCAGTATATATGTTAACATTAGATATGGGTTACGAGATCTAATGGAATTAATTATTCTAAATGATGGTTTGTATCAGTTAATACCTGTTACAAAACAAATGTTAGAAGGTGTAGAGTTAATAGGTGATGTTGATTGTTTTGATTTATGTGAAATTTTAAGACTTAAATTAACAGGGTATGTGGATAAACTAAACTTACACATAATGAATGACGGTAGTGGTAGTATGATTGGCTGTATGTGTCGTTAAATATCGACTAGCCCCGTCTCGCGATTCAAGTATTTATATTCTATCTTCTTGACATCAAACTCTTCTTTAATCTTATTACAAATATCTTTTACATTAAACTCACCACACGAATAGACATCAAACTGCATTAGTGCAGGCTTGGGTTCATCCCATATGTGCATTGCTATGTGTGAGGTTTCAATGATTGCAACAGCTGTGATACCTCTGTTGCCTGGCATATTACAATACTTAACAAACGGACCCATAAATACTTTCATATTTATAGATGCAATAAAATCTAACATCCAAGATTTTAACTGCTCTTCGTCTGTTGGTGGTCTGTCAGCTTCTGCTCGGATGATTAAATGTTTATGTACTAATAAACTATTTTTCATCCTGGCTCTTTACACTAATTCTTTAGCACTTCCAAGTATAGGTTTGTATTTTGTTTTGCCTTCTGACCTGTAGGCCCAAAGGTATGATGCTCTAGGTTGATCAGGAATATAGCTGCAATGTATCCAGCCCGAGTTGGGTTCGCCGGGAGTGTAGTACTCGACGATCAATTGATCATAGGGTAGGTTATTTTTGATCCAGTCAGCTAGTTCTGCATTATCTACGCCAACACATTCGAAGTCTGCGGCCTCGGCTTTGGCGTGCTGTGAATTAGCCGAGCTACCAATAGCCATACATAAATCCACGCTCCGGAATCCGCTGGTGATCTTAACTCTGCCGAAGTGGTCACGTACCGGCTGTAAAATATTTTCGCACAGTGCTTTTAGTTTTTCTATTTGTTCTGCGTTAGGGTTGTTGTTAATACCCTTACGTATAGCTGTATCTGATTTAATTAATTCTGATAAAGTAAAATTACGACTTAAGTTCATATAAATTTCTCCAACACGAAGAGTACTGCAGTTCCCGCAACAGTCAAAAGAACCCAATAGATCTTGTCTATCTTACCGCCCAATTTATCTACATCTTCGTGTATGTGTTTAAGATGGTTATTCTTAATTTGGTTGATATCTTTTTTAAGACCAGTTACGTGGCCGTAAAGCGATACAATGTGTTCTCTTGTTGTTTTAGGTTCTATTGCCATAGTTTATCCGTTCGGGAATATTTTGTTAAACTCTTCTTCTGTTGTTTGACCTACAATTGTAGGCACACTACCAAATCTAGCATTTTGTGCAACTACATTTGTATCTGCTCCTGTGATGACAGGGGGTAATTGTCCTACGGGAGTGCTACCTAAATTAGGAATAATTGTATTTCTAAATGGATTTGGTAAATCAGGAAATATATCAACTGATACTGGAGTTTCTGATAATATTTCATTAATGGTATCTATTACATCATTAGCTGCTTCAAATGGATTAGGTATACCTAATCTTTCTGCATTAAATTCAAATATACTTTGGACATCATTAGAAATACTATACGGTCTAAACTCACCATCTATTAAAGAATTAAATGCTCTTCGTTCTCCTCTTTTGACCATAATATCTTCTATTTGTTCTTCAGATAAACCTAATGCTTGAGCAGCTTTTATATCTTTATATAATCCTCTATTAATATTGAACAATGCTTCATTAGCATCAATATACGCATCTACTACTTCTTCTGGTGTAGTTACACCACCTTTTAAAGTTCTTCTTGCAAAAATACTTCTAGCTGCTCTGACTCCATCTTTGTAAGATGTTATTTTATATTCTATTCCTTTTTCTGGTTTTACTTCTACTCTTCTTAAACCTGCAATACCCATTAATTCATTTCCTAATTCAAACTGATCCCCTCTTTCATTAAATCTTCCTTTGCTATCTACTGGTAATGCGGATAACCCTAATCTTTTTAATTGTTTCCAGTTTAAAGGATATTGAGTTTCTGCTAAATGAAATATAGATTTTGCAAAAGCATCTCCAACACTATCCACTTGTAAATCGTAAATTTGTCTTCCTCGAGAATCTAAACCACCTCTTCCTAAAATAGGAGATACATCCTGTAAAGCTTGAGTCCACATTGATTCTGTAATAAACGGAGCTCCTAACTCTTGTGTTGATTCTATTAAACCTAAAAAGAAATCTCCCATAATACCATCTTTATCTTGTTGACCTTCATTAACTGCATTAATAACCGTTTGAATAGGTCTTACTAAAGTATCATAAGCATTCATATGAGAAAAATCTATGTATTCTAAATTACCATCTTTGTCTTTAAAAGGTATAAGTGTAGAATTTTTTGACCAAGAAGGAACATATCTTCTCATTGCATCTATTTCGTCTTTACTAATGTCATATGCAGTAGATGTTGCAGCTACTAATCCAGCTGGGAGTATAGTAGACGTAGCTGCCATACCAAATAATCTTTGTAATCCTCTATTTCTTAAAGGACTAACTTCTTTTCTATTAATAGTAACTTTATAAAATATTTCATCTAAAGATCTATCTACTATATTAGTTCCAGTTCTTAAAATTTCTGCAGGAAAGGCTACGAAATTACCAATGGGTAATCTTCTAATTCCTCTTACAGCTTCTGATACAAAAGCATAATTAGGAACTTGATTTTTAACTAAATTAGCAGCTTCTCTTTTTAAATACTCATCATTAAATATTTGTTTTACTCCTTTTGGATCTACAAATTCCATACCTGCTCTTAATCCAGAATTTTTATATGCATTTTCTAATCTTGCTTTTTCTCCAAAGTAAGTAAATATTTTCCAAAAATCATCTTCAGCTGTGTAGGCATCTTGAAATCCTTTTTTTAATGTAGACATTTTTCTTAAAAAAGAATTAACACCATTAAAGTTTGGCCCTATTTGATTTAATACTTGACCAAATTTAGCATCTTCCATTAATCCTAATAAATCTCTTAATTGAACTTGAGAATTAACAACTCCTAATTCTAAAAGTTCTTGATACAAAGGATTATCATTTCTAAAACCTTTTACCTGTAAAGCATTAAAGGCTTTTTTAACATCATTAATATTACCAAAAGGCAGTAATCCATTTGCACCTGCAAAAGCAGCAGCACTTATAAAGTTTCTTGCGTGTGTAAATGGTGCAAGAATTGTTTTAGCCATTTGAGATGTAGCTTTAGGATATAAAACTAAATTTTGATATACCTGTGCTAAAAAACTTTTAGATAATTCTTTTGTTTCTCTTAAAGCTATTGCATAATCTTTTAATGCAAGCTTTCCCGCTAAAGGATTAAGAACATCTTCTAATGCATCTGCAGCTGCTTTTTCTTCTATTTTAGTTAATTGTTTAGAAGTTAAAGTTTTACCTTTTTCTGCTGCTTTTTCAAACGCACGTGTTCTGGCTGCATCTTTAGCTGCTTCTATTTCTGCATCTTGAGCTGCTCTACTTAAATCATCTAATGGTTTTAATTTAGCTAAAGGATCAGAAAATTTTCCTAAAGCAGTTCCTCTTGCAGCATCTTTAGCTTTTCCTAAAACTTGTTCATAATCATCAGCATTACCACCTAAATATTTTCTAGCTTCTCCAGTATTATCTACTAAAAAAGGAACTCTAGGTTCAGGACCCACTCTTCCACCAGCATCCCAAGCATCCCAAGCAACTTTTTGTTTGTTAGATTGTCTAGCTAAATCATCTAAATATTGATTAAATCTAACTTGAGACGATAAATTAACTGTTCCTTCGACTAAAGTAGACATAGGGTTTTCTGCTTTGCCTAATAAATTTTTAAGAACTTCTTTTCCTCTCGGTGTTAAATCTTTCATTAATACATTACCTTGTCCTACAATTTGTTTTTTAGTGTTGGCTAAAGTATCTGCTACAGATTTAACATAAAAGTCAGGGACGTTTTTAAGAAAAACTTGACCGGCTCCTTGTGTTCCTTGACCTAATAAAACACCTTTTGCTAAAGACGTATTGGCCCATATTTCATCTGCCATTCTAGTTGCAACTTCATCACTTAAAGTAAGTTTACCTTTACTAATTTGTTTAACGTCTTTTTTAAAAGCTTTTGTTGTATTTTCTAAAACTTTTTTGGTAGGGCCATAATTTTTAGCAAGTTTTAAATCACCTTTATTATTTTTAAATACTTCATAACCTCTATCCAATGCGTCAGTTAAAGATGTTCTTAACATTTTACCAAAATCTTGTACAGCATCTGGAGTTAATCTACTTCCATAAGTTGTAAATAATTCTTCCCAAACTTCTCTTACTGCTCCATAATTTTGTAATAATGAATCAACATCTTTATCAGTTGCTCCAAATTCTTTTTTTAATTTATTTTTAAAATTATCTATAGATTTTTTACTTGGATCTTTAAATTTAATATTTACTATTTCATCTTCTGTAACAATTTTTTCTGTAATTTCTTTTCCTGCTTTATTTTTTTTATATTTACCAGTTTCAGTATCTAATATTTTTGCTTTTTCTGGCAATGCAGATTTAGGATCTCTATTTTTAAATTGTCCAAAACCAGATCTAAAAGGTAAACCAGTTTCAGGATCTGTTTTAACTATTTTTTTTGTATCAAAAATATATTTTTTTTCTCCATCAACAAGTTTTATTCCAATATTAGGATTTAAATATTTATCACTAATTAAAAAATCATTCATTTCTTTATCTAATTTTTTTCTAGTAATATCATCAGCTTTATCACCAAAAGTTTTTTTAGCATTTTTAATTATGTTGCTACCTATTTTATCTATTTGCAACATTGCGTTTTCTGCAACATTTTGATCTCTAGCTATTCTACCTTCCATAGTTTTTTCTATTTCAAAACCTTCTTTTGTTTTAGGTCCTCTTGCTCTTAAAGGTTTAGATATGTATTGATCAATCCATTTATTAAATTTACCAGTAACAGCTTTTCCTGTTCCAGTTTGATTTCTTAATTTAGAAATAGTTTTACCGGCTACTCCTAGTATTCCAGTAAATGCAGTTCCTTCTATACCAAATTTTAATCTATTTAATAATTCAGCTTCAGGAGTATCTTTTTCTCTATCTAGTTCTGTAGGTCCACCTAATAAATCTCCAAAACTTCCTGCTTCAGTTACATCATCTACAAATAAACCTTCTGCAATACCACCTAAACCTGCACCAGATCCATATGCTAAACTTTTTTCCGCGCCTGTTGCTGTTTTAGAAAAAGCTTCATCTACTAATTTATTTTCTGGTCTTGTTAATTTTTTACCATCTATTTTTTTTCGAAGAGCTTTAGAAGTATCTCCTCCAAGATCAAAATATTTTTTACTACGTTTAGCAATTAATGCTCCTTTGGCTAATCCACTTCCTACTTTAAAAGCTACACCTCCTGGTACTCCAATATTAACAATAAGTTCTGTAATTTTACCAGCTGTTGTGGCTTCAGCCATTTCATCAAAAGGATTTATTTTTGCAAAAAATTCTTCTACCTCTGCAGCTTTATTTGTATCTGCACCAAGATCAATAAGAGTTGCACCTAGAGAAACAAAACCTTCAGGTATTTTAAATAGACCCGAACCAATACCAGCTAATGCTGATACAAATGCATTAGGTCTACTATTTTCATCTGCGGGTGAAGATTCTACTCCATTTGCAATATCTGCTAAAGTAGCCATTTGTACCTCCTTAACTTATTTCAAGTCCTGGTTGTCTCTCAATTTTATCACCTTGTTTAAAGAATACTCTAACACCTTCCGAAGTTACAACAACTGTAAATCCATCACTTAAAGTTGTTGTGTCTATTTGATCTAATTCTTTTGTAATTTTTTTGACGGGAGCTTGATATTTAAGTCTAATTGTGTCTGCTATAACAGCAGGAGCTGTAGGTCTTTTATTTCCTTTATAAACATCTTTTGCAACTAATGCTGTAGCATCAATAAATGATGAATTTTTAACATTTTTTGCTAAACTTTGTGCATCCAATGCATAATCAATTCCAAAAGCTTTTGCAGCTAAAGTTTGATTTAATGTTTCTTTAGCTCTTTTAGTTGCAATTTTATCTTTAATATCTAATGTTGCTGCAGCTTGTTCTATTTTTTCTAATCTACTTGGACCCGACTCTGCTTGTTTAGCCATAAATTGTGCAAGACCTTCTTTAACACTACCGGTTCCTAAAAAAGCTGCTGATGCACCTGCTAACATATCTGATAAATCTCTACGTCTAGCCTTATCACCACCTAACATTTTTATATAATCTTTAACAGTAAACTCTGTTGATTCTTCTGTTTCTTTACCTAAAGTAGAACCATCTCCTGATCCTACATTTTCTAAATTATTTTTTGCTTTTTTAATTTTTTTACTATCAGCTCTTTCTTCTAATATATTTGTTCCTGGTAAATCAGATTTTTTAGAAAGTCCTGTGTCAACTAAATCTGCTCCTTGAGGATCTTTATCAGTAATATCTTCAATTCTTTTCTTTTCTATAGTTTCTTTTAATGAAAGATCTTCTGTCTCAATAGGTATTTTATCTCCCTTTTCATCTAATTTAAATTTAACATCTCCAGATTCAGTAACCTCTGTTTCAAATTTTTCTTCATCTGGTTTTAAATATTCTCTATACGCCGACCCTTCTGATAAAGCTTCTGCAAAATTTCTTGGAGATTGACCAAAATTTAATGATCCTCCAAATCTATTTTCAGGAGTTTTCATACTTAAAAAAGGAGTATCAAATTTTAAACCAAATATACCTGGGGCATCTCTTTTTATTTCAGCACCAGATTTATAATTTGGAGCAGCACTATATAAAGGAGCTACTAAATTACCTTTATTATAACCAACTCTACCACCATCCATTAGACCAGATGTTATCCCCGATCCACGACTATCGACTGGGCCACCTCTAAACATTGGTCTTCTTAAAATTCTACTCATTATCCAAATAATCCTAATTTAGAACCGATACTAGCAACACCTGTTCCAACACCAAGAGCCGTTGCTAATGGACTAGCTGGAGCGGCCGGCGGTGCGTAACCTACTGTTT
>WLWG01001879.1_pt1 | contig 17428 bp, 23 predicted proteins | sample 6712871 | NCBI WGS metagenome assembly WLWG01 (sample SAMN12718693, study PRJNA515312) | sponge metagenome | isolation source: marine sponge | host: Mycale hentscheli | place: New Zealand: South Island, Marlborough, Capsize Point | collected 2003-05-01
TTACTGTTAATCTCATTCTTAAATTTGATGTATCAGTAGTTGGTAGAACATTACTTATAGCCAACATATAAACATCATCACTATCTATGCCTGTTAAGGTCACACTAGCTACTGCACTTGTTACTATATTTGTTGCTACTTGTACTAATCCCATTAGCTATCAACTCTCAATCCATAAGTTCTTATTTTTGCATTATCAACACCTCTACCTGCAATAGATGAATAAAGTTGAAAGCCAGTTATTGATGATGTTTGTTTTAAAACATTAATTTGTTTTCCATTCATATTTACATTTGGTGTTGTATCTAATAATGAGTGTTGGTTTAGCATAAATGTATAACTACTAGATGAAAAAGGATTGAATATAAACATACTCATAGCACCACCACTTGAACTAGCTGATATTGTATAAATTGAATAACTTTGATTTGTTCCTTTAAATTCTGCAAAAGCACTATCTGACCTCATTTGCAAAAAAGCATAATCATAATTACTAGCAGTTACTACACTTCCTGCACTATTAATGTATCTAAGGTAAAACCAAACATCATTAGTAATACTTCTTTTAAAATCTGTAACTTCAATTTGGTATATATCAAAATCTGTTGAAAAAACATCAGTTATATTTATTTGTTCTACACCTGTACTTGTTTCAGTTTCATTAATTAATCTTAGGTTACTCATATCTGTTTTACTCCATAGAGTTTTATAGTGCCACCTGTTGGAGTACCTGTAAAACTATCCCCATCAATTCTTAGTGCATTTATTGTTTCAGCTACTGTATATGTACCACCACCAAATCTCATTTGAAATATAAGTGTTGAAACTACTGTTGTTGATGATTGAAAATTAATAAAACTATATTTTGAACTATTACCAAGATTATATAAATATACATAACCATTAGCTCTTGCATTAGTTCCCTGAATATTTCCTGAGATATCTTTTAAACCTGTTCCAGATGTAGTTTTTATTTCTCCAAAACCAGCATTACTTTGTCCATATTGGAGTGCATATTGATAATTAGAAGTTTCAAAAGTACTACCACTATCATTAGATAATCTTATAGATAAAGCATCTCCAACAGCAGTTGTAACAAAATTATCAAAAGTTAATAAGTGTACATCATATAGATTTTCTTTTATATCAGTAAAGTCAATAGCACCTGTTGATGAAATATTAACTTCTTCAATAAGTTCTAATGAGCCACCCCAACTACCCTCTTTAGTAAGTTGTAGTATTTCACTAGGTGTATATAAACCTGTATTCTTTTTTACATCATTTGGTTGTGTACCTAAGTAGGACATATTAATCCTTTAGGTTTGTCTTAAGAATGATACATTGTATTCTGCACTAGAAGCTGCAGAGCATAATCCCTGTAATATATCCCCTGTTTCTAATGTTATTTTTGTTGTGATCTCTATTGTTGTGCCAAAAGGTAGTGAAACATCATTTAAGATGTGTCTTAAACTTCCACCTGACTTAGTAACACTTAGATCAATAGTAACATCAGAACTAGAGCCACTTACATTAGATACTAAAATACCAATTACAGTTTCAGTAGTTGAAGCAGGAACTGCATCAATAATATCTGCTGTTGATGTTCCTAAAACTCCCTGTACTGAATGTAGTGTATCTGCCATAAATTATTCCTTTCTTAGCTTAATGCCAATACTAAACCTAAGCTAACTCCTGCACTTGCAAGATTAGCTATATCCTGTGCTGTTGTCTTTTTAATGTTATTTGCATCATCAACATCAGCAATTAAGATTTCATCTCCTCCTGCAAGAGTAGCAGTAGATTCTGAATTAATATCTACATTAAGTGTTACTGTACCAGAAGTTCCTCCACCAGATAAACCATTACCTGCTGTAACTCCCTCAATATCTCCTGCTTCTGCCCCTATCCAAGCAGTTCCATTCCATGCTTTAAGTAAATTAGCTGTTGTATCATAAAATATTGTTCCCTCAACCTTATTTGTTAGAGCTGTATTAGCTGCTGACTCTGAGGCATAAATAAAGACTATTGAATCCTGAATGTCTTGAAATCTAGCTTCTGTTACTAGATCTCCTGTTGTCCAATCAAACCATGCACCTGCTGCCATGTATTTTTCTCCTTAATTCTTTCTAAGTATAACTTATGTTAGTATCAATTCCTAGTTTTGATACTCCTAGAATCCAAGCACCTGTTTCAGCAGGGGATAACCCAATCTGCCAATTCCAAGTCTTGTTTCTAGCATCTACTGTATGTTTTATTCTTTCAATAAACAATTCATAAGTTTCAGTTGTAGAAGCTGTAGTGGTAACACTTGCCTCAACAAAGCTGCCTAAATCTAATCCTAGTGCTTTAGCCCATAAATTAACATTTTCTCTAGGAGCAAAAGATAAAGCCTCTATCTGTGTTTGTGGTATGTCATTAGCAACAGTTATTTGTTCTGCAATAGATAAGACATCTGAATCCTGTGTATTTAAAGTTCCTGACTGTACTAAAACATTAGAGCCAAATCTATCTACTGAGTCTGCACTTACTGCAATCTGTGTTGTTCCACCTGATCTTGTTCTTTGTACTGTGTTTACAATCTTTTCATCATCATAAGAGCTTTTTATATCAACATAGTTTAGCTCTCCTACACCCTGCCCAAAGTTAGCCTCTGGTGTTGTAGTATTAGCCAATCTATAGTTTCTATCTCTAAAAGTTGCATCTCCATTAGCAGCAATAAAGAATGTGCCATTCTCTGCTAGTTCTACAGCTCTAAGTGCAGCTAATACAGTATCTGTTTCTGGTTGTACTTGCACTTCTAGTTGTCCTGTAGATATTGCCTGATTTGTATAACCAAAGCTATCAAGTATGTTTTTAGCCCTTATAGAGCTTAATTCTTGTGCTTGTGTAAGTGTAAGCCTAGTATTTGTACCTAGTTTAGAGATACCTAACTGCCACCCAAAGCCATTTAAAGTAGCATTGTTAAACAGTTTAAAAGCATCTACACATTGTAATTTAGTTTCTGAATCAGATCCCTGAGCAGGATAATTAACAGGAAAACTTTCTACAAAGCCATGAAAAAGAGTATATGTAGAGCCACCATAAGCAGCTTTAATCCTTATTCTTTTTAATGGTTGTATTTTAGATCTGTTGTTTGTTGCATCATAATAATGTGTTGTCTGGTTAGGACTAAACCTGTTATCTGAGTTATCAAGTACAACTGTTACTGCAGCAGGGTTAAAATCTGCTAAGTTAGTTGCTCTACCTCTGTTTATACTAAATCTTCTTAAAAAGCTAGAAACATCAGTAAATGTTTGAGTTGTATCTAAAGGATTAGAGTCAAAAGCAATTTCTACTGTTAAATCAACATTAGCATCAAAAGGAACACTCATTATCTAATAGCATAACCTTTTTTGGCTAATCTTTCTTGTGTAACCTGTAGGAAATCTTCTGCATTATCTGAAAGCTCAACTTTGACTGTTACATCAGTTGCAGCATTTTTTAAACCTGTGTCCACATTACTATTATCACTAACAGTAGGTATAGGACTAATTTCTGGCTCAGGTGTTGGGGGAGGCATTCCATTATCATCATCATCATCTGATGGTGGTGGAAATCCTAAATCTGGAGCTGTTTCAAAAGCTCTAAATTTTCTATAAGCCTCTAAGTTTCTTTCTAAAGCACTTGTATATTTATCTGTGGCTTTTTCACTATCCTCTGTTACATCTATAATTTCATAAAGTAAATTTTTTCTAATTTCTTGTGCTTTATTTTGATTATCTATTGATTTTTGTAAATTTTGTTCAGCTAAATCTAATCTTTCTCTTGCAAGTCTAAGTGCATCTGAATCATTAGCTAGTTCAAACTCTGCCTCTGCTAACTCTGCCTCAGCTAAAGCAAGTTCTGCAGTTACATCTTTGCCATTTTGTTTAGCTTGTGTAAGTAGTGCAATCTGTGTTGATAGTTCATTTTTTCTAATAGCTGCTTCTGCATCTCTAACATTCTCATCAATCTGTAATCTCTCTAAGTCTTTAGCAGCTTGATTTCTATTTCTAGTTGCTCTAGCTACATCATCATTAGCAGAACTAATAAGATCCATTATCTTTGATCTTTCAAGCTCTAAATTAATATTTGACATAATTAAGCTGTTTTGTTCTCCAAATATTGGATTAAGTTTAGTTCTTATAGTGTCTGATAGTTTTTTAGTTTGTGTTTCATTAGTAAGCAAACCCAGTCTAGTTTTCTGTAAGTTAGTGAACTCTTGTGCATAAGCATTGTTCATCTTGTTAATTACATCTAAGAAATCTAAGGAAAGTCCTGTATTAGTTATTATTTGTACAGAGTTTTCATTAAGTATCTCAGTTTCTTTTTGCATCTCTTTGTTAAGAGTTTCTAAAGCATCAGCATCTCCATTAAGTGCATTTTGCCCTAATATAAATGTTCTAAAGTATTTATTTAATTCTGTGTTTCCTCTTTGTGTAGCATCTACAGTTGCAACAATAGCATCATTGATTAATCCAAAGCCTGTTACAACAGCAGGAGATATATCACTAACAAAATTATTAAACACTCCTAATAATTCTCCTGCAGCAGGTAACAATTCTGCACCTACTTCCTCTCTTAGTTCTTGTGTTGCTGATCTAGTTAATAACATCTGAGCAGCAAATCCACCTGCTTCTCTCTCAGCATTACCAATTTGTACTGCAGCTCTTTCAAATATTAATTCAGTTGTTGCTAAGGCTTTCTCTTGTTTAGTAAGTTCATCAGCACTTCTTTTACCAGTCATTGAAAATGCTTTAGTTTGTACTTCAGCTTCTTGTACTGAGATACCATAAGTTTTTAGAGCTTCTCTTTCTCCAACAATAGCTGATCTAAAAGCCTGTAGAACAGGTGTTGCACCTGCTGTGATGTTGTTGAATGATGCAATATCTCCTGCTAGTGAAAATAATCTAGCTGATAGATCTGCAGATTCATTTTGTGTAAATCCTAAACCCTGAGCAACAGCACCAAATACACCTACTAATTGTTTAGCTTCTGATGTAGTTAAGCCAAACATATTGGCATTTTTTTCAAGTTCTACACTTAATTTTTGTGCTGCACCACCAAAAGTAGTTCCAAAAGCTCCTGCAGCTTCTTGTGCTGCTGATGCTGCTTGTATTGATGAGATTGCAAAGTCTGCAAGTTGTTTAGCAGCAAAAATTGCTGCACCTGCAATAGCTCCTTTAGTCAGGCTAGACATACCTGCAGCAAATTGTGCATTGGCTTTAGAAGCATTATGAACATCTTTATCTAAACCTTTAGTAGATTTAGAAACTTTGTCTAATCCCTGTGATGTTTTATTAGCTCCTGTGAGCTTTAAAAACATTTCTAAAGTGGCTCTTGCCATTCTTATCTCCTCAATTTAGATTGAGCTTTAACCTCTGTGATGGCTTTTTGCTCTTTCTTGTTCTTATCTATGTAGTATAACTTCCAAGACTCAAATTCCTCAACACTCATACTTTTTCTAAGAGTATCAACAGTCATTCCTAAATCTAAAGCTAATCTAAATTCAAAAGCTAGTTCTGTATTATTCTGGAAACTGATCAGCTATAGTAGCTTGATCCTCCTTAGTCCAAGCCATGCACCTATAAATCCCCATTAGGATTTTATCTACAATATTAGGTGTTGCTTTAGAATAAAACTCTTCTACTTGTTCTAATGAATCAAACTCAGGATCTTTTAATCCTGTTAGCAATAAGTGTTTTTCAAAAAGGACTTCATCTCTAACTCCATCAACTTCTGATAGTTGATTTATTTTTACTGCATCTGCTTTAGTTAAGCCTGTAACAATGACTGTTGCATCCCATTCAGAAATCTCTATTTCTTTAGTAGGAAGTGCAGGAAAATTAGATATATCATCTAGTTTAAGCCTCTTCATGATAACCTCTTTCTGTTGTGAATTACTTAATTATATTTTAAGCAGTTCCCTCAGTTACATCTCCAGAAACTTGAAAAGCTGCTGTAAAAGTAACAGCTCCACCTATATCAGGTGTTCTATCATAAGAAGTCATTATTGCTTCTCCTGATGCTTTAGGATTTCCTCCTGTAGTTCCAATTGGATAGAACTCAAAAGATCCCTCTTCTCCAAGTATTCCAGAAAGGTAACCATCAACAGTTGCATCAAAAGAGCCTGAGATTGTTAGTGTTGCATCTTTAAGTCCTGCTACAAAAGCTTTAGAACTATTACTAAATGCTGAAACCTCAGCTACATCAGCAGTTCTTGAAATAGAAACATCAGTAAGAACATCAGAGATATCTCTTAAAGTTCCACCAGAATCATCAATCTTGAATGCTGCATTCTTTCCATGTGTAAATGTTGGCATTTATCTTTCTCCTCTATATTTATTTCTGTGCAAAACTAACTGCTGCTGTTATGCTACCTGATCCACCAAAAGTTAGAACAGCTCTTGCATATCTTGCAGGATTAGTATCACTTGTCTTTAATTCTGATGTTGTACCTGTTGCCTGAGTAAAAGTTATATAATCAGAAAAAGTTACATTATCAGCACTTGTTTGTATTTTAACATCTAAAGTTGGAGATCCACTACTTACAGTACAATGTAGCACTCCTGCACCACCATTAGTTCCTGCAGCTGCATAATCAACTCCTGTTTCATTAGATGAACTTGTTATAGCTGTTGGAGCTAATAAGCTCTTGCCATTATGTGCATCCCCATCAAATTGGAATGCTACAGCTACTGCAACTACTGAGCCAATGTCTGCTGATCTATCATAAGAAGTTTCAATTACATTACCAAACTCTGTAGGATTACCTCTTGTATGTCCAATAGGAGCAATAGTAAAAGCACTACCTGAGCTACCTAGTTGTGATAAAAACTCTGCATCTGCATCTGGACTTGAACTCTCAAAATAACCTGAAAGAGTTGCAGTTCCATCTTTTAATCCTGAAACATAAGTTTTAGAACTTGCTGTAAATGTTGAAGTTTCAGCTACATCTGCTGTTAAAGATACACTTGCATCTGTAAGTGTTGTAGATAGATTTGTATTATCTAATAGTACAACAGCATTTTTACCATGATTAAATGTTGGCATTTATTCCTCTTCCTCTTTAGCTATTTTACTATCAAATTTTACTGCTGCTTTATTCTTTATCAAACTTTTAGCAATCTTGTCTGGCACTTCACAGATTTCTCCTGCTTCACACCTGATTTCTTTACCATCCTTATCTGGATAATTACTTCCAATTAATATTTTTATTTTCATTATGCTATTACCTCTATATTGAATGTTACACCAAGAAAGCTAGTTCCCTGTGTTACTTCATACTCTCCATAATCTGTTGCACTTATAACTCTAACAGACATAGCAGCACCACCCAAAGTAGGATCACTTTCTATTGCTGCTTTAACTGAGGTTGCCCCAGATGAAGCTAAGTAAGCATCTACACCATCTTGTGCAGTCTGTGCATCTACTCTTGATATATACACCACTACAGGTATCTCATAGGTATCTGAGCCTCTAGCCATTGTTGAATCATAGTTTAAACTATTCAATGGAGCTACTAATGCTATTGGAGGATCTATAAAATCAGGAACATACTCATAAGCAGCTAAACCTGTAATTGTTTCTAAATTTGTTTTTAAACCATCTCTAATTGCTGTTAAGGTTGCCATTATTTTACACTCCTAGCTATATCTCTTGCTATAGATTCTAGCATATCCTCTGCACCTGCTTTTATTTCTTTCTGCTTCTCATACACAACACCACCAATAAATGGTTTCATTTTTAAACCTCTCTTAGATATTGCCCTAGCAACTAAGAATGGATTTAATTTAGGTGTTCCTCTCTTAGCCCACTTAGCAAGACTAGATCCCTCTTTGTAAGGTGGAAAGAATGGCTTTGTTCTCTTTACAGGACTAAACCCTCTAAATATAGGCTTACCATGTATAAAAGGAGCTGTTTCACTACTAGATGCTAATTTAAAGCCCTCAGACATTCTAAGCCTGTTAGTGTTACCTAATTTAGCAGTAAAGACACTTCTTCTAGTATTACCTGTGTTTTTGTTGCCTCTACCTGCTTGAGATCTAGGAGATGGAGGTAGGCTTAATCTTGCTAATGAATCATCTTTTAATTCTTTGGCTAAATCATTAAAGAAATCATTACTTCTTTTATTCCAGATAGTTTGTGAATTGATTGCTCTAGATAAATCTAAAGCCCCATTTAGAGTTAGTTTCATACACCATAGAGCCTATTGTTGTTTATTGCTGTTAAGCCAACATAAGGTCTACCTGATGCAAGAGTAATTGTTGAATTTTTAAATCTTTTACATAAAGTTTTTACATCTGGATCAAGCTCAGAAAGAAATATAATTGGAGCTTGTCCTGTTTCTGGATTACCACTAAAGCCCATTGGACTGTTTTTTCTCTGCCAAAATCTAGCAGCTTGTATTAGTGCAGCTTGTGTAATAGCTTCTGGAATATAGCTTCCTGTATTATGTTGGTCAGGAAAACCAAATTTAGCAGTAATCTTTAAGCCTTTAGGATGGCTAGTTGGTAGTATTTTACCACCATTCTCTATAGCCATAACTATTTTATTAAAAGGCATTGTTGGTGTTAGTTTATCTGAGTTAAGTGGATATAAATAATAATCTGTGTCTAAAACTAGAGTCTGGTCATCTGTGCCATCTTTATTAAGTGTTGTTACTACTAACCCTGTTGTTGTAGCAATATCATCAACAAAAGCATAATCCATAAACTCACAGTCATAATATCTAGTTTCAACTGTTTCACTTTGTATGAACTCTCTTCCTACAAAGTCATCAATGGCTCTACAAGCAGCATCAATAGCAATATCAAGATTAGCATCTTGCCCTGTGCCTGAGATACCAAGCCAAGTTTTTACATCATCTTTATCTACATACTGTGTATGAGCCATTTAATTATTTATCCTCTGATGGTTTAACAGCTTTAGTTTTAGGAGTTGCAGCTTTTTTGCTACCAATCTTTACATCTGGCATTGGATCACCAATTCCTGCATAAAGAACTCCACTTTGGAATGGACATTCTGCACCTTTAGCAAAATTTCCTGTTTTATTATCTTTCCAAACTATGTCTGCTTCTTTTTCTATAAATTTCATATTTTTATTCTCCTCATGGAATACAGAGCTCATAATCTCATTCTTGAGAACAAAACTATGGCTCTGCTTTTTTTCCATATTAATTAACTATTATTCAATATCATTAATTCTTGTGAATGCTTGTGGTTTATACACAGCAAGAGCATACCTTAAGGAAGCCTTTACTGTAAGTATATCTTTACCAAAGTCACCATCTTTAGCTGAGTCTGAAATCTGTAATTCCATTCCTCTTCTAAATACATGGTTAACTGCTAAAGAGCCACCAAATTTACCAACAACTGCATCAATAGTTGTTGAAACAGCACCACCAATTTGTGATGATTTAACAACAGGTAAACCCCAGATAGTAGGAGATCCTGCCAAAGCAGAAGCACCTAACATGAAGTTATTGTTTCCATCAACCTGACTTACTAAAGCATTGTAAGCAGCAGGACTCATCAAAACAGCATCTGGAGCTAATTCTCCATTGATTTCTACATCTTTGATACCATCAAGAATTGTTCTTAACTTGCCACCTGCAGTTGCAGGAAATGCTCCTGCTGTGTAAGTGATTGTGTTGATTCCTGTTTGTTGAGTAAGTCCTTTAACATCTGGAGCTACTCCACCACCAATTAGGAATTGTTTTTCTAATCTTTGCATTACATGATTTGCAAGTCTGCCATCAAAATATGCTCTTGCACCTGCTTGATCTTCAAGCAACTCTGCTGTGATAGGCAAAGTTGTGATGAATTTTCTTACAGGAGCTGTAACAGCTGTGTAGCTGAAAGCATCTTCTGGAGCAGCAGCAGCCTCTGCAGTTTCTGCTGCATTGTTTGTTGCTGTTTCTTGCAAGAAGTAATAAGTTGTTTGATCTGTATTAATAGAATCTACCAAGTCCAAAGCAGGATTAGGATTAGGCTCTATAGCAGGAATAACTTGCTGATAGACTGTATCTCTAGTCCAAACTGATGTTGTTACATTAGTTTTTGCTTCAAAAGGAACATTCTTAATACCATGATCAACAAAAGATTTATAAGCATCTGATTCTATAAATTGTCCACCTAGAGATTTTGCTTCTTCTACTTCTGGCTCTCCATAAACAGGCATTCCAGAAACTTTTTTAGAAGCTTCCATCATATCAGAATTTTGGGATTTCATTCCCTCTAAGTCTTGAAGTTCAGTAATTGAATCTCCAAGATCAGCTAATTCTTGATTTCTTCTCTTGATTTCCTCTTTTTGATCTGAGGAAAGTTCAGACATATCCTTTACAGAGTCAAATATTTTTGCTAAATCTTCTGATTTAAGAGCTTTTTCTGCTCTTAATTCTTTTAATGTTGCCATTATATTTCCTCTCTAATTATTTTCCATTAAGTTCTGTTGAACTTCTAGGAACAGCTCATCATCTTTAACAGGATCATAACCATAACCTGCAAGAGCATCATCCAACCTGTTATAGATTGAAGTAACTCCCTGTAAGTATTTAGCTAACATCTCTGTAGATTTTGAACTAAGTGTCTTTTTTTCAGAGTTTCTTAAAAGAGCTAGATCTTCTATCCTCTCTGTGAATGCCTTTAACTCCTCAAGAGAAGCTACAGCATGTTCTCCAAGCCTCATACCCTGTTGGGATGAACTGATACTTGCATCAGTAGCACTTGAAATCTTTAAATCTTTTTCTTTGGCACACTTGCCATCTTTTTCATAAGTACATTTTCCATACTTAGACTCTTCCTCTTTTACTTCTTCAAACTCTGTATCTACATCATCATAAGTTTGTAAACCTGATTTAAGAGCTTGTACAAAGCTGTTTTGTTGTGCTCCTACAAGTACTGGAGAAACTTCCCAGACTTTAACATCTTCTAGCACTCTTACAGGAACTTCCTCTCCTTTAGAGTCAATGTGTGTTCCTTTAGATGATTTAAGCACTTGAAAGCCATAACTGAACTGTTGCATATCTTGCATAGCCTTTACAGTTTCATAAGCCTCTTTTCCTGCTTCTGTGTTTAAGAAATAACCTTTAAATACAGCTTTTTGATTATCTGTTTCTATGATGCCTCTACCAATTACCTTACTCCAATCATGATTCCACACTAAAGGAACTTTGTTCCCTGTGTAGCCTGATCTTAATGAGTTAGCTTTGGTTACATCATTATCACTATCTATAGTGTCAAATAATGAAAAAACTGCCTCTATGTATCTTGTATCTCCATCTTCTTTTAGCTCAATAGGAGCATTCTTAAAAGAAAGATTATCTGGTCTTTTTAACTCTTCACTCATCAATTACCTCAATATATGCTTCTGTACACCTGCAATTCACAGTTAAAGCTGCAGGAGCTTTAGGATCTGCAGGAAAATCTAACTTGATTCCATTATACAGATAAAAGCTATCAGCAGGAACTCTTTGATTATCTAATATAAAATGAGCCTCTCTAACAACACCATCTCTTTGTGATACCCACTCTTTTTCAAGTCTTTTACCTGTGGACTTAGCAGCTCTTTGCTGACTCCAAGAACTAGCTTTAACAACCTCTGTTCTTGCAATAGTTTTAGCTCTGTTAAGTGATTGCCCACCTAGAACTGTGTTTATGTTCTTAGCTAATTGATTAAAGAATTTATCTCCCTCTGGTGTACCTGCAACAGGATTAACTACTCCTAAATCCTCAAATTCTTTAAGTGCTTTAGCAACTATGGTAGATACTCTTTTCTTTGTAGTTTCATTTAAGTCTTTCATTACAGACTTTGCATTCTCTTGTAAGAAACTAGCTGACTGCCCATCTTGAAATACTGAGCCAACAGCAGGTGGTACTTCTCTTTGTCCTCTATAGAAACCATCATTAACTATCTTTTTAAGTGTTCTACCTGCAGGAAGTAACTCAGCTAATGTATCAAATACTGTTCTTATAGCTTGTTCCTCTGTAACAGTTACACCTAAATCAACAGGATCTGCTGCCTTAAAAGCATCATTCTTAGGAAAGAGATTATCATAAGTTCTTACTGAGAAATCATCTGTTAATGAATAAAACAATGGTAATAACTCTTTATCAAACTTAGTATCCTCAATAACAATATCTATATTTGTTTGCATAGCATCTAATGTTGAACTACCTGAAATAGCTTTAGAAATTGCTCTTCTTTGTCTGTTTAATTCTTTAGCATATACAGTCTGGAAAGTATCTTCCCATTTTTGTCTTAGGCTATCTATAGACTTCCAATAAGCAGCTTTCTCTTCATCTGTTTGCATAGCTTTTACAGTAGGTAAACCAATAAACTTAGTTGTTGGCTCTTCCCAACCATATAAATCAAACTTCTCAGATTTCTCTTCTACTTCTTCTTCTGGCTCATCTTCTTTCTCTAACCAAAAGGTATGTACTCTTTCTCCATCAGGTGTAATAACATGAGCATCTTTACCTTTTTCCTCTACAGTTTTATCTGCAGCTAATTCAATAGGTGTACCATGATACATTGTTACTTCTGATCCATCTACAGGTACTTCTGCAACAGTCATATTTCTAACAAAATAATCTCCATTTTCTAAAGCAGGTAGCTGATTAGCTTGTCTTGCTTCATTAACAGTTATAAACCCTGCATTGTAACCCTGTACTATTCTTGCCATAGTTGCATCTTCATCTTGACTTAAAGCCCTGACATCAGATAAATCATACTTAAAGCAGTAAGCAGGATTACTCTCATAATCTTCTAATAAGAGTTGTTTAGTAAACTCATTAGCAAAGTGATTCCACATAGGAATTAACTTCTGCTCAGTAAAAAACTCTCTTAATTCTTTAGCATTAGAATATGTTGCTCTCTCTAGCCCTGCCCCTAGTCCTGCTAAGATTGCAGGAACACCAAGCACAGCAGATATTCTCTCTTCATTAATATATCTAAGTTTTCCTAGTTCTAAATCTTTAGGAGTAAAAGAAAGTGTTTGTATATCTACTTCTCCACCAGAAATAACTAATGGTCTGCCTCTGTTCTCTCCACCAAATCTTCTACCAAATACCTCAGCAATATTTTCTGCCTCATCACTTGTCATTGATAGATCATTCTTAGGACTGATGACAACACTAGGCACACCTGTATTCTTAACTAATGCAGCTCCCATCTGTGAAGCAGCAGCATCTCCTAAAATCTCAACCATAACTGATCTAAGTGGAGCTAGTCCTCTTCTATGGTTTCTAGGATCTATTCTTTCTCTGAGATGTATCATATCCTCTGGCATTATGTCTAAGGTGTTGCCTTTTTGTTTATATTGATACTTAGTAATTAACTTTTCATCATTACCCTTAACCTCAACCATCTCTGGTAGTAAAGGAATAAGCTGTACAACAGCACCTGCATCATTCCTTAGTTTTAATATAAAAGCATCTCCATACACAGCTACAGAAGTAACAATATAGTTATTCATTAAGTTAGCAGTCATATTTGGATTAGGATTTTCTAATAAGATAGCTGCAGGATGATTCTCTAAATACTCTTCTCCCTCTTGTGTTTTTAAATAAACTTTAAGAGGTGGCTCACTAAATGCTGTACCAAGAACATTTAAACAGGCTAAAGCTGCTGAGTTGCCCTCTGGACTCATCTGATTTACACCACTAAAGAAACCTGCATCTGAATTAAAAGGAAATACTACCTGTGATGTTGGAAAGTTGTTAAATGTTTTCTTTTCTGAATTGACTTCCTGTTGACTAAAAAAGCCTCTGATGTTGTCTGCTATTCCCAATTAGGTTACACTCCATGTTGTTTTTCTAACTATACCAAATCTAGCTGCATAAGCTAGAGCATCTACTTGATCATCATGAGATCCAGAAGATGGAAAGCTAGTTAATTCTCTTTCAAATTCTACTAACCATTTAGCATTTTTCAAAAAGTAGATAGTACCATTTTCACACCCTGCAGCTGCAGGAACTGCTCTTGCAGTCTTAGACTTATCTGCTTTTAAGTTTCTAATAGGCAAACCCTGCCTCCTAGCCATCTGGATAATACCCAAACCAAAACTAGCATCCTCTACACCTAACCAAGCCATGTTCCATTTATTTATCATTGATTCTATTTTAGGTAGTAGCTCTGGAGCTTCTAGTCTATCTCTGAATATATCCAATACTAAGAGTTTACCACTAGGAGTTGATCCTACTGCCATTATTACTGAATAATCTGCTGTTTCCTTAATACTAAGAGCTGTGTCCATTGTACCAAAGATACTTAGCTCACTATGTTTGACTATCTCATCCTCAAATACATATTCTGGATCATCCCCTGCAATAACATCATAATAAGCAAACCATTCTCTTTTAAACATGTGTCCTACCTCTGTAAACTCTGCTAGAAACTCTTGTGCATAAACTAAAGAGCCTAGTTCCTCTCTAGCTTGAAATAACTCCTCTGGCTTTATATTGGGATTAGATTCAGTTGGATAATGATGTATAGTCCACTCATCTCTCCTTTTAGCATTATCAAATAACTCATAAAACCAGTTCATCCCATTAGGTGTTGAGATAAATAAGGCTTGTCCTAAGCTATCAGATAATATTGGTCTAACTGTTTCCCAAGTTTCTTTAGATTGATAAGCTGCTTCATCAAATACAACTAAACTTAAACCACCTGCACCCCTTAATCTTTCAGGCTTATCAGCTGATTTAATTTGTATAGATCCACCATTAGCAATCTCTATTCTTTTCTCTACTTCTTTAATAACATACATTTCCTCTGGTAGTTGTCTAATTAATGATTTCATAGTTCTAAAAGAGTCCATAGCTTGAGGATAAACAGGAAACACAATCCAAACCTTTTCTCCTTTAAATGCTCTTTCAAAAGCTGCAACAATACTAAGGCTTGTTTTTCCCCACCTCCTACCTGCAACACAGATATTAAACCTATTATTACTTAATGCTTTAAGGACTTGTTTCTGTCCAATATGTAACTCTGGTGGCTTTGCTTGAATAACTTGTGGCATTATTCTGCTTTATTTTCCCAATCCCATGCCATCTGAATTGTTGGAGGCATAACAATATTAAGATTCTGGCTTGAAACACCTCTAGCCTCTCTCTCTAATTCTGATGCAGTTATAAAGAATCTAACTAAATCTCCTGCATCTAACTCTGATAAATCCATTCCCTGTAGTTTTTGTGCAGCTTTAGCCTGTAAATTTCTAGCAACTCTAATCTGCCTTTCATTCATCTCCTCAATATCTTTTATCTGCATTTCCCTTTTTATTAAATCCATATAGTCAATAAAAGCTAATATTCTTTCTTGCCAGAAGTATTTTCTAGCCCATTTTTCTATTTGTGTCTTACTTTTACCTAATTCTTGTCCAACTCCTCTATAAGATCTATTTTCCATATCTCTATAAACAACAAAAGCTTCAAAAGCCTTAGCACTCTCTCCTGTTTGTCTTTCCCAGAGTTCTGGTATATCTAAACTGTTTATATCAACCATTTTTTGTCCTATATAACCTCTATAATGTAATTAGTATAAACAAAGGATGAAGGATTTAGACTATTTTTAGTTAAAGCCAAAATCTGAGGTTTATTCTCTTTATGTAGAAAAGGATCAAGATTCATCTTGATCTTTTTCAATTAATTCTGCTTTTAATCCTGTAAGATTTTCCCATCTCTCTATTATGACATCACAATAAGCAGGATCTAATTCCATCATAAAGCATTGTTTGTTTAATTTTTCACAAGATATAAGTGTTGATCCACTTCCACCAAAAACATCTAAAACAGTTTTAATCTCAGATAATACTAACAAAGCCCAGTTTATTACAGGAACAGGCTTAGCTGTAGGATGTAATTTTTTCTCTCCACTCCAATGATGTTCAATTATTCTGGTATTTTTACCAAAATTAGTCCAAGCTAATTCAAATTCACTAAATGAAGTGTTTTTAATTTTTTTAAACCAACACAACCAATCATTGTTAACAGGTAACAAATCAGCATAATAATTACCACCCCAAACACAAGAATATTTTGCTATTGTTAACAATGGTAATATATCAATTGTTGTTTTATCCCAATCATTACCTCTATAAAATTTATTGTAATCTTTTTTAGTTGTTCCAAGATTCATGTTAGAAGCATCAATTCCATAAGGTGGATCTATCATCAACATATCTATTTTATTATTTTGTATTAATTTATTAATATCATCTTGTTCAGTTGCATCTCCACATAATAAATAATGATTACCTAGCTTATACATATCTCCTAGCTTAGTTACAGGCTCTACAGGAACTTCTATCTCTTCTTCTTCCTCTGTATCATCATCAAAGCCAATTAAATCAAATAAATCATCCTCACTAAATCCTGTTGAGTCCATAAGCTCAGGAACACTAGAAACCTCACTTAATAAATCAGCTAATAAATCATCATCATAAGAGCCTAGTTCTGCAGTTCTGTTATCAGCTAAAGCAAAAGCCTTAGCAGTTAACTCATCATCATCTGTTATAACTACAGCTATTTTATCCCATCCCAATTGTCTAGCAGCTGCAAGTTGATGATTTCCTGCAATAACTACATAATCAGTAGTAGCAACAATAGGCTTTCTTTGCCCAAATTGTTTATAAGATTTAGCTACAGCCTCAACATCTCCCTGTCTAGGATTACCCTCTAAAAAACTTAATTTGTCAATGTCAATGGATAAAGATTGTAAAGAATGATGGATATTATTCATAAAATGTAGTTTAACAGTAATCTAAGATTTATTTAAACATTTTGGACATAAAACAGAGTCTGGATCATCCCAGAATGGCTGTAAGCATTCATCACAATCCCTAGTTTCTATATATTCAGTATATTCAGTCAATTACTTCTTTTTTTTAAGACTTAACCAGAGTACAACTAAAAATTCAATCATTAGCCACCAAGTTTAATTAGAACATCTGTTAGAGCAGAATTTAGCTCTCTTTCCCTCATGGCTAAACCTATAATACTTTCTTCTAATTTTTCTATTTGCACCATATACACAGCTACTTGTGATTGTAATTGATTAACTGTTTGAAATAACCAAGCAACAAGAGCAGCTAATCCACCTTGTAACACCTGATTTAAATTAACTGTTGCTTTCATTACATCATTAAAGAGCCAATAACTAATATAAAAGTAGCTACTATCCCTAACACTTTATAAAACTCTGACTTATCCAATTTGTTTTCTAGTTTATCTTCTAGATCATCTAATTTATTTAGCACTAATTGAAGCATCTCTTTCTGAGTAAAACCATTGTCTGCCATAGTATCAATTTACAGGAAAAATCAAATATCTTGAAATTTTTACTTTCTTTTTATTTTCTTCTATAAAGTAGGAAATAGCACCATGCTCTGACTTAACTTGAAAAAGAATT
>WLWG01001880.1_pt1 | contig 17407 bp, 24 predicted proteins | sample 6712871 | NCBI WGS metagenome assembly WLWG01 (sample SAMN12718693, study PRJNA515312) | sponge metagenome | isolation source: marine sponge | host: Mycale hentscheli | place: New Zealand: South Island, Marlborough, Capsize Point | collected 2003-05-01
AAATGTGAAGCTTGCGGTGCAACAAACGAAACTACGAGGACAAAGTAGAATGAAAAAAGCAATTTTAGCAGTTGCGGTCGCAGCAGTCATTGGGACTGGTTGTGCCAATGCGACGAAACAAGAACAGGGAGCACTCAGTGGTGCGGTAATCGGTGCAGGTGCTGCATATGGACTTGCTGACAACTCGTCCAACAAGGAACTCTGGATTGTCGCCGTAACACTCTTGGGTGCACTGGCAGGACAGGCAATCGGTGAACGACTCGACGAACGAGACCGACTCCTTGCTGGACAGAGTTTCCAGAAGAGTATGGAACTGAGTCCAGACGCGACGAGTGTCGGTTGGAGCAATCCTAATACTGGCAACTCCGGAACGGTAACTCCAGTCTCGACGACTGTTGCCTCCTCTGGTCAACCGTGTCGTGAGTTCAGTCAGACCATCATCGTTGGTGGCAAGGAAGAGCAAGCATACGGCACAGCGTGTCGGATGGCAGACGGTTCTTGGGACATCCAGTAAATGAGTAACTTGAAGATGGGCGACATTATCGACATTGTCGCATATTGTGGTCCCATCGTCCTTTGGTTGACATTGGAGTTTATATTATGAAAACGAGCGTGAGTGTCATTAAGGTCGGCGACATCGTTGAGGTGTTGCCGAACAAATCAGAATGGGAAATTCTGAAGATTGAAGAAGAATGTAAAGAGGTAGGATTTGCCGAAGGAGTACTAGTCAAATCAGTACTCAACTCAGGCAACATTCGATGGGAACGAAGAGAAAATATTAGAATCAAACGATACAAGGAAAATCATGATGAAGATTGAAAAGTATGGCACAGTGCCACAGTTAGTGAATGCGTATGTAACGAAGTTGAAAGTCATGGATGCTCGACGAGCGGAGCAAAAGCGTAAAAAGGAGAAGAAGTAGGCACTCCTAAGTTGTTGTTTCTACAGGGTTTTTTTACACTTGTCTCTCGACTCAAAATAGGCGATAATATACGTTCATTAATTGAGATGAGGTGTAACTATGATTATGTTAATTACTGTTGTTGTTATGTTGGTTCTTGCTACTGCTGCAAAAATCAAAATCATCAATCGTTCGCTAAATGGAATTGATTCCAGACAGCGAAACTTCTAATCAGGATACACCCCGACTTCGGTCGGGGTTTTTTATCTCCAACATCTGGTTCGTTAGTCTATCGGTTAGGACGCTTGCCTGTCACGCAGGAAGGACGAGTTCGATTCTCGTACGAACCGCCAATTTGGCGAGTAGTGGTTGAAATGCCTGTCGATCAATTCGGTTCGAACGGCCACCTCGTTGAGTGAACCACTGCTTGCCACCAATTACAAGGATATATTATGAGCGGTAAAGGAGCGAGGCAGAGACGCACTGCCAGACGGAAAAAACAAAGACACCCTGAAATTCAGAGTCCGCCAAAAAGACAACTTCGAAAATATGAAGAAGTCATGGGTAGTCCCTATGGTTTCATTTTGTCTTGCTTGGCGGTAGCATTCATCGTAGTCTTAGCAATCATCATTACGCCATGAGCACATATCAAGAACGACAAGTCAAAGCAGCACGGAAGAAAAGAGTCCGTGCTACAAACAAAGCGACCAATCGTGGGTCGAAGGTAGAGAAGATGCCAAACCTCGAGACAAAATGTCCGTGGAGCGATGTACCTTCTCTTGATACCCGCAAGACTATGGCACCGAAGGTCAAGACGATTGTCTCGACCGAACACACGATTGCACCTGCGTATAATAAAGGTGCGTATCAGGTAATCAGCAAACAAAACATCAAAGACATAGGTAGATAAAAATACTGGGGAATATATTATATGGATAGGGAAAAGATGGGTGAGAAGTTTGTAGAAGGATCAAAGAAACCCAAGACCGATGAGGACTGGGATGCGGTATTCAAGGAAGCGATGGAGATGATGGTGGAAGGAGTCAAACCTGCCATCGCCAAAGCAGACGAGGCAAAGATACCGAGGGAAGTAATGATCATGCAGTTGTTCACTATTGCTGTGGATGGACTCATCTACCAAGGATGGACAAGGATGGAGGCAGTGTCTCGACTGATCATGCACAAGTGGCCCGATTCAGCGATCGAACCGGAGTTCCCCGAGGCACCATCTTTCGAGGAAAAATGTTAGGATGACTAATTTTACGGTAGACCTCATCGAAAATCTTCCCAAACTGAATCAAGTCGATATCAATGGGACGAGACACTACACAGACAACAATGGATTGATCAAGGATCCACTGCCTTCTGTTACTACTGTGTTGAGTGCTGATCCTTCGAAGAAGAAGTCATTGAAGAATTGGAGAGACCGTGTTGGAGAGGAAAGGGCAAATGCCATTAGTACTCGCGCACTCGCGAAGGGCAACGACGTTCACCTTCTCATGGAGGACTATCTGCTCTCGATGCAACCGCACAAGAAGATGATGCCGAACGTAATTGAACTGGCATCATTCTTGAAAAAGGTTGCGGATGATCATATAAATAATATCAGATTGGTGGAGGGACAATTGTTCTCCACCCATCTAAGAGTTGCTGGTACTGTCGACTTGGTTGCCGACTATGATGGCGAGACTGCTATCATTGACTGGAAGACCTCGAGGTATCCGAAAAAAGAGCAACATATACATAATTACTTCATGCAGGAATCAGCGTATGCTGTCATGTTTGAAGAACGAACACAAATACCTGTTCGTAAACTTGTAACTCTCGTGGCACATCCAGAGGGTGCTCAAGTGTTTGTCGAATCGCGAGATACTTGGATCGACAAATTCATTGAAGCAAGAGACAAGTACGATACGTACAGGTAGTAACGTATTTGCAGATAGTCTGCAAATGTGTCGCCGAAAGGGACACTCAATATAATCTCGCTTAATAGGAGAATAAAAATGGTTACAACAAGAAACGTAACTTGGCCACGATCCACCATGGTAGGATTTGACGGCATCTGGGAAGAACTGGATCGTCACTTACATGGTGCGCAACAGAGCATTCAATCTTTCCCGAAACACAACATTGTCAAACTGGATGATGGCACATACCTCATCGAACTGGCACTTGCTGGGTACAGTCGCGAAGACTTACAGGTTGAACTCAAGAGCGGAACCCTCACTATCACTGGTGACAAGGGTAACGAAGATGAGTCAAGATATGTCCACAAAGGAATCTCGAGTAAGAAGTTCACTCGGTCTTTCCGACTCAATGAAAATGTCCTTGTGAAAGGGTCTCTGTTTGTAGACGGTATCTTATCGGTACATCTAGAAGTAGTGGTGCCAGAGGAAGACAAACCTCGCCTCATCGACATTCAATAATCCTCGGGGGCACTTCGGTGCCCCCAATTCCCCCATACAGTATTGACTAATAAGAGAAATGCAATGACAATTTACATGGACGCTCGCACAGAATCATATGACTTTGAAAAAGGAGTCTGGGAACTCGAAGAGGCGATTGAACACTTACGAGATTACGTAAGGGCAACAGAGAATGACAGAGAAGTAATAGATAATTCCATTCATAAAATGAGTGATGCACTTAAGGAACTGAAGGAGTTGAAGCAATCCTGATGGACAAAACAATAAGCACTTCTGACATGCGATTCAATCCGGTCGCAATGTACATGATGGCAGCATATGCCTACTACGTTGAAGACGACCCGATCATGGATGACTGGTCGTTCGATATGTACGCAAAACGGATTCTTGAAGAGTATGACAAATGGGCTTCACATCCCCACTGTCCCACTCGGGAAGACCTTGAGGCAGGCACGTATCTGGGAGAGTACCCCAATCGTGTGATATATGCCCTCAATCACTACAAAAGACACGAATTAGGGTGGTAACTATAATGTATGATTATTTGACGTTGCAAGCAGCAACAAAGAAGTATGGTGCGAAGGAATTCCCATCGCCAACAAAGATCTGGGGTGTCCTCAATAAACGCGAGAAGGCATTCTTTGATTCTCAGATGAAAGACCCGAATTCTGCTACCTACAAGGCAGTGATCGCAGGCAGGAGAGCACACCAGACTCTCGAGGACGACGATGCCAAGGACGAGTTCCAGACTGCCCTGTTGGAAATGTACGGCAACGAGATCGCTCACGAGATCAACGAGACGTGGGCGAAAGAGATGGGTGTTGTGTCTCAGATGCATAAATATCGCGGGAAGTTCGATGGTGTTGGTGTATACCGTGGTCGCGAGACGATATGGGATTACAAGAAGACCAACAAGATTAAGACTCCATCCGGAGTCAAGAAGTATTTGAAGCAGTGTGCTGCATATGCAATCGCACACAATGAGATGTATGACTCCAATATTGATCAGATCGCCATCTTCAATATTGGGGGAAAGACAATTGACGAGTTATCAACCAGAGTATTTGTATATGACTTGGGCGAAGATATTAAACAAGACTGGTTGAATGACGTGAAAAAATACTGGAAGGAGATACAATCCCAAGATGCAACTCTACCAATTTGATAGAACACCGAAGTACATAATGGAGTATGCCGAGTTTGCTTGTGGTATACTTGGACTCGATCGCTTACGTGGCGACATTAACATTTTCATGAGACCTACTCTTGAAGGATCAATGTATGGTTACTGTGCTGGAGACGGTGATGAAGCAGATATCTACATTGCCCAAAAACGGTTTGGCGAAAAGGTGCCACGCAAGTACCACTACCTTACTGTTGGTCATGAATTGACTCATGCTCGACAATTCCTCAAACGCGAACTTGCTGAGGAAGAGACAGATGATGGATTCACGATGTGGAAAGGTCGGAAGATTAAGTATGACCCCACAGACGAAACTAATTGCCCATGGGAAGTTGAAGCAGTAGAGTATGAAAAGAAGATATGGAAGGAGTGGAAGCAAAAGTATCTTTATAAATAGAGTCTATGGCGACTTTATCAGCAGCAGACTTCCGAAAACCAGCATCCGGTGGACCGTATGCTGGTCAAGACCGTGGAAAGATTTTCGGACTTAAAATAAAGGATAAGAAGAAATTCATCCTTGGTGCTACGAAGAGTGGTAAAGAAGTAACTGGCGTAAAGTACGATATTCCTAAAAAAACTCTGTACTATTACGAAGGAACTAAAAAGTCCGCAACAAAAATGGTCACTGCTACTAAGATCTTTAAAGATAAAGACTTTGGTGGCGGTGCTGGTTCTGGAGGTGGTGCAGAAGATACCAAATGGACAGAATCTCTTCAGTGTTACTATTGCTCTTATGTTTTTAACGTTAAAAAGGGCAAGGTCAAGTCTGTTTCTGACGCTGAACTGAAAAAAGGTGAAAGATTTGTTGTCGCCCCGAAACTCGCAGACTGTTTAAAGAATGGACCAGCAGATTGGGTTGAAACTGACGTTTATATCAAGACTGCAAACACACTTTACGAAAAATACGGCAAAAAAATGAAAGGGGGAGTATACTTTCATCGCGGTTCGCCTTTTATGGATAAAGTCTATAAAGCAAAAACTGCTTGCCACAATATAGACAAAAAATCTGATGACCCGCAAGCACCGGGAAGTTTTTCGCACGACAAATGGAATCCGGGCGATATCTGGGCGTCAACTCATTCCCCCAACTCAGATCCCCTTGCTGATTTTACCAGTAGTTGGGGAGAACTCAATGCCAAAGTTTTTGAAATGGCAAATAACGGCGAACTGCTTGGTATCTCTTTGAAAAAGGTCGGCGCATCAGCAACAACAGCAAAGTTCGCTGAGTTCAACTCCCCCAAACAGCAAGCAAAACGTAAGGGATATGTCTACAACGGATTCACTTACGGTAAGACAGGCGACTTCTTCTCCTCTCAGGATATCTACCTTCATACCCAATCTATGGGTGACGTTCAGTTCCGAACTTTCGGTGGAGAAACTTCTTGGCAGGGTGAAATCAAGGGTGGTTCAGCAGCAGGTGGTAAGATCGGTGGTGGTAACGTCTCTTTCTATTGCAAACAGGTTTTTGGAAAAGGAATCTACGGAGCATATGACGACGAGAAATCCCTCCTTGCTTGGGCAAAGAATAATCAGGACAACGGTAAGTATGCTGCGCGTCTTTGGGAACTTTATAAAAAGTACAACTCCAAGTCTGCCACCAATAAACCCGAAATGAAAGAGTCGGACTTCTACGCAGCATTAGCAGACAAAGACTTCAAGTTCAAAAATAGTAAGTTGATTTGTATGGAGTTCCTTGATGTCCTCCTCGGTTCCAGTTCAACCAAAGCGAAACGGGACGAGTTCACGACCAAATTCTTCAGATACGCGCAATCAGACGTGGATCAATCGTCTTATTTTGTCAAATTATACTGATTTGGCATTGCTAAGTTGTTGTTTCTACAAGGGTTTTTACACTTGCTTTCTCGTTCAATAGGCCGTATAATAGTTGTAGTACTAATAAAAACAGTGAGAAATTTGTGATGAAAAAGTTTATAATTGGAATGGTAATTGGTTTTGCGGTCGCTTATGCGCCTAATGCAGTTGCTCAGGAATATCACGCGAATGGCGTTGAGATCTGGGGTTACTACGAGGGTGAAGCGTATTGGCACATTGCCGAGTATGGCGGTAAGTTGCCAATGGTTTCTGGTGGTACGTTGTATGTTCCTTCCAAGAAAAAGGCACCAAAGACCGCATCTGACCGAGTTGTTGAGAATGCGACGACTGGTGCTGCAACGGCAATCGAGTCTGGCATCAACAACACCATTGACCGTCTTATCTACGACCTAAGTAATAAAATATTCAAGTACTAAGTTTGTCGAAGTTCTTGAAATCCCGAGACCCTGTGAGTTATAAATAGACTTGCAGGGTTTTTATATTTTATATTCAGGAATTTAGATATGCCTAATGGGAAAAATGGAACCTTCTTTATCAAAAAGAATCAGGTAAAGAAGTCAAAAGAAAATCAAATAAAGAGTTTCTCAGAGATTAACGAACAAAAAATCGTAGAGGAACCGACAATAGATTCAACGCCACCTATGGTCGTTGAAGAAAAACTACATACTCCTCTTCCTGTTCAGGAAGAACAGCAGAATGATCTGGTAGACAGGCAGAACAGATACCTCGACGAAATCAAAGGATTTAAGTCAGGACCAATATTTGCTAAAGAAGAAGTTGCACTGTCGACGGGAGATATGGATGAATACGTCGAAGCAGTAAAAGAGGTATCTGAGTTTAATCCTAATACTACAGATATCATCGAACAAGAACTTCAAAATACTCCTGCCACATTAAGAGACCTGAGAGATTGGACAAAGCAAGTTGCTTCAAATCTTCAGACTTCCCTGACGTCTCTTGGCGGTGGTGGTCTTGGTGAGAAAGATGTAATCAAACTCATCGAAGAAAGAGACTTGGACTCAGAAGAGATCCAGCACATCATTACAATTCTTGAAGGACATTATCTCGACTCACAAGAAGGTCTTGAATTGATTCTGGATATTGTCGACTCCGACTATATTAATCTTAGAGTCGATCACCCTCCTTATGATTCGGCGATGACCATCAGCATCATCAAAGAGCAAGTTGATTCGGATTATGTCGATGCCAGACTTGACCTCAGCACTCATAGCATCAACGAATTAGTTGATGTCAACGCTTCCTCAGCATCCACTAATGACATATTAGAGTACAACGGTTCAGAGTGGCAAGCAACTAACAGAACTTCAGCAGGTGTTCTTAACTTCAAAGGTGTAGTAGATGTCACGGTGGAAGATCCGCCCGATAGTGCTGACCTTACGGTTGGCGATACCTATATGGCATCTCATTCGGGAACGGCACTTACGACTTGGGGGCATATGCAAGACGGTGGTGATTCTGTTCAGACAAAAGACCTTTTCGTTTGGGAACCTTCAGACGATCCTGCTAAGATAAATGCTTTCGAACATTTACCTGCGACAACTGACGTAGGTGTCGTGGAAGTACGAGAAGGATTTGGTATAGACGTTATCCAAGATGATCCTAATCGACCTACGGTGCTTATAGACCAAACAGAACTTGCGACTGCATTTTTACCTCTTACCGGAGGCACGATAACAGGTGACTTGAATGTCTCATCAATAGACAACGTCTCTGGCGGTGATCGATTGACGATCAAGTGGAATGGCAATGACAGGTTTGCTTTTCAACAAAGCAACATAAGTTATGCTGCCCTTGACATGAATTCAAATAAGATTGTAAATCTATCGACTCCTGCTTCTGCTGGTGATGCTGCGAATAAGTCATATGTGGACGCAGCAGTTGGAAGTGGAGACTATGTTACACTTGACACCAACCAAACTATATCAGGGCAGAAAACATTTAGTAGCAAAGCAACGTTTACCAACTACGCATATCTCTCCAACAGCAGCAGTAATTCTAATGGACTACTTCGAAGAGACACGATCGAAGCAATGATCGAAGCAAGTAGTGGTGGTGGCGGTGATTACAAAATTACTAAAAGCGGTAGCAACTATTACATCGAGCCTAATTGATCATGGCAGTACTATTAAACACGAAAGAGTATAACTCTGATCCGTATCATGCTAAAGCGATGTATGGTAATCAAAATGCCACAGGAAACATAACACCTAGTTATGGCAATACGGCACAGTGGACGCAAGATGCCCCAGGATGGGGTACTTCGGGTGACATGAGGAGCGATTGGAAAATCGGTGCAAAAAATGGTAAATCCCACAATCAAATTGTTAGAGTAGGGAGAGAATCGGGGTTTTATCCTAACGGTTCTTTGGTTTTGGGAATTAGGTTCGAGTTTGGTCAAACCTCAACTGCTGGGCACGCAATATGGTTCAAACATGTAGGTGCTATGTCTTGGCAAGACCGTATGTGGTCGAGTAATCAATACTCAAAAAAGAATGATTATAATTGGCACACGGTTGACCTTAACTTCTCAAGTGATTTTCTTTCCCATATAAAGAATACAAGTGGTTACATAAAATACATCATGCTTCATTTTAGTTCAGAAGGAGGCAGTTTAACCACTACTTCTGAAGTAAAAATTAGAAACTTTCGTTTTAAATGGATTAACGGTATCTCTGGAAAAACATTGATACTTCCGAAACTACGTTCGTATAGTGACCGTGCCCAGATTCACTACATCGCATAACCACAATAAATAAGACCAGATATTATTCAAAGGATACAAATATGTCTAATGGGAAAAATGACGCACTTGACTCTTTCTTTAAAGCAGCAGATGCGATTAAAAAAGATAAAGTAGAAGAGTACGAAGAAATATTAGAATCCTTCGAACCAAAAGAAGAAGAGATTGTCGAAACTCCGGTTCCTCAAGAAACCCCAGTTCAAAATACAACTGAATCTTATCTGCAACAACTGAGAGGGACGAGTGGTCCAGCGTTCTCTTCGTTCCATTCTAAGAAAGAAGTAAAACCAGAAGGCGACATGAATCAATATGTTGACCGTGTCAAGCAAGCATCTACTGGTGACATCTACGAACAGGATCTTCAGAATACTCCTGCTACGATGAAAGATCTGGGAAACCTTTCTCAGCAAATTGCTGCTAACATACAGACTTCCCTAACTTCCCTTGGTGGCGGTGGTGTTGGTGAGAAAGATGTACTACAACTCATCGCAGATAACGTACCAGATGTTGAATTAGATTCGGCGCAACTTGATAAGGTCATTCAAGATCTTCAAGCATTAATGTTAGACTCTGCTGAAGTTGTTCTAAAAGCAGGGGACACTATGACAGGCGATTTGATTATCGATGATGCTGACCTGAAGGTAGAGGGTGATACTTCCAAAATATGGGCACGAGAGGTATCAAGTCCTTATGGGGGTACAACCGGCAAATTAATACTTTCAAAGTCTGGTAGTGTTCGCATATCGTTAGAGAGTGGAGTTACCTCAATAACTAATGTCCCCGCAAGGTACAATGCGAATGCTGTGACCACTGTTGGCAGTCATCCTTACGATTTGATCCACAAAGAATATGCAGAAGATTTAATTGTCGGTACTGTAGATTCAGCGTATGTTCAAGCAAGAGCGATTACCCCGCCAGAAATGCTTGATTCCGGAGACGTAGTTGATATCATTACCGAAACAGTTGATTCGGCATTTGTAAATCCGTTAATCGACTTTCTCCCTGAAGTCACTGAAATAGTTGACTCAGCATATGTGAATACAAGAGTGGACGGTGATTACTTACCTCTTGATGGAGGAACACTGACTGGTGATTTGATTTTAGATAGCGATGGTGGAGTTTCTTCTAACATAACGGTCAGGGGTGGCAATATCCGAGTAACAGATGGTGGAGCGATGGCTGCTAATATCTACAACAGCGTAGGTAATAGCAACGTATCTTTCCAACGTAATGGTGTGACAGGACTTCAACTTGTTACTGACAATGTTCGTGTATTCAAAGAAATGGTGTATTCTTCTCAACCTGTAATTGATAACTCTGCTAATTGGACAGCATCTACTCTTGTTACCAAAGGATATGTAGATTCTGCAATAAATGCTATCAGCACAGTAGGTTACACAGACTCGGACTTCGATGCAAGACTAGCGACTAAGACCAGCGATGATATTATAGAAGGTACTACGAACAACTATTACACTAATGCTCTTATCGATAACCGAATCAAATTGACTGTTGACTCATCATACGTACGATTACTACAGTCCTTCTCAGCATTCGATTCAGATGAAGTCGAGGCAATGATTGATAGTGCTGTCGGAGAGATTGTAATACCTTCATTTGATTCTGACGCAGTCCAAGACATGATTGATAGTTCCATCTCAGTTGGAACCAATCCATTTGACCAAGACCTCAACACAACAGATGATGTTGAGTTCAATAAAGTTGCATCAAACTTAGATGGTGCAATCATTTTCAAAGCAAAGAATGAGTCTGGTTCTCCTATTGCAAAGGGAGAGGCAGTGTACATCTCAGGAGTCAGTGGTAATACTCCCCTAGTTGATGTAGCAGATGCCAGTGACTCAGACAAGATGCCTGCCTTTGGTATCGCAATGGAAACTGCCAGTGACAACTCTGAGATCGAGATTGTAACTTTCGGCGACCTTGCTGGTATCGATACTCAATCCTATACAGTCGGTGATACACTATTTGTAGACACAACTCCTGGGCAGATAACAAATGTTAAACCTATCGGAGCATCTACAAAGATTCAGAATATCGCATATGTGACTAAAGTTGATAACACCACTGGTCGAATCAAAGTGGGTGGTGCTGGTCGAAGTGCGGCAACTCCAAACCTAGATGCAGGTCAGATATTCTACGGCAACGGTAGTGGTCGATCCACTCCCACGTTGATGACGGACGTCGTTGACTCAGCATATATTGAGTCTAGGATTGATGTTGTAAGTCCTTCTTCTGTTGGAACAACAGTTGCTGCTGCCAGATTTAAGTACAGTTCCACTTTCTCATATGATTCTGCTGGGGATATGCCCGGATCTTTTGTTAAGAATCAATTTGGCATTAGTGATATCGCAAGAACACAGGCTGGGCGTTATACAGTTGTCTTTGATTCTGATACTGGAGCACTGTTTAGCAGTGGTCATGACTATGTTGTTATGACAACAATCGATTACAATGGTGACAACCCCACTTTAAGTTCTCGTCACATTGCGGTGAATGGTCAGACTGATACGTATTTCTACCTCCTTGCAGAGCGGTCTGATAATGGTACTGACGGCGATTACAACGACCAATCGTTTGTCAACTTCCAAGTAATCCGAATGAACTAATGGAAACCTTTGTACAACAACAGTTACTCTCGGAAGAGAAGAATACGCATATGACGCACATAGAGGATCAGGTTCTCTATGGCGGTGTGAACGGAACGAGGCAAGCGATAAACGCTCTTCGTGGACTAAGGGATATGCTTGGGGGCGAGCATAAAGGATCCGTCTCGGTCAAATGGGACGGTGCTCCCGCTATATTTGCGGGTATTGACCCCAGCGACGGAAAGTTTTTCGTTTCTAAGAAAGGGATCTTCAATAAGAACCCCAAGGTCTACAAAACGAAAGCAGATGTTGATGCTGATACTTCGGGCGACCTCAACACGAAGATGAACGCAGCACTACAACTCTTACCCGCACTTGGTATTAAGGGAGTCATACAAGGCGACTTTTTATTTGGTCCTGGCGATGTGAAAAAGGCGAAGATCAAAGGTCAGCAATATCTTACGTTCCATCCTAATACAATCGTCTATGCTATCCCTGCAAATACTCCTGACGCGAAAGAAATCAAGAAAGCAACTATTGGCGTTGTTTGGCACACGACATATAAAGGTTCCGAGTTCGCTTCAATGAAAGCATCGTATGGCGTAAACGTTTCTGCTCTTAAGAATAGCAGTAAGGTCTGGTCTCAGGATGCTATGTTACGAGATATGACTAACGCCACAATGAGCGCAGTTGAAACTAAACGTGTCGATAATCATTTGTCTAATGCAGGCAAACTATTTCAAAAAACTGCTGGATCTACTTTGCGTCAGTTAGAGAATAACCCAGAACTTGCTCGATTGATCGAACAATACAACAACACGTTTGTCCGGAAAGGGGCAAAGTTGCCTGATTCTAAAAAACACGTTCTGAGATTACAGAAGTGGATACAAACTAAGTATAAAGGCGAGATGGCGAAACGTAAGACTGATAAGGGCAAGTCAGCGCAAAAAGAAAAGATGGATCAGTTGCTTTCTTTCTTCTCAAAGTCTAATACGATGAGTTTGGTCTATATGTTTGATCTACAGAAAGAAATCGTTGACGCAAAGTTGATATTGATGAAGAAGTTGAATGAACTGTCTTCACTTTCAACGTTTGTCAAGACAAACCGTGGATACAGAGTTACAGGCGAGGAAGGGTATGTTGCTATCGACACTGTCGGTGGTGCAGTTAAGATCGTCGACCGAATGGAATTCAGTTACAACAACTTTTCACCAAATATCCTGAAGGGATGGGATAAGGCAAAGGCATAATATGAGAGATACTACAACTCTACCATCAGGCGAAATGTCCGACGAAGATAAGGAAGACATTAACAACGCAGGATTACCAAAAACCTTTGGAGACTGGGCAAGCGAAGTTGCTTATGAAGTCGACCCCAAAGATGTCAACAATGCTAACATGCCACGAGATTTAGGCGGTTGGGGAAGAACAGTCGGTAGCGTCGAGAATGACGGAATGCCGAACGACCTCGCGACTGGTGAGATGTCTGACGAAGAAAAGAACGATATCAATAACAGCGGAATGCCGAAGTCAATGTCTTTCAAAGACTTTATGGCAGTTGATTATTCTCCTGGTTCAAGCGACTATATTAGTTATCAAGCACAAAAACGTAAACGCGGTCATTACGACACTTATGGCGATTAAAATTAAATTATGATTAATTCATTTAAACAATATTTGCACGAAGAGGATAGTGTTGCATACTTCACCTTCGGAAGAATGAACCCTCCAACAAAGGGTCATGAGAAGTTATTGAACTCCTTGTCTTCAGCGTCGGGGAAGAATGACTATTTCGTATTCTTGTCGCAGACTCAAGATGCCAAGCGTAATCCTCTTGATTACAACTCAAAGATTAAGCACGTTCGCAAGATGTTCCCGCGTCATGCGCGTAGGGTCATGATTAACAAGAAAGTCCGAACCGCATTTGACTCTGCTTCGTTTCTTTATAAGAAAGGATACCAAAACCTCGTTATGGTTGTTGGGTCAGATCGTGTGCGCGAGTTTAAAACTCTACTTGACAAATATAATGGCGTCAAGGGTCAGCACGGATTCTATAACTTCAAAAGCATTGATGTTGTCTCTGCTGGCGAAAGAGATCCTGATGCTGAAGGCACTTCGGGTATTTCTGCGAGCAAGATGCGAGACTTTGCTGCTGAGAATGACTTCGCTTCATTTGCGCAGGGTCTTCCCAAATCTGCGAACAACAAAGATGCTAAGAAACTGTTTCTCGATGTCCGTAGTGGTATGGGTATTGAAGAAGAGACAGTATTCAAACGTCATGTAGAACTGGAAACTGTATCTGAAGAAAGAGAGCAGTTCATCAAGGGTGAACTGTTCAATCTAGGCGACAAGGTTGTCGTAAAGGAAAGCGATGAGATGGGTCTTATCACTCATCTTGGGACAAACTATGTTTTGGTTGAACTCGGTGAAGACAGGTCAGTCCGGAAGTGGTTGACTGACGTAGAAAAGATTGAAGAGTCAGCGGGAGTTGAAACCAAAGAATCCTCTATTGTCAAAGCAATGAAACAGAGGAGCAGTTATAAAACTACCGCATGAGCGGATATCGCGCAACAAGGTTTGTTGGGTCGCGTGATAGAATGGCGATACCACCGTATGATCATATGGTAAACGACTATGAAGGTGATCGAGTGGTGCGCGTCAGGTATTATATGGGTGGTATGAAAGAACAGGGTAATCTAGTTGCTCTTATAGAACTAGACTATAATGATAATGGAAACTTATTGTCAGTAACGAGAGTTCAATAGATATAAATAGACCTATGAAAGATTATTTCGAGTTCAGAGAAGAGTTGCGAGAAGGACTGTCAAGCAATGGTTATGCTGTTGCGGTAAAACATTCTAAAGGATGGAAGATAGTCTTCAGTGGTAACAAACGCGATCAGAACGCAGAGATAAAAAAACTGGAAAAGTCTGGTAAAAAACTAGGAAAAGATTTTAGAGGATACAAGACAAAACAACCAGTTGGTAATATTGTAGAGTCATTAGAAGAAGGACTGTTCGATAAGAAATACAAGGCTGCTGAGCAGATGTATTACAAGTTTATTCGTCAAGGCGATAAACCGTCAAAGGCATTAAGTCGTGCAGCAGGAACTGTTAAGGGTGTCTAACTAAAAAAACTCCAGAATCATCTGGTGTCACAAAAGAAAAACCAAAAGAAGGTAGCAGCATAATGGAAAAGCAACGTAATCCTGTCGCTAAGAATGCCAAGAAGTTTAACAAGGCATCAGTCCAACGTGACCGTAAGAAGGATCAAAAAAGAGGATACAAGGTGAAGCATAAGAATAAACTTTATGCTTCCACTACTCCTCCCGTTGGAGAAGAATTGAAAGTTTCTGACGGTATGCCTGCTTGGATTAAAGACTTCCAGAAATCAGATGCGCCACAGTTCCAAGGTAAGTCTGACGAAAAACGAAAACAAATGGCAATCGCTGCATATATGGACGCAAAGGGTGGGGACATGAAAGAAGTCAAGGAACCTACTGGCGATCTTAAAGACGCATGTTGGAAAGGGTATACTGCTGTGGGTACTAAAAAGAAAAATGGAAAGACAGTTCCTAACTGTGTTCCCAAAGAAGATACTTCGACAGAAGAAGGATACTCACCCGATACAGACCCCAAAAGAAAGAACAACAAGGTGTCTTTGACGAAGTCTGATAAAACTAAAATGGCAAAGGTCGCCAAGATGATGGACAGGGAAAAGAATCGTAAACAGAATCAATCAAAACGTGTTGCTCAGAGGGCAATCGTCAAGAAACATAAGTTTGCTAATAAGAATCCTAAAGAAGATTCCGGAAAGGTATCTGGTATTGACGGTAGTAAACGAGTAGGAACAAAGATTGTCCCCAAATATATTCCTAAGAAAGATGCTGTCATTACTATTTCAGCAGACAATAGCGATGTGAGTGAACTCAGTAACGCTACTCTATCAAGATACAAAACGAAGGCAGCGAAGCAAGCAAGTGCTGCTGACAAAGCAGGTAACTTCAAAAAAGCAGACAAACGTTTCTCCGGTATCACCCGCGCGACTAACAAGCAGTTCAAAAACGACGCGAAAAAAGAGAGTGCCGTTGATCGAGATAAAACTAAATCTTATATTCCTCCTGGTGTTAGTGCTGTTAAAGAAGAGTTAGATAAGATGAAAAAACGCAAGCACATGAATCTAAAACGGCGAGCGAAATCAGGCGACCGTAGTGCTGTCACTCAATTGCGTCAGTTTGAAAAAGACCACGCAAAGGATTTAGAAAAGAAACCTCGCAGTGCAAAACAGATTAGTAAGGGCGGTGGTTCTGCTCAAGACAGTAACCTTATCGTACAGTTACGTAAGTCTCAAGACTCTGGTGGCAAACACGCTATTGAAGTTGGTGGCGGTAAGAAGGTGAAGTTGGATAAGAAGACTGTTGACAACTTATTGAAGCAATACGATGGAATGAAACCCGATAGTAAACGCAAGTGGCAAGTTGTCGCTACGAAAAAACTGAGATCAATGGCGAAATAAGATGCCCTATCTAATACTGATAGTCGTGTTGATGTTTGGAGGAGTCGGTGCTGGTGGTTACTTCTACTACAAAGATACGCAAAACACAATCGCTGAACTTGAGCGAAACAACGCTAAGTTGGTAACTGCGAACGAGACGAATCAGAAAACTATTTCGAATATGAAGACGCAAGTAGAAAGTTCGAACAAGTTATCAAATGATTTGACAAAAGAGTTGCAGAGATCTGAAGCACAACGAAACGAACTTATTGATACGTTTAGTAGGCATGATCTCACAAGAGATGCACTAAAGAAACCTGGACTTATAGAAAAGATAATTAATAATGGAACTAAAAAAGTATTTGCAGATCTCGAGTCTGTTACTGATCGCCCTGATGCTGACAGCGTGCAGCAGTAATCCAAAAGAAAGAATAGTAACACAGACCGTTATACAAGCACCGAACATTCCTATAAAGGAATGGCCACGACCAGTCAAACTGATGGATATCAGGTGGTATGTGGTGACGAAGTCGAGTTTAGAAGACTTCATGAAAGACTATGAGAAGAAAACCGGAGATATGGTTTTCTTTGCTATGTCCGTACCGGACTACGAAAAGATGTCGCTCAATGTGGCAGAGTTGAAACGCTATATTGAACAGCAAAATGCTGTCGTTGTTTATTACGAAGAACAAATAACGGCAACAAAAAACATTATAAATAAAGATACTAAAGAGAACACTCAGGAGTGATCAGATGTCTGACCTTGAAAAATTACGCGCTGCTTGGGAACAGGTAGTCAACGAAAAGAAAGCAGAGCGAGTCGCTAAAGAAGAAGATGATGTCGAAGACGATGACGCTGATTCTTCTGACGACGAGAAGAAAGAAAAACCTAAAAAGGGCGTAAACCCCTTTAAGAAAAAAGATGACGATGAAGATTCGAAAGAAGAAAACATCTCAAACTTTGGTAATAAAAGAGCGAAACCTTTTAAGAAGGAAGAACTTGAAAAAGGTAAAAAACTCGCTTTCATGAAAAAGAAAGGTGAGAAAGACGATGAAGATTCTTCTGATGACAAAGACGATAAGAAAGAGAAACCTGTAAAGGGCGAGAATCCTTTCAAGAAGAAAGCAGACAAAGACTCAGAAAAAGTTGACGAAGGTAAAGTTGAGTGTCCTAAGTGTAAAGGCGAAGGTTGCGACCATTGT
>WLWG01001882.1_pt1 | contig 17401 bp, 27 predicted proteins | sample 6712871 | NCBI WGS metagenome assembly WLWG01 (sample SAMN12718693, study PRJNA515312) | sponge metagenome | isolation source: marine sponge | host: Mycale hentscheli | place: New Zealand: South Island, Marlborough, Capsize Point | collected 2003-05-01
GTACATCAGCTCTAAAAGTACCATATCTCCAACTTTGATCTGTTGAAAGGTTAGCTACCTTCACACTAGCAAATCTAGATCTGGCACGTGTGTCTACTTTATCAGTAGAACTTGTAATTGTAAATGGCCCTAAAGGTGAGCTCGCTGCTGTGCTTGTTGGGTAATTTCTTAAATTGATTGTGATTTGAGCATTACCTTCGAGTCTTTTAAAATCAGGAATAAACCTTCTCATACTCATAAAAAACTCCCCATCACCACCAACACTCAAATCAAAATCTCCTGATTGTATAAATGCAGGTATTGCTGTTTTGTTACCTAAACTATCAACTTGATTTACACCTACTTCATGAGCATAATATGTGGAAGCACCATTAGTATTTGTAACTCCTTGAATAGTAGGAAACGTTGGTACCGCTGTGCTATTAAACTCTGATGCATAAGGATTGTCAAATAAGGTTGAATCGTGAAAAGAAGTTCTTGCTAAAGAACCTGTTGTCCAAGCGTTCTCTGTATAATTATATGTCACTACCCTATCTACTAATTCAGAACCATTCTTTGGATAAAACCAATTTATTTCTTCATACAAATGATTAAGACCTGCGTACACTTGTTCTCCTGCACTATAATTAATTCCAAGATTATTTCCTGTATTAGTAAATACAAAATCTTCAACTAAACATGGAACTGATTTAACTGTTCCATCAAATACAAAAAAACCTCCTGCTTGCCCCATCCACCAAACTCTTCCATTTACATAATGTAGAGCGTGTTGTCCAATCAATCCACAGTTACTTCCAACTTGTCTAATAGAAAAGGTAAAAGGTGGTCCAACAAACTGCATAACATATGCAGAAGTATCTGTTAAAATTAAAATATAATCTTTACCTTTTGCAGCTCCTACAATTTTTACTCCAGAGTCCAATCTAAAAGTACCAGCGGTGTTCACTGATGTTGGTGCATACTCCGATATGTTTTCTTGATCAGAAAACCTAATAAACATTTTATCTTGTGTAGTGCCATCTCCAACTGTTGTTTCTGTTCCAAGCAATATTAAATGTCTATCTCTATCTGATACAATAGACATCACAGATTTTGTTGGTGCTCCACTTACAACAACAGCTCTTGTTGTTAAAGCATTTGCATCTGCATTAATCGGATTCCAAGAAAAAGTTTTTCCGTTTTTAATTGTAGCTATCATAACTTGACCAAAATTATCTATAGACCATGAAGCAGGATCAATGATTAAATTACTGACTGTTGAAGGAGATCCCCATGTTCCTCGTCCCCAAGTACCTGTTCCCCAACCATACCCTGCTGTTGCATTTAATGGACCTGGTTTAATATATGGGTTCACTGTAGCAGCACCACTAGCAGATGTAGTTGCTGATGCAGCACTAGCCATTGTAATTGTAAAGCTGTTCGCTGAAGATGTAATTACTTCAAATGTATTTGTTTCAAAATCGGATGCTACATATCCTGCACCACTTGGAGGAGTTACTGAGGTGAATGTAAACAGATCCCCTGCTAATAGACCATGAGTTGTTTTATTTACGGTAACAGTTGCTGAAGTATCTGTGGTATCGAATGTACAACCCGTTAATGCTGTATCTAAAGGGGTAATATCATAAAAGCCACCTTCATAATAAATAAACAAAGCTTTGTTAGTTCCTAAAGCTGCGTATCTTCTTCCATCCAAATCAGCCCACACAAGTTGTTTTCTAACAGCTCCGACTAAAGTATCAGATGTAATTTGTTCCCAACCACCAATTTTTTCAGGAGAACCGTATCTAAATCTAACAAAATCTCCATCAGTCCATTGACCTTCTGCTCCGGTTTCCGTGACTTGTTTATTAAATCCTGGCGCTATTTGTATGTTTGTTAATGGCATGGCACATTATACCATTTGTTGTTTTATTTTTCTACCCATACGAATGGTGCTGTTGGCGGTAATGGAGAGATTAAGTATAGATTTTTAAGAGTTAGCTAGTATAGTGCGCTTATGGCTAATATATCTAGATGGTTTGGTTATCCCATATACATAACTAAGTTAGAAAACTTTGAAGACATAAACAAAAAAATTGTACCAATAATACTTAGAGATATTACCCCAACCAATTCTCAATACTCACGAACCACGGATGTAAAGCCAAAAGAATTACAATCAATAGATGATAATTTACATAAAGATGAAAGATTTAAAAAATTGTATATTGAGTTATCTAAAGTAATACAAGATTGTTTATCTGCACAAAAATATAAATTAGATTTGTTTGACGTTTATGTTACAAAGTCTTGGGCTACTTTATCTACAAAAGAACAATTTATTTCTTATCATAGGCATATGAGTAGTCATTTTAGTTTTGTCTATTATCCACAAGCTCACGAACAAGGTAACTTGTTTTTATTAAATGATGATGCACATAAGTTAGGACTAACTATTTCAAAGGTAGATCCTTATTTTACAGAGTGGGATCAGAATAATTATGGTAAAGCTGAATACCCTGCAGAGACAGGTAATGTTATTATATTTCCATCTATGATGTTTCACGAGACAGGTAAAAATACAAAAGATATACCAAGGCTATCTATATCAGGAGATATAATGTTAACAATGAAAGAAGGTATTAAATCTGAACATAATATACCTTCCCCTGCGACTTGGATGAAGATCTAAAAGGGAATTAAATCTAAATTAAAAGAAACTGTTATCCTGTCTTTTTTATAATTAAATTTTTTATCGTGATGTAAAAAAAATGGTTTAAATAATAAATACCTACCTTTTTTATCAGGACAATGAAAACTAAACTCTCTAAAAATTGTTCCTGGACCTTCATCAGAACAAAACAATATTCCGCTAAGTCCATTTACATGTCTTGCATTATGAGTTTCTGCGTAAGATTCTCCGTTATAAACACAACCGTAAGAATTTACTATTGTATATTTTTCTTTGTCAAAGTAAAAATCTAAATCATCTTTAATAATGTCTAAAAATTTAATAAAATTTTTATTATCATTTAAAGACATAGCATTTGTAGCTTTAACAAAATAAGGTGGTTTTTTTTCCACAAAATTATTATCTACAATATATTTAACATCCTCAATTAAATCATCTACAATTTTTGTATTCTCTAATTGATTTAAAAGTATACCGTTTAAAAAAGTTACTTCAGTCTTTAGTATTTGTCGCATCTATATCTAACCCTTTAGAATCAATTATTTTGTCTAATGGAGTCGTAATTTTTTGAGATTTTTCATCTAAACCTTCGTTCATTTTTACAAGCATCCACATCATTGAATTAAAAAAATGTTTTGAATTAATTGGATCAAAAGTAAGTTTTTTAGTTTTATTTAAAATTTCTATTTCATTATCTGAAAACTCAATAGTAGTGTTACCGTTTGATTGTTTAATGTTCATTCCATACTCCTAATCTTCCTCTTCCATCAAATATAAATTCTTTATTAGGTCCTTCGGCATCCACATAGTGAATAAAAAATTGTGAGTGCCAATCACCTAAAAATTCTTTTCTTTCGTGCTCCACCTCACATCCCAAATATAGTAGCGCATCTCCTGGTTCTTGTAAAAAAGATTTATTGTCAACTTCAAAAGGCCATGGTGTTCCATCTGATCCTGTAAAAACTGTAAGACTTATTTCACAAGACTTTCTATCTACATGTTTTTTTAAACTTGAATATTTTGTATAAAATCTTGCATACCCATAAGTAGGTAGTAATTTTAAACCACATACTTCTTCAACTTTTTTTAATTTAATTATTAAGATTGACTCTATTAAAGGGTCTCCCTTTAAGCAAGTATCGAGTTGTTTATTTTGTGATATTTCAAAATTATTTTCATTATTTAAATGTTTTAATTTTAAATAATTATTAGTTAAAGTTGTTTCATCTTTTGATAAAAAATTTTTTATAATCTTGTATTTAAAGTCTTTTCTTATAATGCCCATATAACTACAGAAAACCTTTCTCCATTTTTAATTGGTTTAACACAATGTCTAAAACAAAAATTACTTGGAAACACTACCATAGTGTTAGGTGTGTTTGGTATCAATAGTTTTTTTTTAGTTACAGAATTTTCAAATTCTAATTCACCACCTTCGTAATCATCATTGATTATAAATGAAATACTTATTGTCCTTGGAAATTTATGACAATGATCTGTGTGATATTTAAAATGTCCATTTTTGTTATACTTTAATATTTCTATTGATAGTATTTCTTTATACAAAGGTTCAATAATATCAATATCTTTTTGATAATTTTCTAAAATATTTTTACAAATCCATTTAATTACATTATACCATTTTGCTTTTGAAAAATTTTCTCCTAAATTATTAAGATAATAAGTTTTACTATCACGTTGATTTGGATCATAAGCATTACCGTATTTTCCTGCTACAATGTTTGCATTTTCAAACTCTAAATTTTTAATATACTTTTTAAATAATTCTAAAGATTCTGGAGGAAAAATATCTTTATATATCCTGATATAATCGATCATTACTTATATATTTTTTTATTCCAAAATTTATTTTTGTATTGTCTAAAAATTCTTAATGAGTATGTATGCATGTCCCAACTTTTCTCAGAATCTAGATTTTCAATTTTCATTTTATATTGATCCCTTTTAAACGGTATTACTTGAACATAAGGTGTGCCTTTTGTAAATATATCATCTATAAACTTGTGTTTATCATTAAAAACAAAAGGAAAATTAATATAGTTTGTAAATGTATCAGTGTCTACAATTCCTGGAAGTATCTCAAATCTATCATCTTTATTATTAAGAGGAGGTACAAATAAACAAGAGTAACCAGGAGGTGTTATTATTTTCCAAGGATTTAAAATTTTTTGTATTGGAAAATTAAAATTTTTTTCTACATAAGGACTTCCTTTAATTTGGAATGTTTGATGAAAATGGTTGTTATGGTTATTTAAATTAATATTTTTTTTGTTAAAAAATTCTGTAAACTGTTTAGCTAACGAATATTCACAAATGCTAATATTATTTCCATTAAAGTCATCTTTTACATTATGCTTTACACGTATATCTTGTGGTAGCTTCAGTACATACCCTGAAGTAAGAGTGTCCAGAAAAGGCATACATCCTTTTATTGTAAATTTATCTGCGTGATGTTGTAAACTTTTGAACCATTTTGGTATGTTAGAACTTCCTGGAGAAGGTAAATCTTCTTTTTCACAAGAAGATATATATTCTTTTGGTGCAGAAAATTTTATAGAAATCATTTAATTTCTATAATATACAAAAAAACTTAAATCAACTAAATAATTTCTAGCTCATGAACAATTGTTATTGAATTTTCAGAACAATATTCTCCAACAAATTTAGACAATGGCCAAGTTATTGAATCATAATTAATGTTTTGTAACGAAGTAATGTAAGATTCGGTTGCATTTGTAAGTGGGTGAGAAGGGTTTTGGTCTAATTTTTTTTGTAAGCTTTTAATTTTATCTTCAACTAATTTTTTAAATGTATTTTTTGAAAATGGATTTATGCCTTCAAAACCTTCAGGTGCTAAATAATTATCTTCATTTATTTGAGAAGCTATTTCTTCGCTTACGGGTGTAATTGATTTATCTTCATATGTGATATTAGTTCCGTCAAAATTATTTGGAATTTTTTTATCGTTTCTAATATCATTCAATATTTCGTTTGATATTTCAATTTCATATTTAGAAGTAAAAAGTGAATTTTTATTTTCATCCAATTCAGACATTCCTACACATGTATTTTCTCCTAAATTATCAAAATATAACTTTGCCATTTCTATGCTCCTATGTTTTCAAAAATCATCAAACCGCCAGCAGATCCAGCAGATCCAGGTTGTATAGGACCGCCTGGGTTACCCCCAGGGCCACCATTACCTGCAGGTGAATAAGTTTCATAAGTATTACCAGTGTTTCCACCACCGAAATATGCATTCTTTAATTGAATTCTTGATTGAGTAGAACCAGGAGCATTTCCTGTAGCCCCAGTATTTCCGCCACCTCCACTATTTCTTTGTGCACCGTTTCCGCCATTTCCACCATTTGCTGTAAAATTGTGATAGGTAGTTGCTCCTCCTGCGTTTCCTGCACCTGCATTAAAATTTTGTCCTCCTGCAGATCCGCCATTACCTCCGTTACCAATTGAAAAAGATCCGGTAAATGGTGCGGATGTCGAAGAAAAATAACCAACACCTCCAACACCTCCATCACCTCCATTTTTAATACCAAAACCTTGGGCACCGCCTCCGCCTCCGCCAGAACCTCCAACAAGTACAGCGGTTACTGCACTGGCAGCTGCATCAGCAGTATGAGTTCCAGAACCTGATGTTGCAATTCTTGTATTAACAAAACCGCCACCACCTGCTGAACCTGAAGAAGCAGAAGTAATTCTTCCTTGTGCGTCTACGGTAATGTCAGCAGTTGTGTAAGATCCTGCAGATACTGCGGTGTTCGCAAGTTTATCGGCAGTTACTGCATCATTGGCTATTTGAGTAGTATTGACTTCATTCGAATCAATAGCACCATTATCAATTACTGTATTTCCATTTGAAATAATACCCATAGTGTCTCCTTAAATTTTTTCTAACTTTAATCTAAATTTTTCGTTAGATTTGTTGTTGATTAAGTATATATCGTCAGAACCTTCCTGTAAAGTCCAGCTCCCCTTTGTTCCATCAACTATATTACCTTCTGTTTTATGTTGATTATTAAGATGTAAATCCCCTGTATAAACATTCTGCCAAACGTTACCAGAAGCTCCCAAATCATAAGTGTCATTTGCACCAGGTAATATGTTTCCTGTAGCTGTAATTTGACCAGTTGCAATAGCTCCTAAATTTGCACTTACGTCAATAATATTCGTTCCGTCACTGTAAACAATTTTAATTCCTTTATCGGTTGTAGAAAAAGTAGGACCAGTTCCACCTGCAGTTTTAAACTCAACAGTAAATGCTCCAGAAGTATTGTTATAAACAATATAAGATTTTTCTATACTATCTGGCACTGTAACAATTTGGTTTCCAGTAATTGAACCCGATAATTCTATAATTAAATTTCTTGCATCAGAAGAAGTTGTTGATCCATCGGCTATCAACAAAGCCGTAGTTTGTGCACCACCAGTTATGTTTTTATTTACGTAACCTTGCATTTGGTTAATGATTTCTAGATTTGTATTTGTTTTAGTTCCCCAAGTACCATCGTTGGCACCTGTAACCATTAGTTCTATTCCAAGATCAGTATATGTTGATGACATGTCGCTATTATATCCTTTTTAGGCTGCTCTATCAACCTCAGTCCAAACATTAGACACTCCAGTATCTATTTCTGCCCAAGCTGTAATATTTGGATTTCCTGTATTTGTTTGTAGTTGAATTCCAGTCACGTCTATATCTGCATTTCCTGTCACCGTAACAGATCCTACAGAAGTGGACATTTGAACACCCGTCACATTGTATCGAGTCTCTTGTGTTGCGATTCCAATAGAACTTGTTAATTGAATTCCTGTTAAAGAAACATTAGCATCTGCTGTGGGAACTTCTTCTCCCATAGACATTGTTAGTTCTTGACCGGTAACTTCAACAGTATGATCTGTAAATGCAGACTCATCACCTAACGTCATGGTCATTTCTGAACCAGTAACTGAAACGTTTGCTATACCTGTAATACTTACATCTCCAACAGAAGTGTTCATTGTATGTTCAGTAACAACTACTGAAACATTACCATCTGCTGTAACAGAGAAAGTTCCAAGAGTTGATTGAAGTAAGAAACTTGGAAGTTGTCCCGCTCCAGTTGTTGCTTCAATTCGAACGCTTGGTATATTAAAGGTGCTAGGACTTAGTGTTGCAAAAGGAGTTTCTCCAAAAGCAATTAATGTATCTTGAGTAGAAGTTTTGTTTGTAATAGATAACTGAGAACCTGTAACAGGAACACCTACATTAATGTCTTCTTCACCAATTGATGAGGTTAATTGAGAACCAGTTACATTGACTAATACAGAAGAACCTGCAACAACTCCTCCATTGCTTAAAGTTGCTTGAATACCTGTAACATCTACATTAGCAGTACCTGTATTAGACTCTTCTCCTATAGAAGAATTAAGTACAACACCTGTAGCAAAAGCTATAACATCATTTGGTTCAGTAGAAAATGCGGCTTCGGAAAATGCCGATACACCTAAAGCCATAGATTAAGCTCCTTACATTTCTTCTAATTTAAATCTGAATTTTTTACCAGATTTATTATTTAAAATATATAAATGTTCTTCACCCTCTTGAATAGTCCAGTTACCTTTTGTGCCATCGACAGCATTACCTTCTTCTTTTCCTTCGTTAGATAAATGTAAGTCACCAGTGTATACGTTTCTCCAAACATTTCCTGATGCACCAAGATCAAAGGTATCAGAAGTATTAGGTAAAACGTGATCTGTTGTAGTGTTTCCTGTAGTAGTTAAGGCCCCTGTAACAGCTAATGTTGAGCCATCAAAAGTTAAATTAGCTTCAGCGTTCATAGCATCTGCACCTGTAGCTGTTAAGATTCTATTATTAGAACCATTAGACATGAAGTCTGATACATCAACTGAAATTGAATCTGCTGCTACATCGATACCTGTACCAGCACCAACTGCTAATGATCCAGATGTTGTAACTGATCCTGTTAAACCATTCCCACCCGAGACAGAAGTTACAGTTCCAGTGTTTGTTGTAAATCCAGAGTCATTGTTAAATCCTGAGATTGCAATATTTCCTTTAGTTAATTTCTTTTGAGCATTAGCACCATCGACTACTGCAAAAAAATCTCCATCAGCATCGGATGTAGATGTAGTTAATTCTGAAAGATCAACATCTATTTGATCTGCTTGAACGTCAATTAAGTTTCCAGCGCCAACATTTAATGTAACGTCACCTGTAGTTCCACCTCCTGTTAAACCTGAACCTGCTGTTACAGCTGTAATATCACCAACTTCTGGTGTTTGAAATTCTAAAGCAGTTGCTCCTGCATTTACTGCAAGAACTTGATTCGCAGTTCCGATTGCAGTTAAACCTGTACCACCTTTTGTTGTCGGTACTGTTGGTAATCTATCTGATGATAAAGTTCCTGAAGCAACGTTTGAAGCATTCAGTGCTGTTAAAGCTGAACCATCTGCTGCTGGAAGTGTTGCAGGAAACCTTGCGTCTGGCACTGTTCCACTAGCTAAATCATCTGCATCTAAGTTTGTTAAATTAGCACCACTAACTGCTGGTAGTGTTGCTGGGAATCTTGCGTCAGGGACTGTACCACTTGCTAAATTAGTTGCATTTAAATCTGTAAGCGCTGAACCATCTGCTGCAGGAAGTGTCGCTGGGAATCTTGCATCTGGCACTGTGCCTGAAGTTAATTGTGTTGCGTTTAAAGCTGTTAAAGCTGAACCATCAGCTGCTGGTAATGTAGCAGGAAATCTTGCATCAGGCACTGTTCCTGAAGCTAAGTTATCTGCGTCTAAGTTTGTTAAGTTAGATCCATTGTTTGCAACAATGTTTCCACTTGAATCTAGGATAACGGCTTTGGAAGCAGGTAAAGTACAGAAAACATTTTTTGTTCCTGCACCAAAATTTACTGCAGAGTCACTGTTAGATGAAGAGATAATTGTATCTCTTGATAAAGTGTCTGTAGCTGCATCGGTTACAGTTCCAAGACCAACTTCGAACTCACCGTTTTCGTTAACGATAGCATAATAAGTTGTATTAGAATTTCCAATACCTGCAACGAACGATTCAAAACCGGATACCGCTCCTGCTAAATCAAATGTACCTGTACCAGTTGTGGTAGAGGTTTCTTTTACTCTATCGTTTACTACCAAAGCCATTTTAACTCCTATTTATTACGCAATTCTTAAAATTGCAGCAGATGTTGTGAATGCAGGAAACTGGATTGTAAATGTTCCAGAAGTTGCAGTCTTGTCACCGCCAAAATCTAATACAGCAACTGCTTCAGTAGTGTTTGAACCACCGTCAGTAGTTGTGTTGTAAATCAAAGCACCTCTAGCTGTTAGTGTAACACCTGTAAATGATAAATCAGCGAAGTCAGTAATTCCTACTCCTGATGAAACTTTTACACCTTGGTTTACTAAAGCTTTTCCACCAGCACTATAGCCTGATGGTGATGAAACTTCGTTTGATGTTGCATAGTTAGTTGTTGAAGCACCTAATGTTGCAGAGTTAGTGTACATTGCTAATTTAAATGTATCTCCACCTGCGCTATCAAAGTCGTGCTCACCAGCTAACAATTGCTTTTTGAATGAATTGCAAATTGCGTTAGTTGTTATTGCCATAATTGTTCTCCTTTAAAATTACGTATTTGGTGATGGTGAAGGTATCTTAATTCTAGGTACCCCATCATCATATTCCGCACGTCTTCTTCTCCCCATTTGTTGAAGAGCAAAATTCTGTACTTCTTCATTATACTTACTTTCATACAGCTTGTACATATCCTGCGGGCCTTTTAAATATCTAAAAGCTTCAGTAAGCACACCATGTAACAACATTGATTCTTGATATGTAGACAAGAATGTATTGTTAGAGGATGTAAACTGTGGTGGATCTGTAATGTAATTGATTTGTACAGTGTATGCGGAATCTGGTATTGGAGCCACAAGTATATTAAAATCATCCCAGTTAGCCCAATACTTAGGTAAACCTGTAGCAGCATTATTGTTATATTCTGAGATAAAACTTGTATCTCTTCTTTCAAGAAAAGTTCTAGTAGAGCCGTCAATCACTTGAACAGATCTCATTATGGTTAGATCTGCAGGTAATGATACGTATCTGTTTCCTGAAGTAAATGTAGAAGTTGAATATTTTCTTAAATCATCATAATCAACTTTACCTGCAACATCTAACTCTACTGATCTTATAAATTCTTGAATTATACTATCTGATAAAACGTTACTGTCTACTTCAGTATAGTTTCTTACTTGTGTTAAAAAATTTGCGTACGTAACTGCCATTAAGTTATACTAACCTCCGCTTGACCAACTAATGCATCTAGTTGTCTTCTTCTATTTTGTAGGGAAGGATCAGCAGGAGTCATAGCTGATGTTCCTTGATTAATAAATGCAAAATCTCCTGGTAAGGATAAGTTAGCAACTCCAACTGTAATTCCACCAGAATCAGAAATTGTTTGGTCATCTGTAAATTCTTGAGTTGGTTGTTGAAACTTTTGATTTCTTGAATTTTGTAAAGCTATTGCATCAGATACATTATACTTTCTTCTTATCTGTGGATGTTTAGGTTCAAACTCAGAATAATGAACTAAAGAACCATTCCATTCCTTCACCATCTCAGTGTATGGAAAAGCCATTCCTGATCTATCTGATATTGATTGCGATCTTTTTCCTGTAGCCCATTTTGGCATAATTATACTCCGTTAGGATAAAAAGACTGTGGAGTGATGTATGTAGATGTTCTTTGACCATCTTCATCTAACGCTCTTTTCAATTCATCCTCATAGATTAATTTATTTTGTTGTACGAGCTGTGGAGCTTTTTTCATAGCTAAGTAGTAAGCCAACCCTGCGCACATGCACGGTAAAAATCTGTATGCTACATCTGCATCATTTGTGTATGCACCAGCATCTTCAATTCTTTTAATCACATAAAATTTTAATGTGTTGTATGTGTTTAAATCGGGTGCCTGATACAAATATATATTTGGTGTAGTTTGTCTATCTACATAATATTGTGACGGTTGTCCTAAAGCTAATTTATTTGGTAATGCAGCATACGCTGATCTATCAATTTTAGTCAAAGAAACATCTTGTGTATTTACACCATCTGATGATGCTGCACTTGAAGATACATAAGCTTCTAATACATCGTTTACATCCGCATCTACTGCGTATTCAGCTTGACCAGACACTAAAGGTATTTCGTTTAATTCTGTTTTCCAAAGGTGAATACCTCTGTTACCCCATTCAGCAAATAATAAATCTAAACTTCTTCTAGCAGAACGCATTTCATAACCAGAAGTAGTGCTAAGACCACATCTTTCATAACCTTCATCAATTACTTCATCAATATTTAGGTTAAAACTAGTTGTCCCTGAAGTCGCCATTTAAGTCCTTTTTACGGTTGTACAATTTCTTAGATTGTATCACTTTTTGACTAAACTTTGAAGACCTTAGGTTTTTTGCTACGTAATTTCGCGATGACACGTTGTTTTTTCTTTTTTTCATCTCGCGCACCTCTAAGCTTACCTTCTATTTGTTTTGAAATTTGTGATCTTCCTATTGGCATTTTAATATTTCTACTCTTTCTCTATCTTTAGTATATTTATCTTGTATAGAATTTGCATTTAAATTCCATGATATTATAATCTTATCTGTACTTGATTGTAAAGCAGGAGCTCTGTGTATAAGAAAAGATGGAAAAAAAATCAAATCTCCTTCTTCAGCTTCTATTAAAAAACTTTTTTCAAGATTATCTGGATAGATAAATTGAGTAAATGCAGTTTTATTATTTTTTGGCATACTTAAATAATAAACACCTGAATAATTATCTCCGTGAATATGCCAATTATGGATATTATTATTTTCATATTGTTGATACCAAATTTTATTTAACATTACCTTTTCATATCCTAGATACTTTGCAAATTCGTCTAAATTGAATTGAAGGTAAGGAAGTATTTTTGCAACCCATGGTCTGTCAAAATATTCAGCATCAGGCCAATCTGTTTTTTTTAATCTATCATTAAATGCATCTTTACTATTGTGCCATGAAGAATCCTTTGATTGATTTAATAATTTTATTAAATCTTTTTGTATCAAACCATGGTTTTTAAATTTATTCTTAAGAATTGGAAAATTTATTAAATATTTTTCAAAAATCATAAAAATTAAAATTAATTGCAATTCTTTTTTGATTGTTAGTTTGACTTACTAACCTATGTGAATGATGAGAATCAAATATAACCATTTTATTTTCTTGACAAGGTACTTTTAAAATTTTTTCATTATCTTTTATTTCAGTGTAGCCATTGTTTGTGTTTAAATACAATATAGCAACTTTGCAAGGTGCTTCTTGGTCAACATGCCAATCTGAATAATATCGTTCATTATAATCTAAACTTAAATTAGCTCTTACTCTTATTAAAGATTTAATTTTCATAATATTTAAACAATCAACTAACAAACTGTAGTATTCTGAATTAGGAATAAATTTGTCGTAAAATAAATGAGAAAAAAAAGGTCTCTCCCATCCGTGACCGTCTTCAGTCATTTTTGATTGATAGAACCAAGGAAAATGAAAAGACGTTATTTCTGATCTAATTTTATTAAAATAATTTTTATCAAGATAATTTTCTTTAACTATAATCATAGTCAAAATTTATATCAAATCTCTAGCTTTGCCAATAATTGGTTTGTATTTTGTTTTACCTTCTGATTTATATGCATGCATAAATTGCTCACGTCTTCCTTCAGGTATCCAACTACAATGTATCCATCCAGAATTGGGCTCACCAGGAGTATAGAACTCCAATATCAATTGATCTGTTTGAAGATTCATTTTGATCCAATCAGCAACCTCAGCGTTGTCGACTCCAACACATTCGAAGTCTGCGGCCTCAGCTTTAGCATGCTGTGAATTTCTAGAACTACCAATCGCTAAACATAAATCTTCACTTCGGAATCCTGATGTCACTTTCACTCTTCCGAAATGGTCCCGTACGGGCTGTAAAATATTTTCACACAAGTCTTTTAGTTTTTCTATTTGACCTGCGTTTGGATTGTTGTTGATTCCCTTACGAACGGCAGTATCTGATTTTATTAATTCTAAAAGAGTAAAATTACGAGATAAATTCATTTTAATAAGTCAGAATTAAATGAAATTGATATTCTTTTTTCATCTTTGTTCATGTTGGGTGTTACTTTATGTTTATAAAAAGAAGGAAATATATAAAGTTCATTTTCTTTTGGTTGAAATGACCAATAAGCGCTGTTGTTTGTAATGTGATTTGTAATATTTTTTTCAAAAACCCAACTTAAAAATTCACAACTTGGGTGTACAAAAGAAAGATTACCAGAATTTTCAGGTGTTTTAACATAAAATACACCTGAAAAAAAAGATGCAGGATGTGTATGTGTTTCATTGCTGTCTTTATAGCCATTAATATTTATCCATAAATTAGTTAATTTTAAAGCTTTATTAAAATTAAATTGTTTTGAAAAATTATTTAAATTTTGTAAAATGATTTGTTTTAATTGTTTAATTATTGGATATTCATCAAACAGATCTTCTGATTGCCAACCTCCAACATTAGTTTTAATTCTACCGTCACTGTCGTTTTGTAACTCAAAAGAAATTTTTTTTAATGGGTTTAAATCAAAATTTAATTTTGTTCTATAAATTTCGTACTTTGATATTTCTATAATATTTTGATTCATTACTTTTCTGTAATAATTTTTTTAATTGATTTAGAACCATCAATATTGTCTTCTAGTTCTGCTTGCACCTTCCCGCACATGTACTGAACATTAACATTTATATCACGTTCTGCAAGTCTTTTTCCTTTCAAACAATCGCTCATTGATTGTTGTATTCTATGTTCTTTTAGCTCACCTGCTATAAACATGCAGAGAGCAACGACACTAGTAATTACCGTTTCCATTTGCAAACTCCCTTTGTCTATCTTTTAATTTTTCAATATCTTTTAATGCTTTGTCCATTTGTTTCATAATAAATTCTATATTAACTTTGTTTGTCATGTTCATTTCTTGAGTCTGTTGCATTTTTTCTACTTGTTTATACAGATCTTCGATAAGCATGAACTGCTCAGAATCAGCGGGAAGTGAACCCATTAATCCTCTTGGCCATTTAATTCTAAACTCTGTATTCTTTTCAAGATCAGCTTCCATTAATTGTAATCTTGTGTGATGAGAGTTTTGAGTTTCAATTAAACCAAAATAAACCCAGGTTCCTATTGCAACCAGACCTATTAAACTTGCAACCGTTTTCATAGGCATCTGCACGGCTGCCTCTTCCGAGATATTTAATGGTTTGTTACTCATCTAGGTATGTATCCTGGCTGTAAGAAAAGAGCTATCAATACAAAAGCTATAATCAATGCGCCTGTAAAATACAAGTTCATATACTGACCCTCCATTACTGACACGATAAACACTCGTCTGAATCTGAATCTAACTCTGCTAAGGCCTCTTCTTTACAATCTTGACTACAGAAAATATCTAACTCATCCTTAGGTTCAAATTCTTTTTTGCATTGTTTACATTCTTTTTTCATTTTTTTCTTTTATTTTTTTTATTTTTTTTAAATAAACTATCTATTTTCTCAAAGATGTTGTCAATGAGCCCACAAAATTTATAAATTATTCGGTCAATCATCTTCTTGTTCTTTTCTAAAACCTTCCATAAGTTCTTCATTTAAACTTTTTTCTTTTACTTCTTCCATTTCATAAAACATTTTGTCCGTGTCTTCTGTAACCATGTCGTTATCTTCTGCATCCCAGTATGTAGTCTGAACTTTGTAATCTGGCCAGCTGTCATCAGTAGTATAACTGTTAACGTGCCAAAGAATACGATTATTAGGCTGAGCTGCATAATTCCCGTTAGCAAGAGCCAGTATATGTGCACACTTATGTTCTTGAGGGATTTCAGAATGTTCCACATCCAAAATATTACTTTCCGGATGAGCCCAATCAACTGTAAATAAATAGTTTCCATGATAAAATTTTTTATCTAAACCTAGAAATTTACCGTTTATACCAGCCAACCAATCAAAGCGATGAACACTAGGCCAATAACTAAAACAATTCCACAATTCCAATTCGTGCGTCTGCATATCCGGCACATCGGCTCTGTCATACGATTTTTGGAAAAACGCTGAGATAGGCAAGCGCCAAAAGCACGCGCCATTGGGAAGCATGATGTTAAATAAGATAGCCCGACCTGGAATAGAGACCAGACCAAAGATAACACAGTCACTAGACTCTCCTTGATGTTCTTTAAGATCATAAAGATACTCCTTTCTTACTTTACAGTATATTGGTGGTGTGTTTGCATTTAAATAAGACATCTAGCATTTCCATCTACGCCTAGCTTGTCTAATTCTTGAGTTAGGATCATTTCTAGTTTTTGCACTAGATCTTTTTAACTGTCCTAGAGATCTTGCGCAATAACTTTTTCTTCTTTTAGCAGCAGCTGATCCTTTTTTTACTTTTCCTGTTACTGCAGTTTTTAATTTACTTCCAGGGTTTGCTGCCCTGTAAGCTCTTACACCTTTTGCTGTCATTCCAGCTCCAGATTTTGTTGGTCTATAATTAGCAGCTTTACCTGTAGTGGTTTTTCTAATAGGGTTTTCACCTCCCCGACTATAACCCATTACTTTTAAGCCTTGTTTATTCATCTTATGTAAATGTTATAGTTACACCACCAGTTCCAGAAATAGTTGCATGTATTCCATCTAAAAATAAAATACCTGATCCAGGTAAATACATATCTAGACCTTCTTCTCCAAACAAATAAGTTGCAACAACATCCCCTGTAGCTCCTCCAGATCTAAAAATAATAGATCCACTTGCGCTGTTACCTTTTCCTTGAATAGATGTAAGTCTTGCTCTTCTGTTTTGTGCAACCATTTGTGCAGTTGCTGTAGCATGCGCTACCGACTGATCTGATGTAAAACTTCCGCCACCGCTCATAACTATCCGTTCTGACCTGTCATGTTAGGTCCTGAGTATTTATCTGTTAACAAAGTGTAAGCTGCGATATTTGTTTTTGTTTTACAAAAAACACCTGCAGGAAATAAAATTCCATCTTCAGGAAAAGTAAAATTAATTACGTCTCCGTTTGGAACATCACCAATAAACAAAGTATCACCACTATTCGATGTTGTTGTTAGCTCTAGAACACCAGCACCAACGCCATCATTAGCAATAATAATACCTCGAAGTCTAATTGGTTGCGAAATGATAGCTGCAGCTCCTGCTGCTGCTGTAGATCTAGTTGCTTGTATATCGCTTTTAAAAGCCATAAAATTCTCCTAGTTTGTGGCTCCCGGAGGAGCCACTAGTTTATTATTATAAGTCTACTGCGTCTTGAACAGAATTATTCTGCATATATAAAACAGTAACTGTTGCTGCACCAGTAGTACCATCTCCATTAGCACCTGTAAAATCAGCAAGAACTTGTATGTCAGTTGCACCAACATTAGTCGCTTCTGTATCTAAAGTACCATGAGTAGTTGCTAAAGCCTTAACATTAGCTGTAGCTATAAATGCATCTGCATCTGCTGCAGTTCCAACTGAAGCAGTTGCTGCACCACCATCATTGTTTACTGTAGTAACATTTAGAATTACATCAACAATTTGTGAATTAGCGGGTACAA
>WLWG01001883.1_pt1 | contig 17379 bp, 17 predicted proteins | sample 6712871 | NCBI WGS metagenome assembly WLWG01 (sample SAMN12718693, study PRJNA515312) | sponge metagenome | isolation source: marine sponge | host: Mycale hentscheli | place: New Zealand: South Island, Marlborough, Capsize Point | collected 2003-05-01
TCAGTCCTCCGTGGCGAAGACCTTAACGGTGCCGCCGTAGGTGGAGACTCTTCAGCGGTTTCAGTCGGAGACTCTTGAACAACCTCAGACTCTTGAACTTGAGCTTCAACTAGTCGTTGAAGTTCGCGTTGTCGGTTTCTTTCAAACCTTCTGTGTTGCCTTCTGATTTCTCTCTCCACTATGTGTCTTATTTCACTTTTGAAGCGAATCCGAGTCATACAGGCATTCCATATTAAATTAGGAGGTTTGTCCATCTCACCACCATTTAAATGGTGTAAATATCTTTTGAATGGGTAAATCCATCCGTGCTGCGGTGAATTACTAGTTTCTCTTTCAATATCATACCAACCGGTGTCTCCAAACCATGAATTGTCCCCAAAACATGAATTTAGATTTTTTTCTCCAAACTCCCAGTCAATTAGATTATGAATTAAGTCAGTGGAAATTTCATGTGCGAGCTGCTGACCTTCGGTAAGGTCGTCAAGCGGTTCCTCAGGGTCAAAGTTAAAATTCTCGTCTCCATAATCAAACCAAATACGTTGTCCATATGAATAAAACAATTTTTCAATAATCTTTTCTGCGTGAAAAAGAAAGCGTTTAACGCTGTTGAGCCATGTAGAATCATAAATTTGCCAGTCAGAATCCTCGTCATTATCAAAATTAGACGAAAAAAACATTAAGAATTGTAAAAATTCTTGTCTTTCTTGTTCAAATGGTATCTTATAGACGGCCTCATGTGGTGGATTGGATTCTTTTATCAAATTTGGAAAATACAATTTCGTCTTGAAAATATCCATTTTTGGAAGCCAGTGAAGAAGGTGTCCCTTCCAACTATCTTCAGCCGCACTTGGATTTGGGGTTATGAAAAGGTCGTTTTCGTCAAAATCACTATCGTCACTATCATTATGTGTTTCGATTCTGTTTTTTGTCATAATATAATCGTGTGTTCGTTTCCATTCATAAAAAGGATTATCTTGAAGTTCGCTTAAGTCTGATTCTTTCAGTAAATCTCTGTTCGTAACTCCGTATATTCCGGCAGCACCTGTCCATGAGTATTCCTTATTTTCATAGAATTTAAGAACATTTGGACTTGTTTCTGAAATAATCTCTTGTTCGCGTTGTTCCAAATCATCAGTGCCATATTGAATAACATTTCTTCGATTAGCTGGAGAAAGTATTCCACGAAATCGGTAACGCGCCCGCCGGCAAACTCGAGTCAAGGCCTTTACACGCGTAACAGTCATCCCAAGAGCAGACCAAGGAAGCTTGTATTCATACTCTTTGAATTTTTTTCGTAACCATGGTTTCATTTTCATGCTATAAACGCGAGGATATTCAGCATCACTAGTATAGGATTTTAAACCAAATGCGGCAACGACATCCCTACAGGACATACATTTTAAATCAATCGATTGTTTTAAAGACCCGTCAATATTAAAATACTTTACACGGCCAGCTTCAATATTGCCATCAAGTATTCCTCTTTCTGCTTCTTTGCTGAGCACATGCCCACAGGGAAAGTGTCGAAAACCTTCTGGAGTTAGGTTGTCTTCGAGTGTTATCGGGCATGTGAGATTTTCATCATGAAGACTAAACGTCCTTCTTACATCGAAAGAGAATGCTTTGTCTTCGCCAAACAGTCCGGCCAAAGTCGAATGGTCAGGGTGTTGCCAAAACTCATAGTGTTCTTCAAGGTATCGAAACCAGAAAAGTGACTGAAAGTAAGCGTATGTATATACTTCGTCGGCGTGCTTACACCAAAGTATAACTTGAAGTCTGTGGAGAGTATAATCTTCAGGGAAATCCATTAAGCCTAAAAGAAAACTTAAATGCAATTCGCACTCTTTCAGTGCTATCAGTGATCGGTTTATCTGTGAAAGAAAAGCTTCTCGTAGATGGATGTTGTATTTCAATTTCTCGTCAGTGAAATCAACTGTGTTGAACTTGCTTTTATCCCAATCTGGAAGCATACAAGCGTCATACTCTGCGATAAAAGCATCTCGAACCTTGACCATTTCCAAAACGTCCTCTTTCATATGGCCGCAAAGATCCGTCATAGCAACCAACTGTTGCATTGAAGTAGTGGCATCGGTAAAGTATTCTTCGTAAATACTTGTCTTTTTAATAAAACTGGTCATGTTTGGTATCTGAATGTTTGAGTTTGAGTTGAGTTTGGGTTGAGTTTGGTTTGACTTGAACAAGAATTAATCAACATACATTTTAACGTATGTTTATCAATTTTGTAGAGTATGGTTCGGGAGTGTTTCCCTAAGTTTCGCGTATAAGATGTTACAAATAATTTTTATATCCGGACTTCTTCTAGCATGACATACCATGTAGAGATAATTTTTGGATAATTTTTAATTAAAAAAAAAAAAAAAAAATAACAAACAATTAACAGCCATTCATACCACTTCTTCAACTTCATCTTCTTCGTTTGGGTTATTGTTACCATTATTTTCTGTAACATCCGTTACACCAGAGACGTTAGCATGAGACAGCAGCGTATTGAAATTTTTGCGAAGGTTGTAAGGGGGGTCGGCGTCATAATCAACGTAAAAAAAAGAGTGTTTTTCCTGTGTTGCGTAGTTCCAATAGTTTATGAATTCACTTGGTTCGCAAAACGAGCAGCATTCCATAGCAATATCTTTTTGAATTTGAGGACTTTTATTCCTGTAAAGACACATAAAGCTCAGATTATTTCTAATTGCTTTGGGGACACCATATCCTCCTGTTCTCATTGCTTGAACGGACCAAATAATAGAACAACACTTGTGGCGATGAAGAATAGTGAAATTATTGATCGCGGCAGCAGCCTTACCTTTACCAAATAAAATAGGATTTTCCATATTATCATCGAACCACAATAAGGTGGTTGGTAGGCCGTTTTTATACTCAGTTTCAGGTCGCTCAAACTCCGTTTCGTTTAAATAAATGAGGTCATCGTCGTTGAAATTATCCCAAGCTTTATCTGTTCTGCTGAACTGCTTGTATTTTTTATATAATGCAAGATCTCGTTCATATTTTTTGTATTCTTCTATACGTTTGTCCATTTCAAACTTTATTTCAGCAAATTTTTCATGGGTGAAATCCTCATACAGTTCAAATTTAGCATATTTACAGGTATCTATAAGGTTGCGAAACAGGGGTTGATTAGGTAGAGTAGGGCAAAAAATAATGATTCTATCAAAAGATTTTGTTTTATCGTAACGTTTAAGCAGATTACATATCGCAACCGTTTTTCCAGAGCCCCTTGACCCGCAAAATAGAGATAAAAAATGTAAGCGAGGTAAGTGTTCTGGATGACGACGTTTCTTACATTGAACTATCGGAATATCGTTGTTCTCGAGTCCAGGTAATTTTGTTTCATTTATATTCATTTATATAATATTATTATACAAATTAATTTCCTCCAGTTCCAGGTGTATAATTCTTTGCCTGTCTTCTAGTTCGAGTGCTTCGCCTTGGAGCTGTTCCTGTTCGTCGAGTGTTTCGGACAACAGTATTCCCTCTGGCCATTCGAGAAGCTCGAGTTGTTCTAGGAGGAGTTCTTGGTGGTCCCCTACCTGCCGAACTAGGCCCCGCTTCAGGGTTTCCCGTTCTGCTTCTTTGACCACCACTTCCTCGTGCGGCTCCTCGACCTCCTCGTCGTGGGTTAGCACTTCGACCAACATTAGCTACTCCTCTTCTATTTGCTGGAGGGGGTTCTCTACGATTTCGTCTTTGTGCCGCTCTTGGTGCTCGATTGTGATACCCAATGACTTGCTTCACCCTGTTTTTGGTTTGCCTAACATGAGCTTCTGCTTCCCTTCTTGTCGCATGGGTCTTGTTCATTAATCTGTTTCTATCTACGTTTATAACAACATATTTGTTACCTCTCCGTTCGATTCTATATGTAACATTCGCTGGAAATCTTTGTGCCATCTATATTATAGAGGAAGAAAGATTTATATGGTAAATAAACTTTTTCGAGCCGCTTCTAAACGTTGAGCAAACAGGTCCTCTTCTTGTTGTTGCGGAGTCGGTTCTGCTGGTTCTTTAGGTGGTTCAACGAACGTTTCCCTGGAGTTTTCTTTTTGGGCAAGGTAAGCTTCCAAATCTTCGTAATAAATTATATTCTTTTTCGGTTTTTTTCTTCTGATAATAATTTCACCATCACTATCGCTGCTATCGCTGGAGCTGTAATACTTAACTTTGCGAACCTTTTTACGAGCTTTCTTCTTTTTTCGCGGTTTTCTAGGGGGTGGTGTGTATTCTTCGCTTTCAACTGTATCGTCACTGTAAAATTCTTCTTCATCTTTGAACAAATCTGGTTCCGATTCGGACTCCTCTGATTCCGATGGCGGCTGTTTAACGGGGCGATGGGTCTGCTGCTCAGCTGCTGGTTCGGGGAATTCTTTGACAGTTTCTTCCCTTGTCGATTCAGGCTCAGAATCGTCATTAAATGAACCGTCTGCTTCTCCAAATCGCGACTGTGACGGGTGCGTTACCACGTTCTCATCATGTTTTGGATTTTTTCTAGCGGTATTCGCAACTCGAGCAACGATGGGGTCATCTAAGTTTATCTGAGTCTCTTCAATTTCTTTCTTAGGCTTACCCTTTTTCTTTGTTACCATTTCGTCATACTTAGCAGCTTTATCTTCTTTTTCCTTCAAAGCTGCTTTCTTTTTGGCAGCATTCTTGCGTCTTGTTTCCAAACTCTTCTTCCTGGCTTCAGCTAGCTTTTGTAGGCGTTCCGGGTCCTCAATTTTTCCTGATCTTGGCATATAATATAGACATACAAAAAAGATTTTCTTTATAAATCTAATACAAAAAAAGTGTTTGTATCAACTGTGGGACAATGCGGGGGTTTTGACCACACTAACAGAGGGTCTGGCATCTCGTGTAGGAGTTCTATTCAATTTCCTTTCCTTTCTCTGCTTCTCAAGAGCCATACGAATAAGTTTTAACTTTTTTTCGCGCGCCATACCTTGCATCTTTGCCTGGTTCATTCCTGCTTTATAAACGACCTCGTTTGCGTTTATGTTCGTGAATCCCACCGTAGTTGGTGGGTTATACATTTGCCTCACAGTTACATAGTTATGAACTTTGTCATGTAACGTGTTAAAATTTCTTTCTAATTCTTCTTTGGTTACTGGTCTGTTATATACGGATAAAGACATTTCTTATATATTCATCCTACATTTTATTTTAATGCAGACTTTTTAACAATTTTTCCTTTTTGAACAACCATCCCAACATCACTGTTCAGAGCAGCATAAAAAGAGTTTGCTTGAGGAGGTAACACGGAATCGATTGGGTGCTGAGCATGAGAACCCAAACCAAGTTTCTCGTTACGGACGTTTCCTGTGGCAGGATATTGACCCAACATAATATTTCCTGGAGGGGGTCTCTTGTAACCACCCCCACTGATCGGGCCGATGGTCTTACACGGAATGACCATGTTTGTATGGCTCTGTTGAACTGCCGTCATCATCATGGTGGGCACGAATATTGTCCTGTCCGTTTGAAGGTTTAATCCTGAAATACTAGGTTGTTCAGGGATTGAAAAGCGGGGTCTGTTATACAACATCGGAAGGTTTGCTCCTAGTTTGTATTCTGGAATTGTAGTGGGAATCATTTATATATAATAGTGCTATTATTTTTTTTTATAAGCCTTCCTCATTCCACAGTTACATTTATGCTTTTTATGCTGTCCCTTCTTCTTCATCGTCATGGAGTTTAACGCTGCTTTAGCTGTAATAGCACTGTTGTAAGCTTTTGGTAGCATTTTTTTCTTTGTTATGTCGAAAATATAGAGCTTTTTGTTCTTTTCTTTGATACTATACATATATATATAAGTTATATAAAAAAATGTTACCGAAATATGTTGCGTTAGAAAAAAAAAGATTACCAGGTTACGACGTCAAATGGCATAAATTTTTTTATGCCGGAACAACTTGGCGACAGGCATAAATTATTTTATGCCGGAAAATATGTTGCGTTATATAAAAAAATGTTACCGAAATATTTTTCGTTATATAAAAAAATGTTAGCAGGTTACGATGCCAAATGTTATAAAAAAAAACATTAACTTCGTTAGAAAAAAAAAGATTATCAGGTTACGATGCCAAATGATATAAAAAATATTTATAACATCTGTAAACCTAGACGTTATAAAAAAAAACATTAACTTCGTTATATAAAAAAATGTTAGCAGGTTACGATGCCAAATGATATAAAAAAAAACAATAACATAAAACTTTGTTATCATTTTTACAATGATATTAACCTGTTAATAAAATACGGTTAGAAAAAAATTTATTAACTTACACACATAAAAAGTTGCGAATAATGTTACCACAACAAGGTGTTTATAGGACGATTTCGATAGATTTTCCAGCGCCAATTCTGAGTGTCGAAGAACACTGAGCGACAGTAAATACTTCAACATTACCATTTATTCCGTTACCATCACCTGCTGCCAATGTGTTGAACAAGCACGAACTTGAGGTTCCACGGCAGTCCAATCCTGAAATTATTCTGGGATCTTCGAGGTCCCCTGCATGACAGAGACGCAAACAAGCGACCCAATAATTATTTAATGCCTGTGAGCTTGAAGTAACAAGTCCGCCTCTATTGTTGTCATTTGTGTCATTTTTAGCAACAGCAGTTAAACTAAGAGCTTGAACAGGTGACATTTTAAAGTTAGGAATTTCAACATTATTGACTGAGTATGAAAAAGAACCTATACCAGCACTTGTAAAGTTAAAGTATTTGGCTACTTTATCTGGTCCGAGAACAGTCCCTCCCATATCAATTTCTGCTTGGTCGCCAGTTACGTAACTATCGGTAGAATTAGCATTCCGCATCACACTATACAAACAATCGACCGACTGCGAACTAACGTTAAAACGTGCGTTTAATCCAACTCCTGCCGTTGAGGAGCTTTGGGTGTTAGTAAAGGTAAAATAATTTGTGTATGGGACAGAAATGAAACCGTTTGATGCAATTTCCTGTTGGACGGATAATGAATAAAGTCCATCGGATACACTGATACTTTCGCATGTAAAATAGATGTCAGAAAGTGTGTAGCTTAAGGTCTGGCCTGTCGCTTTAGGAGCACTAAGACGAAGTATGTTACTATCGGCAAGATATAAGCGGACGGATATTTGTCCTAAAAGTGACGTATCTAGGAACTGAGGAGCCGATTCTCCTAAGAAAGAATACCACTGGTCGATGACAAATGAACCTGCTTGTTGGTCTGCTGTGGAAATATCAACGGGATATGAACCAGACAATACTTTAGTATCTGTGTTTTGCTTGTTTATTTTGTTAAACAGACGCTTCTTTATGGTGGCAACTGTATTATATTGTAAGCTGCCCATTACGACTGAGGAGCCAGACACCAAAACTTCCATTCTGTCGATGACACTGTCCATATTGGCAGGAAAACCTGCGAAAACTGTTGAGCTTGAATTTGTAATTGCTGTGTTAAATACCATAGAAAGCGAGTGTAGATTGATAATCGCGTTAGAAGGAAGCTGAACTTCTACGATACCTCCGTTACTTACGGTGGTAATATTGGTTGGTTGGAGCTTGAATAGATTTGTGTTATATCCAGATAATCTATTCAGCCCGTATCTTAAATTCTTTGGGTAATTTGACATGTTATATGATTTATATAAACATTTTTTTTTTATGAGAAATGCTAAAATATTTTTCTTAATATTTTAAAATCACTCTAGGACGTCGAACTTTAAAACAGCAAAGGCTCCTATACCATTGTTGTTTAGCAGAAATGAATCAGAACTTCCTTGATACTGACCCAATTGATTAATCGGTGTTCCTTGAAACGTTGTCAAGGCAATTTTTATATTTGACACCACATTTGCTGGAGCAAAAAATGAAAAATCTTTACCACTCTGATTTTTCCACATCCATTGAGAAGTGTCGTAACTGTAGCCACTAAGAATGTTTGGTGTAAAATTATTGGTCAAACCTCCATAACCAGCTAGAGTTGTATTAACTCCTTCATTCCACGGAATTCTACAGATTATATCGGATTGAATAAGACCTGACCCAATATTGGTTCCGTTTAAAATTGGTGCTAAACCATTAGGTAACAAAGAACGACTTCTAACGTAAATATGGTCAAGTGGTGTTAAAACAGGTGGTCTTCCACATATGTCTCCTGGAAGACTTGTGCTGACAACAGTTCCGGCGTAAATCTGTCCTAATTCAGAATTTGTAGGAGTTGCTCCAGCAAAATGAACCTCATTTAACAATAATCCCATTAAATTATGAGCAGAGGAATTATAAAGGGTGCCTTCCTGAAAATTTGTATCTCTTATACAAGCAATATCAAATAACGTATTATTCACAAATTCTATGTTTCCTGTGTAATTGGCGGGGTCGGCAAAGTTAGCTTCATGAACCCTAACATGTAATCCACCAGCTAAGCCCCAAGCACCATTTGCTTGATGAAGAGCCTTGTTAATTAACGCAACCAATGAATTAGATACAGCAGTAGCAGCAAATGGGTCATTTTCACCCACACAGCTCACATTTCCTACAGGTATAATTATAGGAGTTGCTGTTCTAGGAGTCGCATTCTGGTCAATTAAAAAGAATGTTTGATTGCTTAAATTGACAACAGGCAATACTGATTTATTAAATTCTACATTCATTGGTGTTACCCGCATTCTTTGGTGCGCTTCGCATGATAATGTCATGCCAGAAATTTCGACTTGAAAATTTGTATAATCGTTACCCGCCCATCCGTGATCAACTGTTCCGTTTTTGAAATTTTGAACGTAACCGTTGAAGTCGGTCTGAAGAAAGGTTGAAGTTGTTCTAACAATTTTACTCATGATATATATATTAGTTTGATTTTTTTTCTTTTAAATCTTCCAGTTCTTTTTGTTTCTGTTCGAATTCTTCTAAATTTTTATAAATCGTAATACTATCCACGACACCACCTTCATCGTATATTACGGATGGCTCGACTTTTACGTTATTTTCTATAATATTATCAAATTTTTCAGGATTCAATTGATATGCGGTTGCCAAATGTTCAATGAAGTATCTAGGAATCTCTGGACAATCTTTCTCCAATGCCTCGACCCAACCTTTTAATTCTATTTCTTTGTCTGTTAATGGTTTTTTTCTGTTTTTTGTTAATATATTTTGTGTTTGCATTTATATAATAAATAAATATTTTTTTTCTATATATATATAAATATGGAACAAATCAAAGAAGAAATAAAACAATATCGGATGATAAGCGATTCGTCCATACGCATTTACTGCCACAATGTGAAGAAGTTGGCACTAGGAATGACAGGAAAAGAATTTGAAAACGTAGAATTTCTGAAAGACACCGATGCCGTAGTCGAACAGTTGAGTGATAAATCCTTGAGCACAAAAAAGAATTATCTAAGCTCCGTCCTAGTATTTCTTAACCCAAGGGGAATGAACCAATATGATGAATCTTTGGAACCATTTATTAAGAAATATACCAAACTTTTGAAAGAATACCATGACGAATACATGGAACATATAGAAAAGCAACACAAATCGGCAAAAGAATCAAAAAATTGGGTTTCGATGGACGATCTTCTTCACATAAATACCAAATACAAGAACAGGGTCCGAAGAAAAGGGATCACTTTGAACTCGTTTTCAGTATATAATGACAAAGAAAAACTTGACCTTCTTCAAAAATACCTGGTGAGTTGCTTATACCTCCACATGCCACCTCGAAGACTGGAATACTCCCACATGGAGATTATCGATAAACCAGGTTACGAGCACCTTCCCGATCACGTTCGTGAGTCAAACAACTTTCTTGTCCATGGTGGTCGAAGTGCTAAAAAGAAGTTTTTTTCTTTTGGCAAATACAAAAACAGAAATCACATGGGGCTTCAGAAAATTCCTATAAAATCAAAAGAATTAAATGGAGTTCTTAATCTGTGGTTAAAGCATAATAGTTCAAAGAATTTTCTGTTGGATAGTCGTGGTAAGAAGATGTCGAGTAATACGTTAAGCAAATACCTTTACAAAGTGTTTCAAGAAGCCGGGGTAAATATTTCCGCAACTATGTTACGACACATTTATTTAACGGAGAAATATGGTGATGAAAGCAGCTACAAAGAAAAAAAAGATGACGCCCATGCTATGGCCCATAGTGTGGCAGTTCAACAGCAATATTACGTTAAAAAAGACTAAGTGTTACAAAGAATTTTTTTATTTTTTTAGTATACAACCCTAATTATAACTCTAATCTATATTGATGTTACAAATATTTTTGTTATCTTATTACCCTTCGTCTAACATGACGCATGATAAAAGTTAAACTGTAACACATTATCTTTTCAGAAAATATTTGCTTATGGTGTGATGCTGTCAGTTATATTTATTTTTTCTAACAGTCATTAATTTATTTGTAACAGCCATTCATTCGCAAAAGTTGCACGCAAGTTCAACTAAAACTGGTCGATGAACTAATACTTTACAAAAAGTATTCTTTTAAACATTTCAATATAATTTAAAAGAATGTTTCTTATCCAAAAACATTTAAACAAATTCAAATTCAAAGAAAACCCAAACAAATCCAATACTACCCCCTACAATGACGTCTATTGTTGAAGAACTAGGCAAACGAAATGTCAAGATCAGCAAACACCTAGGACAAGCCCTCGACGAATTTGTTGGGACCTTAAATGATCTTTCAGAAGAGAAACAAATTGGTATTATTTCATACTTAATTGAGAAATACAAATTTCCCATAGCCAACGGGACTGCCGCAAAGGACTCTACTGAAGGAATCGACGACCTTGTTGCTGCTACTGACAACTTGAAGGTTGATGATGAAGCAGCAACTCCAAAAGCAAAAGTCAAAGAGTTACCACCGAAACCAAAAATTACAACTCCAAGCAAAACGATACGGAACTCAGCAAAGGAGAAAACTATCGTTAAAACGAGTATATGTGTTTCAGCTGATGCGAAATTGTGTAAGCCTAAGGAAGTTATGCTGGCCAAAAAATTTCTAGCACTAAAAGATTACGAACACATTGTTGATGAAGAGTGGGAGGCTCTTGATCTAAAAGACAAAGTCCTCGAAAATCCCCCATCTTTGGACCTAAGCGAATGGTATGTTTCAGAAAAATACGACGGGATGCGTGGTATATGGCATGGTCCTACTCAAACTATGTTTTCCAAAGGCGAACAAATAATCGATTTACCAGAAGCCTTTTATGCTGATTTTCCAACAGACGTTACTCTTGATGGCGAACTTTACATCCCTGGCAAAACTTTGGGAGAGATCTCTGGAACTTTTAGGGGTTGTAAAAGTTCGGCTGAATATTATGAAGAACGCTTGGTTGGAGCTCAATACATACCGTTTGACATTATGAGCTCCGAGTTGGATTTCGAAAAAAACATTGCTTTCATTAAAAAATTTTGTAAGCCATCCACGCACATGGTATATACCCCACAGATATTGGCATCTAAACTTCCAACGAGTATATGGGAGCATATGAAGTTGGTTTGCGACGCAGGAGGTGAAGGACTTATGCTACGCAAAAATTGTCCTTACGTTCATGGAAAACGCTGTAATGAAGTCCTAAAAGTAAAGCCAAATTATACTGCTGAAGGTATTGCGACAGAAAAAACCAAAAGTGGCTGGAACCTTGAAGTTCAAAAAGCGGACTTAATTAATGGAGGCAGAAGAGGAACCGTTATGGTAAATGTTCCTTGTCCTGCTAATGCTGATATCAAAAAAGGCACCATCGTTCAGTTCAAGTATCTAACTCTGGACAAGACGAAACCGAGAAGTGCTACCTTCAACAGAGTTGTGGAGGAATGACTACTTCCAGCTTCTTATCGTGCTTTGAACGATGAAAACATGGACAAGTTTATGAAACATTTGGAACACAACATGCCGTCAGAAGAGCTAATTGACAAAAGAAGAATTATGATTTTAGCTCAGATTTTAAGAAAAATCGATAGCATTGTAAAAGTTCCAGACCAATATCAGAAGCTTAGTTATGTTTTATCTGAAAAGTATAAAGGTGAATTTGACTTTATGTATTATATTTTTCACTCCCTAATAAGAGTAGAAAATGGAATACTTCGTTACGGTGAGAAGCACTTATATTATGAAGACGGTCGCCACACATTTGTAGAAGAATCTACCCATGCTGCGATTTCAAGAGAAGATAATAAAGCTCGATTCAAGTTTTTTTTGAACGTAATGTTGATAACATGGAATGGGGAACCGTTGAATAAAAGCGAGGAGATAATTTATGCTGGAGGCCTTCAAGGTGATAGACACGGAGAACATGTTTATATCGACCAAGGCGTAAAGACATTATTTGGAACAGACCTACATCGCCTCGATAAGAAGCTTGAGGAATTAGGTAGTGTTACAAAAATTAATCTTATCGAACTGAGAAATATGCTCGCAATATTGTTGCTTTATGAACACGAACTTTGCCACGCAATCATAGCAACTTATAGGTTTGAAACCGATTGGGAATCGACAGAATTAGCAACGCCAAAAGACTATCCACGGTTGAAGAGGAAAACTTGGGGAAAGCGTCATCCAAATTTTCATGAAACAAAATATTCATACACGAATAAAGGAGGTCATGGACCACTTTTTTGCCGACTTGTAAATGGATTATTTGCTCATTATGGAATTCATTCCATTCTTGATGTGATTCCCCATAATAAAGACAGAAGTGCGAAGAAATGTAGTTGCGTCGTTGCTGCCAGACGAGCAGACGATTACTATGAAACCTGCCCAAGATACTTAGAATATGGTCTAAATTTTCAGAAAGAAGTTAAAAAAGCAATTTATGCTGATGTTGGATTTAAATTTTTAAGCGAGGGAGACAAAAAAATGATTAAAAGTCGCACATTTGAAAACGATGAAGAAGCAGAAGAATATTACAAAGCAGTTAAAAAATACTTGGACAAAGTAGTTTATGAAGAAAAGAAAAAATATGAGCTTCACCCCCTTGGTGATAATTATTATCACCCACAGTTCGAAGACGATGATTCGGGAGAGGAGTGGAGACAAGAATAATTATACTTTATCTATGATTGGTTTCAAAGTAGGATTTTCACCAGAATTAAGAGCAAGTTGGTCTTTATTTATTGTGAAGTTATTCATAGTCAAAGTTTTTTTATTATCTTTTTGAGCAACTATGGTATCGTCTGAAAAAATTCCTGTTTTGTTTTCCCAATCGTCGAGGCGTTGTTGGTAAGTTTCTTGGTTTTTGTTGGTCGGTGAAGGAGGGTCAAGAAGTCCTATGATTCCACCGATTAAACCACCAGCAATAATTCCCGCAACTAAACCAAAAGGTCCTGCTACTTCGCCAGCTTCTGCTCCAATCTCAGCACCTTCTGCTGCGGCAGTTCCTATTTCCGCCGCTTCTCCCGCCCCTTCTGCCGCTTCCGCCGTTTCAGTCATTTCAACTCCTTCCACTCCTTTTTCTGCTGCTTCACCTCCTCCCGATAATGCTTGTCTAACTGCTGACGTAGCAGCTCTTGTCGCCATAACGGTTCCCCCTCCTGCCGCGGCAAAAGTTGCGCCGCCAGCAGCATTTGCTATTCCAGAACTTGCCCTATTACTTAGACCATCTTGACGCAAACCTGTATATACAGCTTGAGTGACTGGTGCCGACGCTGCTTGACCAACAGATGATGCCAGGGTTAGTTCGCCCAAATCACCAGATGAAACAGTTTGTCCAACTCCTCGAAGAAGAGCACCTGTTAGCAATCCAGTCGTCGCCCCACTAGCTGCTTGACCTCCTAAACTTTGGGTAAATTTCCCATCGGGGTCAAGTGCTTTAAAAAGTTTGTTGGTTCCATAAGATGCCACAATAGAAGCAGGTAATCCTTTCACACTTCCAATAAAGTTGTCTCGAACACTGTCCTTAAACGTAGGAGCTGTAGATTCATTAACAGCAGCTTCATTGCTCATCATTTCGCCGTCTAATTTCTTTTTAAAGTTGTCTATTTCTTTTTGTCTTTCTACCTTAGATTTTTGTAAAAACTTTTGCGCTTCTTGATCTCTTGTCAAAACAGTTTCACGTTGTTCAACTTGGCGAGGCTGAGAAGGTCGTTGAAAAGGAGCCTGACCAAAATTAAATTCGTCTTCTTTCTCTGATACTGGTTTCACTGTTAATTCAGGTTCCTCGTCTTTTGTTTCTTCTAATTCGTCTTGTCTGTTCTTGTATCTGGTATCTTCTTCAGTATCAGGTCTACGTTTTCGTGATCTTGCATCTCTTCGTTGAAGCATACGTATCTGTCGATTTTCTGCTTCTTCGCTTAAACCTGGCTTCAATCTACCTTTATACTTGCTCCTTAACTGCTCACGAAGTTCGTCCCTCTTTGATTTAACCGCGGCTATTTTTTCTTCTCTTTTTTGCTGCTTTGCTTTGACCTTTGCCAGTCTCTTGTTGGCTTTCTCTCTCCTTAGCTTGGCCCGAACCCTCTGGACCTCTAATTTTCTACGCTGAATATCTCTTCTGATTTCATCGGGATTAGGCAGCTGCCTTTTGACATTTTTTGGTTTTAGTTCAACCTCCTGAACACGCTTTTGATATTGCTTTCTTAGGGTTTTTAAATCACTATCTTTGCTATTTTTTACAGTTTCTAACATACGCTTTTCATTTTCATTACTTGTCATATTGTTCTTTACTTTTCGAAACCTCATCATGCTAGCATTTTTTTTTATATCGTTCAAAAATACTCGCCTAGTATATTTTGTTTCGAATGCTGTGGTCTTGCTATCCAAGTCAGGGTTAATATTTTTTTTTCTAACTACCGTTCCTTTTTTGCGAAGCTCAGCAGCCTCCAGATTCGATACTTTTCCCCCACTTTTCTTCCATAAATCATACATATTATCAACACTTCGAGGACCAAATTTTCCAAGTTTATTGACCTCAAATGGTGAAAATTCAGATAAGAATTCTTTAAATGTCTGTCCTTTATCTACAGATTCCTTCATATCGTTCAGAGCAATATACTCCATTATCTTTTTGCTAAAAACACTTTGTTTTTTAAGAGCGGCTTCAAGATCAGCGGTGCTTTTATTACCAAAGTTCGTGTTCTGATGCATACGTTTATAGAAATTGTCGAGATAGTGCCATTTGACAATGTTCATCCGAGTTAAATCACCTTCAAACGTATCTAGCCGTGCTGAACTAGGTAATTTACTAAATGCCACCAAGCTTGAAACAGGGTCATCCACCGTTCTCAATATTTGATGTTTGGCATCTATTCGAAAACCGCGTGCATCAATACCAGGTCCTTTATTTATGAACTCTCTTGCCACATTTGTTGCTACATTTTGAGGATTGAGTGTAGAAACTACTTTAGGAGCAATCAGGGGGTTTAAACTGAGTGAGGGCAAATCAAGTTCTTGTCCAACTTTGTAGGACATTGCTCCGCCCAATGAGTGACCTGCCACCGTAACATTTTCTTTTCCAAACCTTTGGACAGCTTCATCGGCTAAATTCTTTAAATTTTTATAATGTTTTGTGTCAGATATTTTTCCGCTATATATTTTAAAGTCTGTTAGTAAATCAGATAGCTTACGTAAGTTACTACCTCTAAAAAACAATCTTCCACGTCCGTCTTTGGACACCAAAATACCCTCGTTTATAGCTTTCTCCACTTTGTAACCTGGTAAGTATTCCTCGAGATGTTTCTTCAAAGCATTCATGCCTTTCTTTTCAAAAATTTTAGAACCTTGAATGCCACGTGCCTGGAGCACTTCGTCTTCCGTTAGCATTTTTCTCGTCGCTCTGCCTCTTTTACCTGCTGTAATTGTGGGAACATACCTTCTCCGCACTTTGTTGTCCTCGTCGTTGTCTTTCTTTTTCTTTTTCTTGGAACCACCACCACCACCTGTTGGCTTTTTTCTTTTGGAGTCCTTTAAGTCCTGGTTTTGCGAAGATGGTTGTCGTAACCTATCGCATACAATCTTCTTTGAATTGGGCAGTCTTCTACACCCGTCTTCTACAGTAAATCTCTTGCTCATATTTATAATATAAATATATTATAATATGGACCTGAAATCTTTATATAGAACTCCGCCAGCTGAACTAAAAAAGTTAAAGAAAGTTCAAATGGGTGCTTACACTGTAAAGGGTAAGAATAAACGTGACCATAACTACCGAACTCGAAAACAAAAACAAATGTCCTTCAAGGAACAACTTTCAGAAAACGCGAAATTGCGGGGGGGAACCTTGAAAACAATCACTCCAACGGTCAGAGATAACGTTCCCGTTTCAAGATACTTTCATTCATTTAAATTGTGACACTATAATATAGAATGAACTTAACCCGGCCAAAAAATAGTTATAACCAGCAGCTTTGTCAAGACATAAAAATAGATACTGGTTTGAACATCTACGGTCTTGCCAACGAAACGCCAAACAATCCTCTGTATTATGCTTTGGCAAACATGCGATATGGTGTGACAAATGGTGCGTTTATGAAACAAACGGCGACAGGAACATCTTTACCAAACCCTGTGGATGAATTTAAAAAAATCATTAAGCCACCGTCTGCATCAAGTGGCGGATCTACTGGTGGAATATCACCCCCTCCACCACCACCAGAACGTCTTATGAAACTAAATACATATCAGAGCCGAACAGCTTCAAATAGTGCTCAATATGAAAACGTTCGTAGGCAAGCTGCTATGGACCTTCGTGCGTCTATTAGAGGTCATATGGCGGTCTCTCAAACTCCTAATGTTCTGCGACAACAAGCACAACTTCAAGGTCTAAATATTTCCCAACCTAGATCAGGAAAGTCAAAAGAAAGAACCAAATTTGAAACAAAGGTTCAACGATTAGAAAAAGAATTGAAATCAGAACGGTCACAAATAAGTGAAATAAGAGCAGGCGTAGATTTTGAAAAGCAAAACTTAGAGAGAATTAGACAGAGATTAAATGAATTACGCAAATCTAAAGAAAAAACACCAGAAACACAAGTAGCCAAAAAAGTTAAAAAGGAACGAGGAGATGGTGATGCGAGAAGAGCTTTATTTGATGATGGTAAAGAAAAAAATGATACCATAAACAGGTTATATCAAGAGAATCAGATACAGGATATAATTAATCGTGGAGTTGAAGAAAAAAAGTAATTGTTAAGAAAAATATTTTCTTGCTATATAATAGAAAGACATAGGCAACCTTTCTCAATCCGTTGTGTTGATGACCAATACTTAAAACTCATTTTTTATTAGTGTATTTTCCATTTTATTTTTATATTATTTAAGTAACTTTTTACTTAGGACTCAAGTCCTCAGTAAAATCTTATAACCCCATGATAGACTCATGTAGTTACAATTATTAATAATACCTTTTAGGTTTA
>WLWG01001885.1_pt1 | contig 17351 bp, 33 predicted proteins | sample 6712871 | NCBI WGS metagenome assembly WLWG01 (sample SAMN12718693, study PRJNA515312) | sponge metagenome | isolation source: marine sponge | host: Mycale hentscheli | place: New Zealand: South Island, Marlborough, Capsize Point | collected 2003-05-01
CATCTTCTTATGGGAAAAAATATTCATTAGGAAATTTATTTTTAATTGATGACACACAGGATTCAGATGCCACAAACAACCACGGAAAACAAAAGCATACTAATCCTAATACAAAACCAATAATAGTCCCATTGACTATGGAAAAAGTTCCTTTAGCAGTTGATTACTTAAAAAAAGGAAATACGCTGGAACAACTTAAACAATCATATTCACTAACTAACGAGGTGGAAACCTCACTTTTAAATCAAATCAAATGAGTTCATTAATAAATATAAGTATACGAGTTGACAAACTTCCCAAAGAAAAATTTATCAAAGGAAAGGATGGAGCAGTTTATGCTAATCTAACATTATCAGTAAATGATGATACAAGATATGGAAATAATGTGGCAGTTATGGAACCACAAACAAAAGAAGAAAGAGAAGCAAAAAGACCTAAAAATTATTTAGGCAATGGAAAAGTCTTTTGGACCAATGGTACAATTACACTTGCAGAAAAAGAAGAACCAAAGCTCGCACCGCAAGAAGCGATTGAAGATTTACCATTTTAATTAGGAGGGGTTTTTACCCCTCTTTTTTTTATATTTACTGACCAATGCAATTAAGACTTACAGACGAAGAACAAACAGAATATGTCATCATGCAATCCTATATTGAAGATTGCAAAATAGATACAACAAAAACAATAGAATATCCTCCTGTTGCTATATCAATGGGAGAAAAATTAATAAAATCTTATAAAGGAGATTCATTGTTACCAATACCAATTTGCACATATTCCAATATTAGTGTAATTCAAGCTCCCCCAAAAACAAAAAAATCATTTTTTATTTCTTTATTAGCATCTGCATATTTAAATAAAAATAATTTTACAGGAAATATTAAAGGTCATAGAAATGACAATGACATTTTGCATGTTGATACAGAACAAGGTAGATGGCATGCTCAAAAAATGTTTAAGCGAACTTTAGATATGTCAGGTTTAAAAAATGCAGACAACTATCATACATTTGCTTTAAGAATTTTAAGTTACAAAGAAAGAATAAAGTTTATTGATTTTTGTTTACAACACCAATATGAAAAAATTTCATTTGTTTTTATCGATGGAATTGCCGACCTTGTTTCAGATGTTAATAATTTGGAAGAATGTAATGCTTGTGTTCAAAAACTTATGGAATGGAGTGCAAAATATAATTGTCACATTATGACTGTAATTCATTCAAATTTTGGAAGTGATAAACCAACTGGTCATCTTGGTTCATTGCTTGAAAAAAAAGTTGAAAGTCAAATACAATTAGAAGCAAATACTGTTAATGAAGAAATGGTAACAGTAAAATGCAAAAGAAGCAGGAATTTTCCTTTTGATACATTTAGTTTTAAAATAAATGATTTTGGTTATCCTGAAATAGTTGGAGATTTATATGACCCTTTGAAATAATGGAAGAAACCATAAAAAAACTATATTTAAAACATAACACTTGGGTGGATATAGTTTCTTCTTTTGGTTGTAATAAAGTAACTGCAGAAGATTTGGTTCAAGAAATGTACATTAAGCTGCAAATAAAATTAGAAAAAGGATTGGATATTAATTACATTGATGATGAAATTAATTATTATTATGTTTTTAAGACTCTTAGAACTTTATTTCTTGATTTAAAAAGAAAAGAAAAAAATATAAAATACCAAGAAATTGATGATTCAGAATTTGTTTCACATGATGCAAATTATACATCAACATATATAGACATACAAGATGAATTAGACAAACAATATTGGTATGACAAAAAAATATTTGAAATTATTAATGAAGGAATGAGTATTGCTTCTTTATCAAGAAAAACAGGAATACAATATTATTCTTTATATAATACATACACAAAAGTAAAAGAAAAATTAAAAAAACTTTTATGAGCTTAATAAGAAATAGTAATCAAACGAAACAAGGATTAGATTTTACTGGAGTAGAAAATGGTAAAATACATCCAACAGATATTGATGCAGTATTAGAATTTGATAATGAAGTTTTGATTCTTATAGAAGTTAAAAAAATACATAATGATATACCCATAGGACAAAGATTAGTTTTGGAAAGAATATGTGATTCTTGGAAAACAAATAGGTCAATCGTATTGTTTGTCACCCATAATTTTAAAAATGAAAAAATTGACATACCTTTAAATGAATGTAAAGTTGAAAAATATTATTATCAAGGTGAATGGAAACACATTAAAGAAAATAATGGTTTAATAGATACTTTAAATAGAATTGGAAAGAAATGGGATATTAAAAAATTAAAAATATTATGAGACAATTTGTTCCAATAAAAAAAAATAAAAAAACAAAAAAACAAAAAGCTATTTGTAAAATACAAAGAGAAAGAATACTTGAAGAAAATACAGAAAGAAGATATAAAAGGAATGGTGTATTGATTACGAACAAAAAAAAATAATTATGAGATTAGGAGATTTAATATATTACATAACCAAATACACAGGAATAAAATATCTTGTGGACAAATATCACGAGCATCAGGGAACAAAGTGCAAATGTGAGGATAGGAGAAAACAATTAAACAAAATAAAAATAACAAGAAAATGATTCAGTTCGATGAAGAAGATTATAAAAAATGGGAGCTATTTCGAAAGTCAAAGCGTAAGTCATTGCTTACCCGAGAATTTGAAATGGTGTGCCAGCTACACGCAATCTACAAAAAACATAGTTATTACAAACCCTGTACTTGTAGTCCAAAAACAATAGTAAAATGGATTGCTGACCTTAACAGAATCTTTGATAATGGCTTTATCAAAGACTAATAAGTTAGAACAAATTGTAGTTTACACATTAAATGTAGATGGTTGGAAATTAAAATGGACTGGCGATAAGAATTTACCTTATGATGCCAAAGGCACAACACCCAAAGGGAAAAAATGTGTCATAGAAATGAAGTTCAGAAATACTTATTATGAAGATAAAATGCTTGAAGTAGATAAATATGAATCTATGATGAGTTTAGACAAGGACATTCTGAAGTTTTATTTTGTCAATGACCCTAAAGGCAATTTCATGTACTGGTTAAATGATATTGAGTTGCCTAAAATAACAAGCATGTATTGTCCTGATGCTACTCGATGGGCAAAAAAAAGAATGAATAAACAAGTATATCTTCTTCAAGAAAATGATGCTACAATAATAAATGTTAATGATTTGAATTAGAGTTATAAAATTTTTTGTATATTAGAGGCATGAAAGACAAAAACATAGTAACCTTATATCTTAACGCTTACGATTATTACACACTTAGAATGTCTCCAGAATCTTGGAATTTTACAATTACCGAAGATTACGGAAGCATAGGTAGTAAAAGCCATGATGAGTTTGAAGTGGATGGATATTTTAATTCATAAAAAATGATAGAAGTATTAGACAACAGAAAAGGTCAATATGATTTAGAAATTGACTTTGATGGATATGGTAAATGGTACGCACATAATCCTAAAACGCATCAAATTATAGCTTTTAAATATAAATATCAAGCAATCGATGTAAAAGAATATCCTGAACAATATAATATATAAACAAATGACACAGAAACAAAGAATTGAAGAACTAGAAGAAAAATTAGACCAAGCTTTACAACATACATACGTTTATGATATTCACACTTTGCATTGTGCAAATGGTGAGCTTTATATTGGTTATGGAAATGACAGAAGTTTAGTAATTGATGTAAATACTATTTATAATGATTTACCTTTTCTTATTTCTCAAGTATGTAAAGAACAAAAAAAGAATCAAAAAGAAACCTTAGATAGAATCAAAGAATCATTAAACGAATTATAATGGATTATTTTGAAGGAGTTTTATTTGGAGTCGGAATGTCTTTGATTGTATTCGTTTGGATTGTAGATTATACAGAAAGAAAAAAATGATTTTACTTGTAGATGCAGATTCTTTAATATTTGCTAGTTGTTTAAAAAACAAGGAAACAATAATTGACCAAGAATTTTATACTTACATAGAAGAATGTCAAAACAAATTTGACCAGCAGTTTATGAAAATAGTAAATGACTTGGAAGAATTATATGACATACAAAAAGTATTAATATTTAATAATAGCAAAGGTAATTTTAGAAAAATAATTACACCTAAATACAAAGCCAATAGAAAGAAAATAAAAATACCTCCTTTATTGAATGACATGCATCAATATGTATTGGATAATTATAATGGTATACAAGCTTTTGGAATAGAAACAGATGACATTGTTGCTAAATATTGGTATGAAATTTCTAAACAAGTAGGTAGAAATAATGTAATGATTGTTTCCATTGATAAAGATTATAGACAATTTCCTGCATTGATATATAATTATCATTTCAAACATAGAGAAGTTTTAGACATAACAGAAAAACAAGCTATATACAATTTTTATGAGCAAATGATTGTTGGTGATGTCGCTGATAATGTTCAATATATGAAGGGCAAGGGAGTCGCTTTTGCAAAAAAATATTTTAAAGGATGTGAAACAAAATATCAATACACAAGAAAATTATACGAACTATTTCAAAAAGAATACAAAGGCAAGGCAAGACAGAAATATGCAGAATGTTATCACTTACTTAAATTAAGAACACAATGAATGTAAATTTAAAGCCAATACAGTTAGCCAATAAGATTAAAGAAATCACAGGAATAAATGTATTTGAAAACACAAGAAGAAGAAGCGTAATAGAAGTAAGGTCTTTATTATGTTATCTGATGAGAGTAAAGCTCAAAATGAGATGGAAAAGTATAGCTGATTTTTTTCAAGATAATGGTAAACACATCACTCACGCAACTGTAATAAATGCAGTCAATTCATATTCTACAAACAAACGATACAATAGTTCTCTTGCAGAAACAGAAAATTATTTTGTATTTAAAGATGATGTAAGTCTTGATGAGATAAACAAAATGAAGTACTTAGAAGATAAATGCGAAAAGTTACAAAAGAAATTGGACCTCCCATTGGTTAAACTGGTAAGTAGAATACCAAAACATAGGGAAGAAGAAGCATTAGGTTTTGTTAGAAATGTTGTTAAAAGTTTTGAATGGAAATACAACGAGAAAGAAATTGTTTAAATAATTACGTTATATAGTTATGATTGAGAAAATTAGTATTGAAAAAGTATTCAGCAATCCTGTAAATCCAAGATTAATAAAAGAACATAAATTCAAAAAATTAGTCAAAAGCATTAAGGAATTTCCTGAAATGTTAAAACTTAGACCAATCGTTGTAAACAATGAATATGGAATACTTGGTGGAAACATGCGTTATAAAGCTTGTTTAGAATTAGGCTTTAAAGATGTATGGATTATAAAAGCTGAAAATTTAACTGATAAACAAATAGAACAATTCATAATAAAAGACAATGTAGGTTTTGGTGAATGGGATTGGGATATGCTTGCCAATGGATGGGATACAAAAGAATTAAAAGATTGGGGAATGGATGTTCCTAAATTTGATATGGATGATGATGCTAAAGATTTGTCTGAAAAAATAAATTCATCTTTTGTGGTTGAAGTTGAGCTGGAAAATGAAGAAGAACAAGAAAAAATGTATAATGATTTAATTGAAAAAGGATATATATGCCGAATTTTGACATTATAAAAAAAAGCAATCCCAAAAAAACATTTAGAGTTTCTTCTATTATTGGAAAATTTGATTTGCAATCAAATGAAGTAAAAGAACAATTCAAAGGAAATATAGATATTGAAAATGATTGGCAAATAGGTTTAATTGTAGGAAAATCAGGAACAGGAAAAACAACAATAGCAAAACAATTATTTCCTGAATCATACATTACAAATTATAAATATGATTGTGAATCCGTTATTGATGACATGCCAAAAAAAAGTTCTGTTGAGCAAATAACTAAAGCATTTAATTCAGTTGGTTTTTCAAGTCCACCAAGTTGGTTAAAATCATATAGTGTATTATCTAATGGTCAAAAAATGCGAGTTGATTTGGCAAGAGCTATTCTTGAAGAAAATGAAATGTTTGTCTTTGATGAATTTACTTCTGTTGTAGATAGAAATGTAGCTCAAATTGGTTCTTTTGCAATGCAAAAAGCAATAAGAAAAACAAATAAAAAATTTATAGCAGTTACTTGTCATTTTGATGTAATAGATTGGATATTGCCCGATTGGGTTTTTAATACAGATACAATGACCTTTCAAAGTTTTGAAGGGCAAAAAAAAAATAGACCAAAAATTAAATTTGAAATATACCAAACAAGAGATAAATCAATTTGGAAAATGTTTGCTAAACACCACTATTTAAGTCATACTCATAATAATTCAGCATATGTTTATTTAGCATTAATAAATAATGAAATAGCTGGTTTTTTAAGTGTATTACATTTGCCACATCCAACTGCTAAAAATATAAAAAAAGTACATCGTTTGGTTATTTTGCCTGATTATCAAGGAGCTGGCTTTGGAATAAAATTTTTAGAAGAAATAGGCAAAATTTACAAAAAACAAAAATTTAGATATACCATTGTAACTTCAGCACCAAGTTTAATGTATGCTTTAAAATCTTCATATAAATGGTTATGTAGTCATTATGGAAGGCTTCTTGGTGGTAATACAGGATTAATTCATAGTAAAAGCAATAAAGACAAAAATCAAACTTCAAGACATAGAATAACCGCATCATTTGAAATGAAATAATGAACAAAACTGAACAACATAAAAAAGCAATAATTGAATCTTTGGAAAAATCATTAGGAGTCGTTACAACTGCATGTAAAATGGCTGGAGTTGGTAGAACTATATTTTATCAATGGTTAAAAGATGATGAAGAATTTGCTCAAAAAGTAAATGATATTCAAAACATTGCTTTGGATTATGCAGAAAGTCAATTACATAAGCAAATAGGTGATGGCTCAACTGCTGCAACAATATTTTATTTAAAGACCAAAGGCAAAAAAAGAGGTTATATAGAAAGGCAAGAAATAACAGGAGCAGATGGTATGCCTACTAATTTCCAAATTGAAATAATTGACAAAACCGAAGATACAGACTAATATAGTCTACAAACATTTAGTCAATAGTGATAAGAAAATTATCGTTGAACAAGGAGGTACTCGTTCAGGTAAAACTTACAATATATTATTGTACATAATATTTAAGTATTGTACAAGTCATCAAGGTAAGATTATAACAATTTGCAGAAAAACATTTCCTAGTTTACGTTCAACAGTTTTAAGAGACTTTCTTACAATTTTAAGAGAACATAATATATATAGGGAAGAATATCATAACAAATCCAATTCAGAATATAATTTATTTGGTAATCTTATTGAATTTACATCTCTTGACCAATCACAAAAAATAAGAGGAAGAAAAAGAAATTTGCTTTTCATTAATGAAGCTAATGAATTGTATTGGGAAGATTGGCAACAATTAATATTTAGAACACAAGAAAGAATTATAATCGATTTTAATCCATCAGATGAACACCATTGGATTTATGATAAAGTAATTACAAGAACAGATTGTGATTTTTACAAAACAACATATTTAGACAATCCATTTTTAGAAGATTCAATAAAATCAGAAATAGAAAGATTAAAATATACTGATGAACAATATTGGCAAATATATGGATTGGGAGAAAGGTCAGCTAGTCGTAGAACAATATTCACATACATAGAATGTTCTTTAATACCACCACAAGCAACCATTGTAGCTTACGGAATGGATTTTGGCTACTCAAATGACCCTACAACTTTAATTTCTATTTACACAGATGAACATAATTTATATGTTAAAGAACATTTATATAGAACACAAATGACAACTTTGGACATACATAAATTTTTGATAGCAGAAGGTTTAGAAAGAAAACCAATATATGCAGATTCAGCAGAACCAAGATTAATAGATGAATTAAAAAGAATGGGACACATGATATTTCCAAGTTTAAAAGGCAAGGATTCTATTAATGCAGGAATTGATTTATTAAAAAGGTATAAAATTCACATATTATCTTCTTCAGAAAATGCTATTGCAGAATTTAGAAATTACAAATGGCAAGAAGATAGGTCAGGTAAATTAATTAATGTTCCTGAAGATAAAAACAACCACATAATTGACCCTTGTAGGTATGCTACTTATTCTATTTTATCAAGACCTAACTTTGGTAAGTACACCATTAAATAAAGTTGTAAAATATTTTGTAGATAACACAAGATGTTGTATATTTGATATATCAAAAAACAATAACTAACCAAAAACAATTATTATGACACGATTTGAAACAGAAACAGGCGAAAGTTTAGGAGTAACTTTCTTTGGTGGTTGGGATTTAGGAAAACTTAAATTTCAAACACAAACTGAACTAGAATTACTTTGGAGTTTATCAGAAGATGAAATTGTTTTATGCGACAATGGATGGACAGGTACAATTAGTGAATTAAAAGATTTACTTTGGCCATTAAAACAATGTAGTAAAGAAGATATGATAAAAAGAGGATGGGGTGACCGTTTAGAATCAGGATTATCATTGAGACAATCTGTTTCAGATGAAGGAAAATTAATTTGGATTAGATAATAACAACAATGAAAAAGAAATTAACCTTTGAACATTATGTGGCTTATTTTGTGGCAGCCCTTATAATGACCACAGTATTTTTATTACCATTTGCAGGGTCAGCCCTGATTAAATACCTTTTTAATTTATGAGAAATTTAGACAGATACAAACAGAACCTTCGCATCATAGGAAATGATGTATATAGCTACAACACAAATGTTGCTACAATCATAAATGACAAACTTCTAGTTTTAGGATGGTGGTCAGTTACAACATCGAAACATATTAATTATGTTGCAAGAGAATTAGACCTTGATATAATTCGTTCTTAATTATTATATTTAAGGCATGGACAAAAAAGACAGATTAATATGTGATACTCACATTGATGTAGTTATGAAAATACTTGATGAATGGAGTAGGGGTAAAAAAGCAAATCAAAAACTTAATCAAATCATAGAATCATTTTGGCAGATTTCGTTTTATATTAGCAAACTAACCAATGGACTTTTGGATGCTCAACTAGAAGCATCAGATTTAAAATATGAACATAACATGCTCAAGTTAAAATACAGAGAGCTAGAGAATAAACTAAAATCGTTACAAGATGAATTACATTGATATAGGAAATCCATACCTCGTAGATTACGGAAGTGAATGTTCAGAATGTGGAACAGAAATAGACAAAGGTCAGAGTGTTTGCTCTAGTGCTTGTCGTGAATCTGCTGACCGATGAGAAAGTCTCCTGATTATTATATGGGCAAGTATATGAAGATTGAAGCCAAGAACGTGGTTTGGGATTTTCAAGATGACAATTACAATTTGGGAACTGCACTCACATATATTATGAGAGCTGGCAAGAAACCAAACAATCCAATCACTCAGGACATAGCAAAAGCTATACACCATTTAGAGATGGAACTAGAAAACCAAACATACATTGAAGGTTTAAAGAACAGATAAGTTTAGTTGCTTTTGGTTAGGCAATTTGGGTGGGCAGAAATGTCCGCCCTTTTTTATTAAATTAGGGTTTAGAAAATATGTCAAAAAAATACGTTATATAGTTATGAAGATTAAGGTCGAAATACCAACCTCCCTTGCTGACATCAAATTATCTCAGTACAAGAAATATCTAAACATCCAATTAAATAATGATGATGAAAGATTTCTACAGGCTAAAATGATAGAAATATTTTGTAATATACCCCTGAAGGATGTCATGCAATTAAAATACAATGACACAAATGAAATTAGTTCTATACTAACAAATATGTTTGAAGAAAAACCTAAGTTAGTTGAAAGGTTTAAATTAAATGGTGTTGATTATGGTTTTCATCCTATATTGGATGATTTGTCTTTAGGAGAATATATAGACCTTGACACATACATAGGAGACTGGGAAAATATAGAGAGAGCAATGAATGTATTGTATAGACCTATAGAAAACACATTTAAAAATAAGTATTCAATAAAAGAATATCAAGTTGAAGGATATAAGGATGTATTGGATATGCCAATGGATGCTGCTTTAAGCTCGATTTTTTTTTTGTGGAATTTAGGACTGGAATTATCTCAAATTATGATGAGTTATTTGGAGAACAATCAGAACATCGACTTGACCGAGTATCTAACTTCGGAAATAAATGGGGATGGTATCAATCAATATATGGACTCGCTCAGGGAGATATTACAAGATTTCAGGATATCACAAAACTAAATATGCATGAATGTTTTATGATGCTATCATTTATGAAAGACAAAAACCAACTAGAAGCAGACCAACTTAAAAGCAAAGTAAAATGAGCAATAACGACAACCAAGCAGTCAGAGGTTTTTATCAATTAACAGAAACAATCAAAAGCCAGTTATTAAGTGACCCCAATGTAAACACAGTAACAACAGGAGAATTGTCTCAGGTTAATCTAAACAAGCAAGACATATTTCCAATGTGTCACATAATCATCAACAACGTAACAGATGAAGAACAAGTTCTGAGGTTTAATATTTCTGTTTTAGCAATGGATATGATTGACCAATCGAAAGATGAAACATACGACATATTCACAGGCAACGACAATCATCAAGATATTTTAAATACACAACTAACTGTTTTAAATAAGTTGATACAGATACTTAGAATGGGTCAGTTATTCACAGACAAATATCAACTTGATGGCAATCCTACTTGTGAGCCATTTTATGATAGGTTTGAAAACGAATTAGCAGGATGGACTGCAACAATGGATGTAATGATTTACAATGATATATATATCTGCTAATGGCTAAGTTTCAATATCCATTTATGGAAAAAGTTTTGAAAAGGTATGCTGGTTATGTAATACAACAAGCAAGAACAAACTTAACTAAAGATGGTAAAGGTGGTGGAGATTTATACAATTCGTTAAAAAGCACACAAGGAATTGACAAAGACCAGTTGTTTGTCGATTTTTTTATGGAAAACTATGGTCAATTTGTAGACAAAGGAGTAAAAGGAAAAACATCAACATATCCTGAAACCACAAGAGCATTGTCAAAATTTCAATATGGTTCAGGTACTGGGCCAAAAGGAGGTTTAACAAAAGGAATTGATAAATGGTTGCGACAAAAGAAATTTCAATGGAGAGATAAACAAGGTAAATTCATGAGCTATAAATCAATGAGATATATTATTGTAAATAGCATTTATAATAAAGGTCTAAAAGCTAATATGTTTTTTTCTAAGCCTTTTAATGATGGTTTAGAAAAGTTTTCTAATAATTTATTAATGGCATTTGTTAAAGACACAGAAAACCATTTAGATTTTAACCAAAAAAATTAAAGAATAACTATGGCATTTCAAGCACTTAGAAGTCCTCAGTATATAAATACTCTTGCAGCATCAGGAACACTTTCTCATAGTTTAGAAATAAGCGTAGGAGGAACATTAAGATATACCCTACTTAAAAACACAACGGTAGCAACTTATGTCGTTTGGGAATATGCAACATTAGTAAGAGATTATTTTACACCGACTTTTACAGGCACATATCCTGTTGACCTAATACAAGTTTCGTTAGTAATGAAATCATACACAGGATTAAACGGAACAGGAACTGCTACAACTATTTCTACAACCACACTAGAAGCTCTTGATGGATATGGTACTTTTATGGAAGGAGTTAACCCTACAATATCATCTACTAATGGCTGGCTAGTTTGTGCAAAAAGACCATCAGATAATAAAAACGTAATATTTATTCCAACAGGAGTTGCTGGTAGTGTGCCTTCAGCAACAGAAGATACATTAAGATATCAAACATATTCTACAACTGATACTATATTAAATTTAGAAGGAGGTTCAGAAGAAACTGAGTTAATTATTGAAAGGATAAATTGTACAAAATATGGTTCAGGAAATAAGTTTACATTTTTAAATAAGTATGGATTATTACAAGACCTTTACTTTTTTTTAAAGCAAGTCAAAACATTAAATAGAACTAGAGAGCAATATCAAAACAACACATTAAAAACAGGCCAAGCAACTATTACTTATAGTGTAAACGAAGCAACAAAACAATCATTTAACACAGAGGCTATCCAAAGCAACACTTTTAGCTCAGGTTATTATCCTGAATATGCAAATTGTTATTTTGAAGAAATGTTGTTGTCAAATTATATATGGATGACAAGAACAAATTCTGCTGGTGCAACTGAGATTGTTCCTGTAATAGCCAAGACTTCAAATATGGTTTACAAAACCTCCTTAAATGAAAAGCTAATTGAATACACAATAGAATTTGAGGATGCGTTTGACTACATAAACAATGTCAGATAATGCAAAAACTGCAATTATTTATACAAGGCGAAAGGCTAGATTTATTTGACGATGAAACTGTGTCAATGACACAATCAATTCAGAACATAAAAGATATTGCAAAGATATTCACAGAATTTAGCCAGTCATTTACTGTACCAGCAAGTAGAAGCAATAACATTATTTTCCAACATTACGAAAATATATATATTGACAACGGATTTGATGCTAGGCAAAAGATACCCTCAGAGATACAATTAAATTTTATACCGTTTAAGACAGGGTTTATACAATTAAATGGCGTAGAGCTAAAGAAAAACATACCCTACGCATACAAAATTACCTTTTACGGAAACACAATTAACCTCAAGGATGTATTAGGCGATTCTCAGTTGTCATCTTTAGCTTCACTAAACCAATACACTTTAGATTATGATTACCTAAATATTAAAAGCAAAATAGAGGGTGGTCATCAATCAATTATAACGCCATTAATAACACATACACAAAGGTTATTTTATAATTCACACGCTAGTCAACATAATACTGCTGGTAATTTATACTATCATAGTAACAACGCAACAAATGGTGCTTTATGGTCTGATTTTAAATATGCTATTCGTTTATATGAGATAATACAAGCAATAGAAACAGATTACCCATCATTAAGTTTTTCAGATGATTTTTTTAGCACAAGCAATTCTACATTTTACAATTTGTATATGTGGCTTCACAGAAAAAGCGGAACTGTCTTGCCTGCTGGTCAAGTAGAAACCAATTATGTACAAGTGCCTTCATTTACAAAAACTACTTCAACGAATGGAAGTTTTATTGAAACAATTAATGGTGGTATTATAGTAGACACTTCTTTGATTCAGTTTGGAGAATTTAATACTAATTCTTTGAGCTTAACACCTGACTCAGGAACAGGAACTTATGATGTAAGAATATTAAGGAATGGTTCGGTGTTTTTTCAATCTTTAGATAACACAGGAACTGTTACTTTTAATGCTGGAGATTTTGGTTTATTAGGTTCAGGAACATATACTGTACAATTACATTCAACAACAAACCCAAAAGACTTTTCTGCTAATGGTATTGTTTGGACTTTTACAGGCTCTCCATTGGGAAATGTAGATATAACATTTAATAATATTTTAAAAAACAATACAACAGTAAATGCAGGAAGCCCAGCTACTGAATTTATAATTACAGACCAAATACCTGAAATGAAGATTATTGATTTCCTTACAGGGTTATTTAAACAATTTAATCTTACTGCTTATGTAGATGCTACAAACACAATCGTTGTAAAAACATTAGATGATTACTATGCTGATAGAACAAATAATATTAGTGGAGGTAATTACACTATTGACAAATATTTAAGCATAGACAATAGTTCCGTAGATGCAGCTTTACCATTTAAAGAAATTAACTTTTCGTTTAAAGGGACAAAAACATTTCTTGCAAATCAGTATAGAGAATTAAACAATCTAGGTTGGGGAGAGCTTAGGTATACACTAAATGATGCAACTTATGATGCACCTAATAATACATATAATGTTCAAGTTCCATTTGAGCATATGTTGTTTGAAAGGTTATCTGACCAAGGAGTAACTCCTGTTGTTTTAAATTCAACTACAATACAATATGGTTTTTTTGTAGATAGCAACCAAGAACCTTATTATGAAAATCCTTTAATATTTTATGCAGTTTCAATATTAGGAACATCTTTATATTTAAAAAGCGGTTCATCTACAGGTGTTTCTGTAAACACTTATATGATACCTTCTAATTCTTTAGCAGTTAATTCATCTACAAGTAAGAAAAATTTAAATTTTGGATTAGAAATAAATGAATATACTGCAACAAGTGACTTTACAGAAACTGTTTTTGAAGAAAATTATAAAACATACATATCAGCAGTTTTTAATAATAGGCGAAGGCTCACAAAAGTAAATGCTTTTCTGCCCTTAAAAATATTGTATAATCTACAGATGAATGACTATATAACAATAGGACAACAATCATACAAGATAAATAGCATTACAACAGATTTAACTAATGGGAAAAGCTCTCTTGAACTTTTAAATAATGTATAATGATTAAAAACATACTTGACCTTTTAAAAATAGCCAAAGGCGAAACTGAGAACATCAGAATTGCACAAGGAAAAAACGCTTTACCCAAAACAATAAAATCTGCATATAAGCAAATCAAAACGGAAATCAAATGGCAAAAGTAGTTAAAGAATATGAGATAAAAGTAAATACTGCTGATTCTCAAAAAAACGTAGAAGATTTAAACAAAGACATAAAGGAAACAGGAGCTGATATTTCAGGAGTAGAGTCTGCTGCCGATAAGGCAACTGGTGGAATGATTGCAGGATTTAAAGGCGCACTAGCTAGTGTGAAAAGTTTAGCTGGAGGTTTTAAAACTTTGGGTGGCGCAATTATGGCTACAGGACTAGGAGCTTTGGTTTTAGTAGTTGCTTCTCTTACCGCAGCATTTCAAGGAAGTGAAGAAGGGCAAAATAAGTTTGCCAAAATAATGAGCGTTATTGGTGCAATTACTGGAAACTTGGTTGATTTACTAGCTGATTTAGGTGAAGCTATTATTGCAGCATTTGAAAATCCTAAAAAAGCCATTCAAGATTTTTCTAATTTAATTAAAAATAATATTGAAACAAGACTTAAAGGTCTTTTAAATTTAATACCAAACTTAGGAAAAGCAGTTTCTGCTCTTTTTAAAGGAAATTTTTCTGAAGCTGGCAAAATAGCTGCTGATTCTGTTGGTCAAGTTGTTTTAGGAGTAGATAGTGTTACTGATTCTATTAAAGAAGCTACACAAGCAACAAAAGAATATATTAAAGAACAAGTACGAGAAGGTAAAGAAGCAGCTAAAGTTGCTGACATGAGAGCTAAGGCTGATAAAATTGAAAGAGATTTAGTTGTAAGTAGAAGTAAATTAGAAAGTGAAATTGCCTTATTAAGATTAAAGTCTAGGCAAGAAGAAGAATTTTCTGCAACAGAAAGAAAACAAGCATTATTAGATGCTCAAGTATTAGAAGACCAATTATTAGATAAAGAAACTGAATTTTTAGAATTAAGAAGGGATGCTCAAGTATTAGAAAATACGTTTAGTCGTTCAAATAAAGAAAATTTAGATAAAGAAGCTCAAGCGATTGCAGCAGTAAATAGACAACAAGCATCTAGAGCAAATACTGCTAGACAAGTTCAACGAGAAGTAAACACAATAACAAAACAAATTCAAGCTGAAGATAAAAAAGCTGAAAATGAGAAAAAAAGAGAAGATGAAAAAGCTAGGAAAGAAGAAGAAGAATCAATAAAAAAATTAGCTGAATTAAAAACAAAAATAAGAGATGCGGAAGCGGTAAAAGAAGATGATTTAAGAGCATTACAAATAACAAAAACAAAAGAACATTATGCTAATTTAATTAAGTTGGCAAAAGAAAATGGTTTAGAAACTGCATCTTTAGAAAAAGCTCAAGCAGATAAAATAAACGCAATTAATGCTAAATCATCTAAACAAGAAACAGAATGGTCAAAATTAACAGAAGAACAAAAATCAAAAATTGTTTCTACAGGGTTTGCTAATTTGGCAAATATATTAGGTAAAGAAAGTGCTGCTGGAAAATCTGCTGCAATAGCAGCAACAACTATTGATACTTATCAATCAGCAACTGCTTCTTATAAATCACTATCAGGTATTCCAGTTGTAGGGCCAGCTTTAGGAGCTTTAGCATCAGGAGCAGCCATAGCTTCAGGATTGGCAACTGTAAAATCAATAATGAATACAAAACCCCCACAAATACCTGGAGCAACAACAAGTCCAAGTGTTAGTGGTAGTTCAGGTGGTAGACCACCCATTCCTACACCTCCATCTTTTAATATTGTAGGTCAAGGAGGAACAAACCAGTTGGCTGATGCAATCGCAGGACAAACACAAAGTCCTATTAAAGCATTTGTAGTGTCTAGTGATGTAACTACTGCACAAAGCCTAGATAGAAATATTATACAAGGTGCAAGTTTATAAATGCAAAATAATAATTTAAAATCGTTATATAGTTATGAGAATAGTTGAATTAATATTAGATGAAGCACAAGAAATGATGGGAATAGATGCCATCTCTATTGTAGAAAGTCCAGCAATACAAGAAGATTTTGTAGCATTAAATTCTGATGAAATTAAATTAGCTGAAGTATCTAAAGAAAAGAAAATACTAATGGGTGCTTTGCTTGTACCAAACAAACCTATTTACCGAAAGAATGGAGAAGATGATGAATATTACATTTATTTTTCAAAAGACACAATCGCTAAAGCTTCTCAGTTATATTTAAAAAATGGGTATCAAGGTAATTCTACTTTAGAACATGCAAGTGCTTTACAAGGTCTTACTCTTGTTGAAAGTTGGTTAGTCGAAGATGATGTTCACGACAAGTCAAGAAAGTATGGAATGAACGTGCCTGTCGGAACTTGGATGGGTGCAGTAAAAGTAGACAATGATGAAGTTTGGAACGAATACGTTAAGACAGATAAAGTTAGGGGTTTTTCTATTGAGGGTTATTTTGCAGACAAAATGGAAAAATCTGATAAAAAAGATGAAAATTTTTCGGAAATAGAAGCTACTGAATTATTATCTAAAATTAGAGAAATAATTAGTGGGAATGAATAAAAATTCAAATTACATACCTAGTCGTTCATCTCCAAAAGGTGCTTCAAGAGGATGTTTGTGTAGAGACAAAAACATATACTCAAGGAAGTGTTGCAATGGAGATATAATAGCACAAGGCATAGGCAACATTACAAGAACCAGTTATTAGAAAATGCTGAAAATGCAAAATTTAATTTAAACATCGTTATATAATTATGAAATCAAGTGAAATGATAAATAATATCAAAACGCTTCTTAACATCGAGGTCAAACTTGAGGAAATGAAGCTCGAAAATGGCAC
>WLWG01001888.1_pt1 | contig 17334 bp, 8 predicted proteins | sample 6712871 | NCBI WGS metagenome assembly WLWG01 (sample SAMN12718693, study PRJNA515312) | sponge metagenome | isolation source: marine sponge | host: Mycale hentscheli | place: New Zealand: South Island, Marlborough, Capsize Point | collected 2003-05-01
GGAAGCGTAGGAAACGTTATCTGCATGATGGACACTGGAGAGACGTTCTCGCTTCTCTCTAATTATGGCAAGTTTGAAGTCCGGTCAGGCTTGGGGAGGATGGGATCAGAGATTGACTAACGCCCTGGAATCCGCTCAATAGTTCTACATCTTAACAGCGGAATTGGTAGTAGCGTCATGATAATAAACCCATACTTCATTTCCGGCAAGTGATTCATCTAAATCTCCATAGACATATATGGTCGTGCCCTTAACTGGGCGAATTGGATTAAAAACAACGTCATAGGCCTTATTCAACTTTCCTAGCACAGAGCCATTTGGATCAAAACTTGGCGCGTCTTTATTCAAGTTCCAAAGATTCTGCACTGTCGAAGTGATTACGACCGTGCCCTCCTGATCGCCCGGTGTGAGACGATTTAAAACGTCGTCTGTCATCCAAGGATTAACGGAGCCATCTTCTACTTCCTTGACAACAATATCAAGTTTAAGGGAATCCGCCCTTTCCTCCGTGAACGTCTTTAACAGTGGAAGAACTGTGTCGATTGGATTAGAGGTTCCATCCATGCTGTTGTACGGTCGCCACTTTGAATCTGCCATGACGCGGTCGATTGGCGAGCCTCCAAGACGCTCAATCAAATTCGGCAGTACCGTCGAATAACTTCTCGCCTGTTCCCAGCCCGTATCACTGAGATTTGAATACTCATTTAAGCCCAGCGGAAAACCGTTTACGTCCGAGGAATCGGGTTCAGCGTTGAGCCACTCGACGGAATTGGGTTCAACACTTAGAGATTCTTCTATGTTCGTGACGCTTGTGTTCGATATCTTGCTATCACGTTCTTTTCCATCGCCGTCGTCCCCATGCCTGATCACAACGGTAAGCGGGAGGGGGTCGACCTTGTTGCCATTCTCATCAACAGCAGGCCTTGTGTAGTGAGCGAAAGACCGAACAATCATATCCGCCGAACCATCTGTCGGAAGGTGGGCTGCGAATCTTTTGAATTCAACTTCTGAATTCCCGGAAATTGTGACTGCCTTGTTCAAGGTGATGCTATCACCAACTATCGCACTGACTCGGGTTGACGGTGGAATGCCGTCGCCAACCACCAAGTCCCCCACGCGAATATCTTTTTTGAAAACGATAACTGAATTTTCTGCAATGTTTATTATGTCAGTGTATTCCGGCGTGATCAGCTTTAATTTAGTTTCGGGGTAGCTATTGCTGACATCAAATATTTTCGTTCCTTCTGGTATTCCATCGCCAGTAACCAGATCCCACTCTTCAAGCCCATTCTCATTGTTAACAAATAATTCCCACAGTCGTCCATCCCGTTCCGGACCGCTTGTTACACTCTTTGTGATGCCTGTTAATGAACCCGTTGGTAAGCTAAGCGTCTTTCCGTCGTTTGACACACCGTCAACTGTCGCCTTGACACCGTTTATTTCTGATTGCCAGGGTGTATTCCACTCCCATTGCCCCGTGCCGTTTTGGTGGTTGCCGACTGCGACATTCAACACCGGCCGGTGAAAACGCCAGTTGTCAACAATGTTTTCGAAGGTGACCTTGTCCGCGTCAGACATCCACGATTGGTTATCAACTTGGTCATTGTGTTCCTTGATGAGTTGCTGAAGGCTGTAGGATTTCCCTGGGTGAGCGGGGAATTCCGTGTCTACGAGATCTCCGCGAGACCAGAACCTTTTTTGCACCAACTCACCGTCATCATTAACGTCAACATCCTGATAGAAGTCGAACCGCCAGTCAATTTCCTGACCCGTCTCGGCGTTTACAACAGGATACCAGTCGACAGCAAACGTGTGTGGCCGATCCCAGCCCGAGCGAAAGAGACTGCCTTCGCGGCTCATTGAAATCCCGTTGGATTTAATGTCTGAATCACCATCCCCGGGCAGGCTTTTATTCTGGTACTCTGGGTCATTAAAAAATGCATCTGACGCGACCATTATTCGCGACGTGTAGTCAGGCCGAGAGTCAATGGCACGGACGGTCTCCATTACATCTATTTCCCCTCGGAGCGGCCACATGTTGCCAGTTTCGAGGCTCGGATTTTCGTCACTCGGGCCAAGCGTCCAGAGGGCGGGCCAGAGATGTTTGAGCGAAATATCCATCGTTGGCCAGGGATAATCACTCACTAGCGCCTTGGGGATCTGGCTTGTTTCGAAAACGAACAGGCCGAATGTCCATCCCGTGTCTTTGATTACCCTTCCGCTCACCGGAGTGCCCTCCTCGTCGGCCGTAACTTTTAATCGTAAGCCACCGCGCAGGTAACCGGAATCAAGTACTACATTCTCTTCAGCGTAGCGTTGGCCGTTGATGTCCCTGTCTTCTACTGTCCAACCTTCAAGGTCAACAAAGGAGGTAACGTAGTCCTCTGTGTAAAGTCCGGTGGCAGGCGAACTACCAAGAATAGGCGATGGCCTGTCTGCGGTGGTGAAAGAAACCGATGAAGCCGGTTGATAATCGCCCGTTGTACCGTCGGCCCAGCGTCCTGCTGAATGAACCTCTACTGTGTAAGTGTGCCCTGAGGAGGTTGGCACTGATACGTGATTGAAGAACGTTTTCGGATAGATTTCCTTATTACCATTCTCATCCGTAACGGTATAGGAATAAGAAACCTGTGGGGCTTCCAGATCAAAACCCTTGAATATTTTGACCCGCCCGACTCGTTCACCATCGAGGAGTTGGTGGTCACCCGGATCACTTGCGATTGCGATTCTTTTCTCGCCATTGTATTCAAAGTAGGCAATGCCTTCAGGGCCCATAACACCAAAATCTTGCGACAGTTGCCCCTGTTCATTCAGTCCATATAACGCCGGCCAATCTGACTTCACAAGATCACTAGTTTGGTCCCAGTTGAGTCCGACAGTTGCTTGCGTGTTTATCAGGCCTTCGTCCGTCGGGCCTAGGTCTTTGAGTTTTGCAATTGAAATGCGGACCGGCAGTTCGTTTTTTCTGCTGTTATCTTCACCGTTGTTAAAGCCTTCACCGAACAATGCCAGAAGAAACGGCTCGCCTTTCAGTTCCACATATTGCATGGCAGAGAGGTCAACAAATCCACCGGATCGAGGAAGGTCATCAAATATGACCCTGCCCACATCCTCGACGGCTCCGGTGTCACTGTTAAGCTTGAGCTTAAGAATCTCGCCGTCGTACTGCTGACCAACATAGAAGACCCCACCTGTTGTGTCTGGTACAAACGTGAGTGCTTCAAGCCCAGCTTTTTTGTTGTTGTCGGCGTCTGCCCCGGGCATGACATCCTTCAGGTCAAAGACGTTCGTAATCGAACCCTTGGCTTCGTTCCATTCGCCGGTTTCACTGTTGAATGATCCAGCAAAGTCGAATTCAATAATGCGGTTGTCGGTATCTTGTTCGAATTCTGTCCCGATATAGATCACCGTGTCGTTGACGGAATTAGAACTCTTAAAGGTGAGTCCCTCGAAACTTTGCGCATTATCTGTCCACGCGATAGGCGGAACTTGTTGTTGGAAATATTCTTTGAGCTGGGACGTCAAGTCCCAGTAGTGTTGAACAACACCATCGTCAGCTATCCCGGTGCCGTCATACGTAAACGTTGCGAGTTTGCCGCCATCGTCTGATACAGCAAAAAATCGCTGAAGCCCGTCGTGCCAGACAAGGTCGCTTGTTTCAAAACGTTTGGTAGTCGTTTTGAGTTTCTGAGTTCGAATGAGCTCAATATTTCCATTGGCATCTGGCGCCTTGTCCCACGTCACATTGAATGTGCCGGGGGCTAGTTCTTCAGTTTTGAGGTTTTCGAGATTCGGTTTTGAATCTCCATTCGCTTCTTCTGTACCGCTTCCGGTGTTCCAGGCAAGGGAGGTGAAAGCTTGGGATGGAGCAGCAGTTCGCGTACCGGAATCCGGCACCCAACGCACGCGGTCAGTTGTGCGGACCTGCCTATTGCGCAAGAGCTTTAAAAGATGCAGCGGATTTGAGCTTGTCGGCTTTGTTGAGACATCTTGCCATGTCTTCGATGCGGCATCCCACTTTTCAACAACACCGTTCACCACGCCGGTGACAATGAAACTATCCGCATCGTTACCTACGATGTTACTTTTTCCGAATACGACAGGCAGTGGCCCCTGAGAAGCATCCTCGCCTGGGTAGAGATAAACAGATTGGTTTTGCGTGAGAAGCGGCCTCTGAAAAGCCGCATCACCTGACGCATCGAGTGCGATTCGCTTTTCAAGAGGCTCTAACCGAGATTCTAAGCTCTTGGCTGCAGCACCTCGGCATCGGTGGCTGCGCGAATGAATCGCCTTTATTCGGGATGCAAAAAGTGCGTGTCGAAGTGATTGGAAATATGACATGGAATCCTCATTTTGTTCGGACAACACTGCTCAATTTTTGAGTCCGCGACCACCGTGTGCCCGAGTTAAAGATACCCTTGTTTTTTACCGCTCGCTACTTTTTTGCAAGTTATTCGTTATTTTGCCCACCAAATTGCACGAAGCCTTCACCGGTGCCTCGGGGGTGGTCTCTATGAAGTGACAAAAACATTAAAATAAGGCCGAATAGGATTTTCTCCAGGCTGTTGGCTTGTACGCTGATGCTGTTGCCAGCCAACTCGGCGAGGCCGCTGACCTGTCGCCCTTAAACGCGATCATATGAGGAGCAAGAGTTCTGGCCCCTCATGAACGTGAGGGTGCGATTTTTTGGAGACGTAGAAAGCAACGCAAAAAGCGATTTAAGGATTGTCGGTAGGAGGCGGCTGGGGGCCGTAGGATTGCGGACGGCTCAAAACTCCATCCTCCAAAAAATTGCCACTGCGTGCCTGAGTGGCAGGACTACCCCCGGCAGGATTCGAAGGTATTAAACCACGCAGTTGATTGATTGGTCAGGAAAGGTAAAAGTTTCGTTTTCACGTAAATAATATAACTAGTCAGAATTTGACCAAACCTGACCAGGTAGAAATCGACATAGTTTCGGTACGCCTTTTTACAACGCTTCAAAGCGAATAGAGCTTTTGGATTCGGATGCAAATTTGCCATTCCATCCAACGAGTGAGAATGCTTCTTCGGATTGGGGTGATTCGGTCGGCGGTATCCACCGCAGTTCATCATCTGGCTTAATGAGTCTTAACGAAAGTAATCGAAGTAATTCACGTGGATTACTGGTTGCTGGTGGTGTAGAGATATCGACCCATGTGTCTCCAGACTTCTTTTCAACGGTGCCACGCACAGAATCGACAATAAATCGAACACCAGATACCGATGGAAGAAGTGATGTAGCGAGACTATTCCATGAAAATACAAATGGGTTCGGTCCCGGAACGCTGTTATCAACAATGATTTTTGTCGAGGGAAGCAATTCTGGTCGTTCAACCCGAGGTAGAGAAATTCCAATGTTGACAGTTGGTTTGAGATTTCTGATTCCAATCTCTGTTGTGGTGTTGGTTGTTATGAATTGGTTGTCAGGTAGTTCAACAGTTGGGGTATACGCACCAACGGCTGATGAAAATGAAAGATGTGAACCAGGAAATTCATATGTTCCTTGAGCATTCGTCTCAACCTGAGCCTCTTCTGTCGTAAGTGTTAGGGACCAGTTGTCGAGCGTGTGACTGTGGTTCGGATCAGCATTCATGACCTCGAGAGACCAGGATCCATTGGCCGGTGTGTGCTTGAACGCCGCAAGGTCTGCCAATGACATATGCTCAGCCAAAGAGGTTTCCATCAAGATGGTTTGCTCACTGCCAAACCGGGTCGAGCGACTCCAGATCTCTTGATTATACGAATAACCATAAGTCTCGAATGAATTTCTCTCGAGTGTTGTTCCAGTAACAGGCACTCGGATGCCAAGCGGGCTTATCAATGTTAGAAAGACATGGTTAGGGTCTGAGATAACGACGCCTTCGGGTGCATTGATGGTGTAACTCAGCGATACATCTGTAACAGTGCCAGCCATGTCCTTAAATGTAATGACAGACCCAGCCTTCGTCGGCCAATGCAGTATTTCATTTGAACTTTGATAGGTCGACGCCGGTGGAACAGTGAGCGGCTGACCAGCTTTGCTTGATGGTGGCTCAGAGTCACGGATTCCGTTGTCGTTACTGTCAAGAAAGACAGAAATACCCTCAAGAGATCGGTCACCTCGGTCTTGGATTCCATTCCTGCCAAAGTCTTCAAAGACCTTCCCTTGTATGGAAATGTCTGCAACACCATCAGCTGCTTCCTTGGCCCGAATGAGCCCTGTACCAGTCGGATAGTTGAAATGTTCAGGGTCACCAACTGGTGGAAGCGTTGGCGGATCTATTGTTGGTTGATCATCTATATCAATCGACAGTGGCAATGCAGAGTCGGCAAGGTGCTCGTAGATTTCTGCAGGTGTTAGTTCCCGATTGAGCTCAAGCAGTAGCGCAGCAACAGCTCCAACATTCGGTGTTGCAGCAGACGTACCCGAGAAGTTTCTTACTGTATCCTGATCTGGGTCACTATTCCCAAAAAAACTTGTATCACCGTTTTGGGGTGCAATAAAACGTGGTTGTGGCCGATATTCAGGGTCCTGCCTTTGGCCATCGGAATCGAAAAAAATTGGTGTCCCACCAAAGGAACTGAACTCAGACAGCACAGATTTCCAATCCGAAGGATTCGCCTGATACGCAGGCGTACTCCAGTACTGTGCAGCCCCAACGTTTGCGGCAAGTTTCGAATTATTATGTCCCCACACTGTGCTGGAACCATAATCGGCATATTCAATGGAGCTGCGTACCACAGGGCCAGATACATTGTTTCCGATTGGCGGCTGGCTGCCATTAAATGGCGTAATCCATTTTAAAAATGTTGGCGGTTCTTGACCCTCACCATTCCCATAGCCATGCGTGTTGTGAACAAATGCTATATGGAAGGTGTCACCAACAGGTTGAACACCCGGTATTTGTTGGCCTTCATAGTTGTTTGGCAGCAGTGGATAGGCAGCAGTTGGCTGAGATGGTTCATACAAGCTTGTTCCGAGAAACGTTCGGTCGTGATCATCATTGAAAAACCAGATTTCATTCGCGCTATTGTTGTTGCCCCAAGGTTGGTCCCACTGCACGAATAAACTAACGGCTTTCTCGAGCGTGTCAGGATAACCGTTTGGGAATTGAACCCTTTGCAGAATATCAACTTCGTCGTCATCAGGATTAAAGTCATGATAAAGATACTGCTCGGTATTTTCGGGAGCTGTTGTAGGAAGTTGAGAGCTGATTTCCGAGTAGGGTGTACCACGAAACGGTGATTGGTAACTGGCATTGGTATTGTTACCGGCAGCGCTGAAATACGCTACGCTTTTGTTCCCGTCTTTTCCTTCAACAGCCCAGTCAACAGCCTGAGCGACAATGCCGTCTTGAAACCACGGTTGCCAAACATTGAACAGGTCGTCGACGATAATATCAACGTTGATATCATTAACGAGCATCTCGATTTGGGCCTTCATTCCGGCTGCCCATTCGTCGGCTTGCTGAAGAGCCGCTTCCAGAGTAGTTATGGTTTGGTTTTCTATTTTTTCATAGGGAGTGGCAAAGTAGAGCTCTGCATCGGGTGCAATCGCATGGACCAACTGCGCCATTGCACGACCCTCGTCCTCTCCATACCCGGCCTCACTGACAATGTACGGGTTCCCTCTACTATCCGTCCGGTTCATGTTGGGAAGCACACCAAGGGCAATGTCCTTATTCATGCCACCTAACGCATTAAAACTGTCAGAGATAATCCCGATCTTGATTCCTTTTCCAGTCACGTCGTAGCGTGCTCTCACAACGTCAGCGAGTATGGCGACGTCAGCCTGATTCAGATTGCTACTCGAATAGCCGCTCCCGATGGTATAAGGGTGTTGAGATCCGTCGGCTAACCCGTCGTAGGTCACACTCCAGCTTTCGGCCGGATCCTGAACAAGTCCATCGGCTGATAGATAGTGTCGTGGTTCGAGTCGCTCCGAGGACAGCACAGTCTCATGCTGCTTCTTCCTACGTGATGAATGGAGCTGAAATTTTTGCTTGTGTCCAGAATATTTAATGCAAGAAAATAGATTCATCGAGCAGTCCAAAAAAGTTTTAAAAACCCCCTACCCACATCTACCTGATTCAAGCATGACTCTTAAAGTAAATGGCTGCAATCTCTTGTTGCTTCAATTCTCTTTGTGAGGGAACAACGCGTGTGAATATGCGGGATTTAACTGTTTTGCAGATGTTACTGCTCACCTTTAGAAGCGTATTCAGTAGCGTTGTCTTCACGAATTAGATTTAAAAACTATTTTCTAGAAGCACGACACCCCATGAATCTAGGTTGTCGATTGTCTTCCCTGACCAGTCGCCCCATGTATACCTCGATAGTGTGAAACGTAGGCCGGAGCAGAAGAAGTCCATCCATGCCTTGCTGTATTCTGTGTTGAAAAAACAATGCCCGATGGGCAGAGAAAAGTGTTAATTTTCATTTCATTAAGTGTTTTCCATTCAATCTGCTCAATACTTCTGTTCGTGTTTGCACACATATCGAACTCACTTTGCCTTTCTATGAAAGGTAATAGTCGAACTAGAAAACGTTCTCTGCGATCATTGTAATTTCCTGTTCCCCTTTGAACGTCAACATCAACGGCTGGCGTGTAGTGTCGATTCACTGACTCATAGAGTGAGTAAGCCAAGCTGCTTCATGTTATTTGCACAAGCGGTTCGCCTTGCTGTTTCTCTGGCTTGTTGAACCGCTGGCAGTAACAGCCCAAGCGTGGCATCCAGATCAAGCGTGGCTATGACATCTCTCGGAAGAATATTTATAGAGTAAATAATAAAAGATAAAATCAATAAGTGATTCAACAGCTAGTACAGTGTTGTTGTCAGAGATGTACCACAACCGTTCATTTTCATAAGAAATCTCCAATACGTCACTGGACTTGCTTTAATGCTACGGCTCGATCTCGTGTCACTGCTCCTTTTTTACTAAGAAATAAACCACGAAATTCCGGGAAAGGACCGAAAGGATCTTGGTGTCTGCTGTGATTCCCTTTTTTTGGCATATTAATATCTACGACTGGAAAAAGTTGATGTTCATCATAAATTTGAAGAACCCATCTCAAACGAAGAACAGCAGGATTACCCTCTTTGTTGTATTGAAACTCTTTGAGGCCATCTTTTGTGGGATTTGGTTGCAAGATCCACTTAAGGGCCTTGGAATCACTAAAATCAAATTCATGTAAAGTACTTGTGCGGTTAGTTGGTGGTTTACTATTCAAACCATCCCAGTACCACTGCCAATTGACGTTTCCTATAAATCCTTTCTTCGCCTTTCTTGACATAACAGACTTCATATATTCTGTACTGAAGCCGAAGCAGTCTTCGTAGCAATCCGATAGCAACTTGTCTTGTGTTCCTGTATCAAGTTTTGGGAAGTATAGTTCAGCTAGTCTGAAAGACAGGGCGTTGTTTTTTGGTGGTACAAGGCTCTTGGTAATAAGCTGAAATTTAAAATCATCATCGAGGGAATCAAAAGATTCTTTAACTACTTCCTCGAGTTCAGCAATTTTTTTATCAGATTGTTTTTTTTCATCAACCAGCAGTTTATTGGCCTGAGCATAATTCTGGCTCAAGTCTTTAAGGTTCATCAATTCAGACTGCTTTTTTTCCATGCTAATTAGTAGTGAGCGATACTGCTCATCAATACTATTTTTTTGGCTTGTAATTTCTTCATTGATTTGACGGAGTTTTTTATTTTCATTGATAATGTTAATTTCTTTTTCATCATATATTGGTTTCACAATTGGATCTGGTTTTAGTGGTGGATTTGGGGGGTATATTTTTCCGTTAGCTAAATACCCTAGGGCTAATCCAAGAAAGCCAACGACTAAATGTGAATACCATTGTTTTTTTGATGTGGGACTCTTTGTGGTTTTCGTAGAATTAGCTGAGTCGGTACGTTGATTTGGATTATTTCTTTTTCCATCAGCCTTCTGCTTCTTATTTCCGTTTTCTGATTTCTTTTTAGTGTCCGCATTTTTTTCTGCTTTATTGTCTTTTTTACCGGTTGTTTTTTTCGTTTGAAAACCAACTGACTGAAGTTTTTCAAATGCTCTATTGATATTTTTTATTCTCAACTCCGCCTCACTGAGACGAATAGGATCGTTTTGATGCTTGTCTGGATGCCATTTGGCAACAAGTGTCCGATACGCTCTTCGTATTTCCTCTTCGGTTGCCCCAGCACGAAGATCCATTTCACGTAAAGCTTGTCCAATATTCATAATTGATTGCCCCACCAAGTTAATTTGGCCTCATCTTACAGCTCAATTAAAAGAGGCTCAACGTGACATAAATGGTGTCTTAAAGAGGGGCGTTGGGGTGGGAATTTATTCACAAACGGCCCAAGCGTGGTATCTAAATCAAGCGTGGCTATGACATCTCTCGGAAGACTATTGAGAGAGTAAATAAATAATCAAAGACTGAGTGTATGTAGGACTACCATGTGTTGAATTTTCCTTGGTGATGCTTATTTATAGGCTGAGTGTCTTGATCTGCACTTGGCGGAACCAAACAGCCTGTCCATGGTATTGAAATCCTATATGTCCCTTTCGTGGTAAATCTTTCAGTGCGGTTTTGAATTTGTTTTTTGTTCCATCCGAATTTCTCCCGGGTGTATCCCAATCACTGATGGATAGGTCAAGAATTTTTCGTCCGTTAAGTACTGCACGAATGTTCGGTCCTTCACAATTTAGTGTCATATGATTCCACTCTCCATCGGGATTAGCAGCGTTGGTACGCGGCTCTTTGGCGTCGTAAAGCGATCCAGCTACTTGCTTTCCAGAATAGAGGCCAGGAGATGCAAGTTGGATCTCGAAACCGCCTTGTATAGGGTTTGATGGGTCGGCCCTAAAAAAGATGCCGCTATTGCAATTCGGTGAGGTCATATACTCAAACGATATTTCAAAATTCTCAAAACTATCCCTCGACCAAATAATGCCACCGGGATTCTGTGAAGGGTACAACACACCATTTTTGATTACCCATTGGTTATTCAGATGTAGCCCATCAGGTAGAAACTTTCTTTCAATAATCTGTTTTACTAAACCTAATTTTTGTAGCTTTATCTGTCTGATTGCTTCAAAGCCACCTCCAATCTTTGGGTCAATGGTAGCTAAAATTTCTCTCCGCTCATCCCGCATTTGGGCGGCTGACTCAAAGTCACGTTTTCTTGTCAATTGAGTGATGACCTCACTATACGCCCTATCCATCCGGTTGACCGCTTTGGTGATCTCTATCTGCGCACGACGACGATTACTCACAAATACTGGGGCAGCTGGAGGATAGCCTGTCTCTAGAAACTGTTTCTTTTGGTTCTGTAGTTCAAGAACAATTTCAAGGTCACCACGATTTGCATAGTTTTCCACCATTGCATCTATTTGGCGGCAGAGATCTTTTTCTATTTTCTCAATAGCTTCGTAATACCGTTGGGTGGCGGCTTCGATCTTCTCTTGAACAGGGTCTGCTTCTTTTGGTGCATCAGCGGCTGCCTTTTGAGCAAGTCCAACACCACACCCTAAGACCAACACAGCAATAATTCCCCAACGCATAGTAAGTCTCCTTAAGATAGCTTTAGTTTACAGCTCAATTAAAAGAGGCTCAACGTGACACGAATTGTGTCTTATAAAAGGGGCGTTTGTGATTCGTGGCGGAAGAGAGGAGACTATTGGCGGGAATGTCCAATAGGCGAAGGGAAAGAAATGATTACAAGAATTTTATTAGTGGCCGCACTGGTTCTTAGTTGCAGTCTTTGTTTGGCTAAGGACACGCCAAAGAATAGGACTGATTTCAAATCTTTGAGTAGGCAACAAGCCGTTAAGCTAATCACGTTTGAGAGTGCAGCAGCACCTAAGAAACCTACTACACTCATGTGCTTGCCAGGCGAGCTTCTCTTTTCTGAAACTTTTGATCCGGGTACTGTCTCAGATCGGTGGGCTTTTAAAGGAGACTTTATTCTCCGCGATGGCAACCTTCGCCGAACCGATCTCTATCCAACTGAGAATCGTCGTGTCCGGATACAAGACGCTTCTTTTTACAACACAATTATTCAGTTTGATTTCAAGTTTTCAGATCGAACGACAGACATCCGTCTCGTCACTGGAAGCGGTGGTCATTACAACAGCGTCACTCAAATCCGCCAGAACTATTTCCAAGTCAACACACCAAGTGATCGTGACGCTGGCTTTGTTCCCTCGCACCTCGGTGAATGCGCAAGCCTGTCTCGGCAGGACTTATGGCAAACAATGACTGTCGAGTATTGGAATGATGAAGTGGTCGCTCATACTTCAGCCGATACATTCGTGTATGGGTCACATCCCATAGTAAATCGCACACGCGAATACTTGGCATTTCAATTCGACCTTCCTGGAGCCTCTATCGACAACGTTTACATTTGGCAGGCGATTGGACAAAAGAAAAATTGGGGGCTGGTTCGAAAACAACTCGCGGCTACCCAAGAAAAGCGACCACTTGTACCGAGAACGAAAGAAGAACGAATAAAATATAATTTGATTAATGTTAAATCGAATCTTACTCGCTTCGATAAAGCATATCAGGAACTAGTCGCTCTCCACGAATCTCTTGCGTCATCGCTACACACAACGTACCCCGATGCCTTCCAAACACATAAGCAACTTTCAAAGCAAATTGCTTATGTGAAAAAGAAAACAAGAGAAACAGATAAAACATTTAAAGAAATGGAAATCGCGATCAACAAAGCGCGTAAGGCAGAAGACGAATACGTCATTTCTTTATACCCGGAATTACAGGCACTTCGGTCCGACAGCATTCCACAGCATCGTTTTCTTTCTGAACAGGCACAGTTTAGAAAACAGCTAGAAAACAATAGCGACGCGCAACTTGAAGCACTAGTCGCCGAAACGAAACGATTACAGAAAGCGATTGAGCTCTCTTATCCTGAGGCGTTCAAGAGTATTGATGAGGCCATTGAAAAACGAAAAGCTGCTAGGCAATCTCTGAATGACGACCCAACATTTCAAGCACTGAACCAACAGGTTGTCGAGGCCGGAAAAGCCGTCAAAGAGTATGAGCAGAGGGCGTTGGCCCACCTTCACGTCGAATAGTCTCACACGAAAACAAGTGCATGCCATGGTTCAGGACTTTGTGTCTCTCCGGCATTTCCACTCTCAAATATGACACTTCCGCCCAGTCATGAAACGCGTTCGCATCAGATCTACGGATGAGCTGGACGGCTCATATGCCCTATTGTGGTTTGGCTGCGGCCCATTTGATTGCCTCGGTGATGTGTTGTCTACCGAATGGTGTATCCAATGAACGGATGTCGTGTCCTAATTCAGTGTAAAAAAATCGTCCACCTCCATTTTCATGAAGCCATGCGATTGGGTGATCTTCACCCATTGCCCTTCCACCGCGTGTCTTAAAATAATCTCGTACAGGTTCATACGTTTTTTCATCCACTCTTAAGAGCACTTTGAAACCTGATAAACCTGTCACAGATCGAGTGTGATTCGTCCAATCTGCAGAATATTGAAAGCGGTCGGCCTGTCCACGAATTATGGGATGCTCCTTCATTGCAGGATCAACCGTTACAGTTGCCTTCAAAAATTCAGAGTCGCTATTAAAATCACATCCCGCTATCTCGCTGAACCACTCCCATTCAGTTTGATGCACTAGGGCTGCATGCAAGGCAACAATTCCACCGCCTGCGTGATACCAATTTTGAATCTTCTGTTGTTGCTGCTTATCAAACAATTTAGTGAGTTCATTCGAGTTATTAAAAATCAGAACGTCGTAATAATCGAGAATTGTTGTAATGTCTTTGGGGTTTTCAGATACATCAACCTGCATCCCGACGTCATCAGAAAGACGCGCCAGCCAGCCACTAATAGCAGCAGTTTCTGGGTGACGATACCAACCCGTACCAGCAAATACGAGAACTGCACCAATGTTCTTTGGACTACGATCAGTCTCTTCATGAGCAAGTACAAAACTTTCAACACTACAAAGAAGAACCAATAAAATAAGAATTAGTGAGCAGAGAAGAGACCTAAAAGAATGAGACATCATGCGGCCCTTTCATTCGAAACTTTTAACCCTAACCCTTACCTAGCACCTGAAGTCTACATGCTTCACACACGCCCTCAACTTCAGTGCGGATTCATCATAAGCCCATGGTGCCTCTCGTATAAAAAGCACTTCTTCTCTGTAATGATATGAAGCGACATCAACTATTCTTACTATCCACTATTACGGGAACATTCATTCAGCGAAGCATAGAAACCACAGCAGGACGAAGGCTAGCCTTGGTACGATCGAGATACCCCGAAAAAGATTATTGAGTGCGTAGAAAAAGTGATCGATTCGAAGTCCGATCAGTTCATCCCGTGGCTGAACGTGTTGCGGAATTTTATAACAATGAGACGCTTTGGTGAGAGTCAACACTACCGATTCAATTGGAATCTGATTTTTTTGGCGGCAGGAATGGTTCTGCGTTGATCTTTGGCAGGAAATCCGCCAATCGCTTCTTGGTGGCCGCGTAGCGATCGTCCGATGCTAGGTTCGTCCATTCATGGGGATCATTATCGTGGTCATATAGTTCTTCGCTGCCATCTGCGTACTGGATGTAACGATGTTGACGCGAACGCACTGCGTGATTGTTTTTACCTTGCGTAGTGATAGCCATCCGTTCGGTGACTGCGTCTGGATCGATGAGTAGATCGACAAAACTCTGGCCTTCGAGTTTTTGCGGGGGACACTTGAGTCTGCACAGTTCAACCAGAGTCGGATACAGGTCAAGCAGGCTGACAGGATTCTCACATCTTGTGTTGGGTTTTGTGTGTTGTGGTGAGAAGACGATCAGCGGTACACGCGTTGTATTATCCCACAATGCAAACTTTTCCCAGTGCTGTTTTTCTCCCAAGTGGTAGCCGTGATCTCCCCAGAGAATGACGGTCGTATTGTCGGCGAGTGGCCCATCGTCCAGCGCAGTGAGAAGTTCTCCGATCATGTCGTCCGCAAAGGACAGTGAAGCAAGATAGCCTTGGACAGCTTTTTTCCATTGTTTGTTGGCAACAATCCACTCGTGCCATCGGGTTTTTGTTAATTTTTTTGCTGCCTCGGGAAGGTCTGCGACATCCTGATCGAGATGTTTGGGCAGCTGGATGGAATCGAGGGGAAACCGGTCAAAGTACTTCTGTGGCGCGTACCACGGAACATGAGGACGGTAGATTCCCACAGACAGGAAAAGTGGTTTCTCGTGTTCTGTGGCGAGTTGTTTTTTAGCCCACTTCACCACTTTGGCGTCAGCCATCTCGGAATTGGCAATCGGAAGCGGCGCCCAGTCGAAGTGACCCCCGTAAAACTTCTTGCTGCTGTTGACAGGCCATTTTGCAGGAACACTTTCGGGAGGCATCTGTTGGGTCAGTGAGGGATAATAGTCGTCCCATGCTTTCGGGTCGCTGAACCCTGAAAGATACTTGGGGTCGAAAAACGTGTGGGCATGAAAAAGTTTGCCGGTTCCAAGTGTCTTGTACCCGCTGTTCTTGAAGTGTTGCGGTAAGTGTACGGCGGTATCAACAAGCGAGGTCTTGCGCCAATCATGCGCGTTCTGATAGATGCCCGTAGTCGATGGACGAAGCCCCATCAAAAGACTGGTGCGGGAAGCATTGCAACCCGGAGCTGTGCAGTGAGCGTTGGTGAACAACAGGCCTCGTTGAGCTAGTTTGTCAATGTTTGGGGTGAGCGCCTGAGGATGACCACCCAATACTCCAACCCAGTCATTCAGGTCGTCGACGGCAATGAACAGAATGTTCCGAGGTGAAGCAACTGTTTCGGCTTGCAGCTTGCCAGAAAACAGTGCCGTGACAGCACACATACTGAAGAAAGAAATTAGCAAAATCCGATTCATAACAACTGCCTAAAAACCTCATGATCAATCACTACATAGTGGCAAATCATTATTAACTCACCAAGCTAAAAATTCTGAAATCAGTCCGCAAAACAGTCCCTCTTCAATCTGATTCTTGCTATTCGCTTGGGAAAACAGGAGACTTTTCGTAGGAATGTCCGTTCGGTGAAGAAAAAGGAATCAGACATGATTAAAAAATTACTATTGATGTTATTGTGCGCGACAATGTTAGTGTCGACGGCATTCTCACAAGGTAAACGGAAGCGTTCGAAAGAAACAAAACAGAAAACGGTAAGTCAGGAAGTTTTTAAGGCAGAAAATGGCGTCCTGAAATCAGGAATATTTCATATTAGACAATCCTGGTCTGAAGAAACTGATTATGACCGACCAGTGCATGTAATAGTACCTAACGGTGATGGCCCTTTTCCTGTATCAATAATGCTTCATGGACGTGGTGGGACAGGGGCGCGTAAGCTACAGGCTCAAAGAGGTCTGTCAGACAGGATCATCATTGCTCCCGATGGATATAAAAAAGGATGGTCAGCACAAAGACCTGATGTTGATTTCATTCGTCAAATCATTAAGTACATCAAAACATGCAAAATTACAGATGGGAGTAATATTGCAATTCATGGATCTTCAAATGGTGCTGGGCTTCTAAACCAATTAATGATCGAACTCGAAGCTGATACTTTTCACCATGGAATATGTTCGATTGGCGGGCTTAGACCGGAGCGCTATGATGGCACCAACTTTTTATGGGATCCAACAGGAGGAGCAAACTTTACTACTCCTATTGAGCCTGCGAAAGGGAGAAGGTGGCTTCAAATAAATGGTACTGAAGACAAAATCATTCCCTACCAAGGTGGCAAAAGTACACTCGGCTTTCAGGTTTTGCCGGCACAAAATTTATTTTATTTGTGGGCTGTTCACATGGGAGAAAAAGGTCCTCAGTTACCGGACTCAGCGGGTAAGCCTCACCCGACAAATGAAAAATTAATTATTTATGAATACCTCGATGGTAATTTTATACACGTCAAAGGTGTTGGTTCTGGACATGGTGTGAGAGCAAAAGAGATACATGCCATCGTTCAGGATTTTCTGTCTCAACCTCCGATGAAAGCGAATAGGACAACTCGAAACTAATAGTCACGACCTCTACTCGTCGAACCAGCGAGGTCAAAGACGTAGTTGTTATAAGTTTTTCTTATCACTTGACGGGTTTTGAATCCGGGAATTTCCAAGATCCGTCGAGGAGCTCTTTTCTCGGTTGATACATCCGAACGATATAATTCCATCCTGGAGTGATGGGTAGGTAATTCGAGTTGCTTGGGTCGCCCCCGAAATGAATTGTCACCAAACCATCTCGATCTTTTTCCGCAGTGACGTTATTAATTGAGTATGCATTCAAGCTGTTTTTCTCTAGAAACCCTTTGG
>WLWG01001889.1_pt1 | contig 17331 bp, 10 predicted proteins | sample 6712871 | NCBI WGS metagenome assembly WLWG01 (sample SAMN12718693, study PRJNA515312) | sponge metagenome | isolation source: marine sponge | host: Mycale hentscheli | place: New Zealand: South Island, Marlborough, Capsize Point | collected 2003-05-01
GTTGTCTACTAGCTTCTAAAGAGGCTAGTTTTTTTTGTAATCTTCTACGTCTACGTCTAGCTCGTCTTCTAGCTGCGCCGCCCATAATACCGCCTACAATTCCTCCAAGCGCTGAAGCTCCTCCGCCTATTATTGCCGCTGTTGCTATTCCTGCCATAATTTTTCTTTTTTAATATATTCTTTCATAGTTATAGAATAAAGATTTTTTTCAACTTCATCCATATCTTTAGTATTTGTAGGATTTTTATGTACGTTAATAAACAAAGAATCTTCTAAAGAAAGTATAAGTCTTTTAGCTCCTTTTATAGATTTTTCAAAACACGGAGCAATATGTTCTATTTGTTCTCCGTTAGTAGTTACTAATATTCTACCTTTTAATAAAAACCAAAAATGCTCAGTGTGATGTATAGCGCTTACTACTACTGCTTTTTTAGGCATATACATTTTTCTCATATATAATTGATCAGCAAAATCATTTTCAATTTTAAAAATTTCATTATTAACTAAATTTTTTCCATCACCAAAAACATTTTCTAAATCATTATTTTCTATCATTAAATTTTGAAAACTTTCTAATTTTTGAGTATAATTACTTAATTTATTTTTATTTAATTTAATATCCATTGTTAATTATATAATTGCTTTCTACTGCAAATAAAGTTTTTTCACCACCTAAGTCTGTAGTTGCATCTGTTGACATTTTAACAACAGAATAAAAACCTTTAATGCCACTTATAGAATCTCCAAATATTATTTCACCAGGCGCAGCCGTAGAATTATTTACTAAATTTGCAACATATTTGTTTTCTTTTAAAACAAACCCTGCATAATTTCTTTGATTAGGAGGATTTACAGTTCCAAATACAGCTAAGTAATTTGATCTAGAAACAGCACCACTAAAAGAAAGTAAAGCTCCAGAAGCAATATTCAAAGGTATATTAACAGTAAGCAATCCACTTGATTCATTATAAGAAACCACTAAAGTGCCTATTGAAACACCTACACCGTTTACAACATCTCCTGCTCTTGCTATTCCTTGAAAAGTCGTTAAGTCTAAAGAAACAGTTGTTGCTACAGAGCTGGCTAAAGAAGTTCCAGAACCTTGTGTTATTACATATTCTCCTTCTGTATAGCTTTTTACTTGTGATGTAATGTCATTGTTGTTTTGCCATGAAGTAACAAACTGAGTACCCGTATTGTCTGATACAAAACTACTCACATCCCATCCATTACTACCTTCATAACCTATAGTATTAAAAGTTTTAGAAACTGTAGGATTTGGATTAAAAACAAACGTTATAGAAGTTCTATTATCTTGACCATAGAAATTACCTCTATTCACAGATGTGTCATAATGTCTCCATAGTCTAGCAACACCACCAAATGTTAAATTATCGTTATTAGCTAATGTTACATTTCCACTTAAAACTAAAGCACCTGTTGCTGAGTTAAAACTAACAACTGTTGTGCCAAGAGGAACAGCCGTGTAGTTTGGAACTCCATTAACTAATAGTTCAACTGTAGAATATTGTTCTATAAAGTTTTGTACTCCATCTACTGTTACATTAGGACTAGCTGTAACGGCGCTGTTTACACTTGCATTACCACCTACTGATTTTACAGTGTAAAAATTATTTCTTAAACTAAAAGCTTGGTCAGGCGCATAAGAAAATAAGCTCACCCAACCTTTTGGCTTTTCATCAAAATTCAAAGTTTTAAATCTTTCTGCATTTTGCATAGAAATAACATAGTCTTTTCCATAAAGATCGTATGCTCCTATTATTTTACCGTTTACTTGATTTGTAGTAACAGCACTTAACTCATCTCTAAAAAAATCTTTCATGCCAAGAGTAGATATTTCCTCAATACCGTTAGAGCTTAATCTTAATATTGCGTTATTATTAGCATCTGCAAAATATTTTCTAAAACCATAAACAGCAAAACTTTCAGGGTTTGTTGATATTCCAAATTTACCGGCATATGGTTGTATAACACCAATAACTAAATTACTAGCTGTTACAGTCCCACCGCCTTCAGCTGCATAAATAGCATCTTTGTCTATCAATGCTCTACTTACTTTTAGTTCTTGAAATATATTCAAGTTAGTATCTTCTGCGTATAATTTTTGTATAGATCCATTTGCTGGATCTGTCGCTTTTGTTATATCTTCTGCTACAGAAAAAACATTTGTTCTATTTATACCAGTTCTTGAGTTAAATATACCTGAATAAATTAAAGCGTTAAATCTTCTAGTTCCTTGAGGCTCTTCTTCTACTATATAAGCCTTAGCTCCAAAATCAACTGAAGTATTGTTATAACCACCTCTTATTCTAGATTCTTCAATAACCCAAGAACTAGCGGTATTATTAGAACCTGAAGGGTTAACTGGATATCCTCCTATAGTTGAAGGTATACCTCTAGAACCATTCCATAGAACATTTTCACCGGTATCAACAGTCTTTTTCAATAGAAAAGTATTAAAGTATTTAACTTCTATTATCGCTCCAGCCATATTTAATTATTATTACTTACTTTTTGTTTAAATTACTTTATGAAATACTAAAACCTATATTGTTTATAAAATCTACAGTCTCAAAATTAGGTGTAGTAGATATTATCTCTCCAGGATTTAATCCGTTATTTGCAGGATCCATGCCTCCTAAAGTTATATCAGTACCTCCTTGTAAGTTTGGATTAGCATATCCTTTGGGTCCAAAAACTGTTCCTCCATTTTGCCAATTATTAAGCATAACCCACTCGCTAAATTGAAAGTAAGATTGTATTCTTGCTAAACTTGTATTATCTGTTCCTGGAGAAAAATACCAAGGATTTCTATCTGTTATACTACCACCCCAAAATTTTAATACCACGCCATTTCCAAGCGCACTGTTAAAAGAATTATTGCTTGCTCCAAAGGTTAATATTCCTGTAGATGGATTATAACTTAGAATAGGGTTGAAGTTATTACGAATCTCGTTTCTACCATTATCAGTCCAAGGCGGCTGTCTGTTAGTAGGCCAAGTAATAAAAGCGTTCATGCAACCAGTTATTGTTCCTTGAATAGTCGCAGGGTCTATTTCAACCTCGACCGTAAGCGTATTAATAGTTTTATTCAAAACAGTTGCTGTTCCTTTTACTAAAGGAGAACGAACAGTGTTGTCAGCTAATAAAGTTTGTTTTTGCACAACAAAACCATCAGGCCCTGCGTTGTTTAAAGGTATGTTAATTGTACCTGAATTAAAAACAACATCATTAATAGAACACAAGCTAACGCTCCCTGCATAACCTGGATTTCCTCGCTTAAAATCATAACCATTGTTGAAAGTTCCAGCGGCATATAAATAATAACCAGCTTCATTTGCTTGAACGCCTGGTCTTGTAGCATCTACTCTAAGTAAAGTACAAGCTATTCTGTTCCAGTGGTTATTAACCCACCAATTGTCTGGTCTTCCACAAGTATTAGCAGAAAGCCCTGCTATTGGTCTGTACATACCACTAGATCCAGAAAAAGCACCAGCGATACCTATAAAATCAATATAAAGAGCGCAGTTAAAAACATCACCACTAAGAGCTACATCGTTATTATATTCACCGCCTCTTAAAACAAGTCTCATGTCTATAGCAAATATAACATCTTCAAAAGTTGTACCAGCATCTTGTATTCTTATTGTAACAAAATAAAGAGCAGCTTGCAGTTGAGGATTTCCAGGATCAGTTAGAAAAATAGCTCCTTTTTTATTATTATTAAATTGGCTTTGATTTAAACGAAAAATAGGTTGACCATCTATTAAGGCGTCAGGTCCATCTGGCGTACCTATAGTTTGTTTAAAGATTAAGTTTGGAACACCAACTGGTGTTGGTAAATCAGAATTTCCTATAAATTCAAGATCTCTATCATCTAAATCACCGTTATTAGCACCGTTTTTAATATCAATTTCAATTATTTTAGTAGCTGTATCTCTTCTTGAAGAAACAGATATACTATTAGGCGGAGCAGGTACAGCCGACGGTGGAGTAGCTCCTGGCCCAAACTCAGCGGGGCTACCAACTGAATTAAATACTTCAATTTTATCATACAAAGGCTGAACGTTTCTCAAAAATATTTCTTTTGTAACTATACTTACTTGATCATCAATTGTTAATTCAAAGGTAAAAGTAAAATTTCTTAAACGATTAGTGTTTTGCCCGTCTTCATTAAACATAAAAAATATATTATTATAAAAACTTAAAGCTGGTGTTGTATCTGATGGTCCTGTTGCTAATATATTCCAAGGCGCACTGTTACCTTCTATTGCTCCTGTAGAATCTACTAATCTGAAATAATCTCCACTAACTTCTGTGTTTATATTCCAAATAGAACCTCCAATTTGCTGACCTAAACCATTAGTTACTGTTAAAAGTCTTATGTTGTCAAAAGTATTAGGATTTAAAGTAATATCTTGGCCAAATGTGTTTATTAATTGAAAACCTCCAGCTAAAGTGTTATTGTTTAATATGTAACTTGAAGCTGGTAATCCTTCGTCAAAATTATTTGAATTAAATGGAAATAGATCTACACCACCTGGTACGCTTTGATTGTTAAGAACTACAGAGTTTAAGTCAGATATTAAACCAGAACTAGATGTTTCCCAGTATATATCTAATAAACTTTCAATAGGTTTTGTTTCATAAACAGCTAATCTTTGTATGCCGGGTATTTTTGGAGTTCTTAAATTAGAAGAAGACGGAGGTCCAGAGCCGTCTGTTTCTGTTATAGTTATAAGCTCTTCTTCTACTGGTATAAATGAAAAAGTATTGTTATCTTTGTCAACAAGTGTTATTTTTAAACCGCTAACAACTCCAGTAGCCGCCGGATAACCTGCTTGAATTGTAGATACAGTGTCAACATATGTTTTATCTGGCAAACTATTACTGCTTACTAAATCATACTGTGATATACCGGTAGAATTTAAATCACCAGTAAAAGAAGTAATACATACAAAATTTTGTGGTTGTGCATCATTAGCAGGAACTGAAGGAGTTGGAGAAGTTGGAGAATTATATAAACTTTCAGCTTTTAACGCTTTACCGCTTTCAGTAAAATATTGTGTAGTTGCTAACTGACCTATTGATCTTTCAGTGGTAATTCTAGCAACTAATGGGTTTGAATCTAAACTATAAAATTGAGGAAAAAAGTTAGGCGCTTCAGGATTTAATGGATCAAAATCAAAAAGATCATATACTGTAGAAACCACCGTGGCTGTATCAGAACTCCTAGTAGCATAGTATTGATTATTTAAATTACCTCTACCTGGATCAAGTATTTCACTAGTGTTTTCAACTCTTCCATATAATTGCACAGAACTACCAAACTGTTTTTGATCAGGTCCTACTTCGTTTAAATCTCTTGGTATTTTATTTATATTATCGTTTATTAAAACAGTATGAGAAGTTGTACCTACTTCTAATGTAGTATCGTTAGGGTAGGAATTCATAATACCCGGTAAATAAACATTATAATAATCTTGTTCTGTTTGTTTAACTACTATTTTCCAAGAATACCAACCTAAAGGATTATAGTTTACACTTGAAGTGTCGCCATTATATAATTCACCTGGTATAGGACTTTTTAATAAAACTTTTAATGAATCACCAGGCCAAGTAATAGTATTAACTATTTCATCTATGTAAGGAGAATAAAGTGTAGATCCTGAAAAAGTTTCTAAAAACAACGTTATAGAGCTTTTAGAATTAGAAAGTATAACACTTGATTGTCTCCCATATTTATCTGATAAAACAAAGCCAACCTGATAATTTCTATTTGTTTTTACAGAACTATTTGGATATTCTATTATACTAGTTGTATTTATTACATCACCACCTGGATCAAAAATCAAAGCAACTGGAGTAGTTGTTCCAGAAGGAAAAGTTACATCATTGCTCAATGTTATTACTGCGCTTGTTGTTCCTGTTACTGTAAAGTCTAAGTCTTGACCAGAAGTTATATTAACAGCCGCGCTAGCTACTACTGTTAGCGTTGAAGCATTATAACTAACAACGGTTGTTGAACCTGGAACACCTGATCCTGTTATTGTAGCTCCAACAGGTATAGATCCGTTTACAAAAGATAACTGTATAGAAGTGGTAGTGCTAGCAGCAAAAGACGTAGCTGAAGTAGATATATTCTGACCATTATTTGTAGTGCTAACAACAGTAGTTCCAACTGGAATAAAAACACCAGGATCATTAGAACTTATAACCATGCCCGCAAAAAGCCCTGCTGGAGGTGTAAAAGTTTTAGTGGTATTTATAGCTATATTGCTTCCAGCGGTATAGCTACTAGCAGGTCCTATGTACGCAGCAGTAACTTCATTTACACTAAAATCAGATTTGTTATTACAAACCACGTTATAGTCTAAAGCTAAAGGAGGGGTTAGTTTATTAACAAAATTACCGTACATTACTCTATTACCAGCAACTTCTTGTGCTAAAGCTTTTAAAGGTACTTTATCATATACTCTAACTAATTCGCTTTCTGGAAGTGTTTTAGAAGGTTTTGTTGATTCATAATTATAAGTAAAATAATTAATATCACCTATAGTTAAAAAAGTATTATCAGCAAATCCCGGCGCTGGTATAGCGTTGTTTAGCTTTATTGTTCCAGAGGTAAAATTAGTTGCTCCAGATGGTGTAAATTCTGTTATAGTAGTTAAAACTGGTATTCCATCTCCTTGAATAGTTTCACCTACTTTTATACCACCTTGTATATTGTCTATATTTATATTAGTTCCTGCGGGTATAATACCTGCTGGACTAGGTTGTGCTCCATTTATAAAAGCTATAGCAGCAGAAGAAGTAATATCGCTTATAGGTATAGTTTCTATAACTTTAACAGCTAAAGCATCAGATTCTTTATAAAGTATTTCTATTTCTTTTATTTTTAAAGCGTTTTGTAGTGTGTAATTGAAAAAAGGTAGTGGTATTCTAAGTCCAATACTATTTATTTTATTCTCTACAAAATATACTATTGTGCTTTGATAAGCTTCAGTTTGATCGTCTTTAGGTGTATTAGGAGATTGTTCATACATAAAATACCCATCTTGTTTAGGTATGAAAGCATGTTGAGTAAAAGGAGCAAATATAGAATACTCATTATCTGCATATTTAAATCTATAACTAAACCTTACAAACCTATCTTCTAAATAATCTGGGTCTCCAGAAAATTCAAAATTAAAATAAGGATTAGGATTAAAAACAATTACTTGATTATTACCAACTGTTATATCTGCACTTAAATCAACTTCAGTTCCAGCGGCATTTGGAAGTCCAGTAACAGTTGCGCCAGTTGGGTTTAATTCTTTTGAGTTAGGATTTTGTAAAGAAACTGTAGCTCCAACGAATATTTGACCTTTTATATTATCTATTAATAATGGCGAAGAGTTTCCGCTTGTTTGACTAGCTGTTGATTGCGCCGTGCCACCGTTAGGAAGAGATAAACTACTAACATCTTTCATAGTAGTTTCATAATAAGTGTTACTAGAAGTACTAGCTAAAGTACTTTTTTCATATAATTCTATTGATTTATAAGGATTATATTTAGCTACAGATATTTGATCTTCTGTAGTGTAATAAATAGGATTTGCTAAATTAGAAGGATTTGCTAAAGAAACATTTATTACTCTTGGTTGATTTCTATTATCTGTAAAAAATAAAAGATCTTCTAGTATGTTAATACCTGTTATTAAATTTTCTGTAGAAAAATTTAAAAAATTACCTTTAACAAGTATTGTTGCTTGGCCTGATAAAACATTATAAGAAATAATAAAATTATTAGATTGCTCTCCGCTTGGAGTATAACCAGGTTCATAATCTGATCTAGAGTTATCTTTATCTGTAAAAAAAAGATAAACAGTATTATTTACTTCATCCGCTAAATTACCTATGCATATTAATTTAGATACACCCGTTAAGCTTTGAAAGTTTTGTATAGAAGCATTGCCTAAAATATTTTCTAAATTACCTACATTAGCGCTTTCAGATTTACTTATTTGTGCATTTTGAGCATCTCTATATTCGCCGTTAGGCAATATACGAGCGTCCAGGTCTTTGTTCATTCTGGACTTTAAAAAAGTATTTTGAACTTTAGCCATTAAATTTTAGTGTTTTATCCATTTAGATTTACCTCTCATTACTTGAGCTATTTCTCCAAGTTTAATATTTGATAATCTTATTTTAGCATTTCTTAACTTAGCAGATCTATCTCTTTTAAATCTAGCAACTTGAAACTCTTGAACGTTAGTTCGACTAGCCATTATAGAATAAGCTATATGAGCATACATAGCGTCTTCTGCCATTTTAGGTATTTTAGTGTCTAAATCATAAGCTAAACCATCAGAAATATATTCTAATACTATTAATTTATCAGCTAAATCACTAGAAAAAGAAAAAGTACCTAGTCTTTCGTTAATACTGAACCAGCCATTCTCTTGAGATATTTGAGGTTCTAATCCAAATCTTCTTCCATAATTTAATTTCCACCAAGCATAATCAAACACATACATATTCTCCATATCTCCATCCCCTACGATGTTATCAGTATTGTTTGCTTGCCATCTTTGTTCTGTTTCAGATTGATCAGCTAAATTGTTTTGACCATAATTGTTTTGAGTAGGTACACCTTCTCCATCTTGTATTGGTAAACTATATGGATTTGTAGTTGTGTTATTTACTGGATATATTATATGTTGAACACCTTGGTTATCTACCCAAGAAACTCTTACATAATTAACATAGTCTTGTGGAATTGGTACAGAAAGACTAGGTGGTATAGTTAGTTCTTGTGATTTAATACTTTTTAAAGTATCATAACTGAACTCTTGTAAACCTCTTTTAGCATGAAATATAACATCAGATCTTTTTACTCTTGGTATAATTTTGTCCATACCAACATAACCAACAATAAAATTATTTACTATATCTTTCAAGCTTATGTAAGCATAACTATTATAGTTACTATTTATAGCTGGTTGTTTTAACTGCACATATACATTTGTTGCTGTGTATGTTCCAGTAAGTGTTATAATATTGTTTACAATATCAGATACATAAGACAAGTTTTCTGATTGAGCAACACCATCTAAAAATATAGTGTAATTAGAAGATTGAGCTATTTGAGCGCCTGTATTATTATAAGCACTAACAACATTAGTATTAAATGTGCATGTAAAAGTAGGATTAACTACAGCTGTTAATGCAGAAAATAGTTGTTGACCAGAGTAATATTGTGCGTTTGTTTCAGTTATTAATCCCATTTTTATGATTTTTCATTTTGAGTATCTTGATTCAATTGAGAAGATGCTGCTTGAATAACTGCTTGATCTCTTATTATGACTCCTGCATATTGTAGTATTTTTAATATAAGTTCAGTTTGCTGCATGTCACTTATTTCAAAATTAACTGATCCAGTTGATGGTATAACAGGAGTTAAACTAAATCCAGGTGTTCCATCCCATATATATTGACCTAGGGTACCCACTCCATATCCCCATATTGGGTCTAATGGTTTTCTAATGTAGTTAAAGCCAATATCAGCGTTAGCTGGATTACTTAAAGCTGGATAAACCGTTAATTTATTTTGTTGATAAATAGCTATCGGATGATTAATGCTTGGTTGCAATAAGGGTGAAAGAGTTTGTTGATGATATTCTCTTTTACTAACTATTTCTATTTCAGGAGCTCCTATTGCTTTTTCATAAAAAGCAGAGCCAAATCTATGAAGATCTGTTGGTAAAGTATATACATTACTAGTAACAGCTGATGCAGGTGCGTTTTTTTCAAACACTTGAAACTCGTCTTTCATTTTATCCATACGAGAAGCAAACTCTACGTCTGTTTTTGGCATACGTACATACTGGTTATATTGCTCAAAAAAGTCTTCAAATATTTCTAGCTGAGCTTGAGCAGCGACTTTGTTAAACTCTTCAGGTGTTAAATATCCTCTTTGTTCTTTATTAAGGACAGTTAATACTGTGGTATATACCGTATTTACGTTTATTGCCATTTTAATATTTTTAAAAAAAAAGGGTGGCGATAAAACCACCCTTATTTATAATCACTTGTTATTTTAGTTTTTTCTCTATAGATTTAAAAACTTCAACTCCTTCGTCTGTCTTTAAAAAAGCAGCAAAAGCCGAGTATGGGTTTTCTTCAAAAGGTACTTTCATTAACTTTTTGCCATTAGAAGCCCAAGAAAATGTTCTTTGATCTTGTGATAATGTAATTATACGTTCTTCAGTTGCTTTAACAGCAGTATTTCTTAATTGTATATTTTCATCATTTGCAAGTTGTAAGAACAAGGTAGGGTTATTTTTAGCAAATACTAATAAATCTCTTTTAAGCTCCTTAGAACTCATCTTATTGACCTCAGAACCAACTTCAGTTCTTAATATAGCTTCTGCATGATCAATATCTAGTTCTCTAGATAAAGCTAATGCTTGAAACTCATACTCTAAATATTCTAAATCATCAACAGCTTCTTTAACATCATCTTTTTCTTCATATCTTTTATTTAATTGTGGGTGATATATAGATAATAGTTTTTGTAAAGCTTGTTTTTCTTTAGGCACAAATAGAGTTCCGTCTTTAAATATTATATGCTCCATAGTGCATTCACCTTTTTGTTCTTCAACAAATGGACTATTTTGATTAGAAGCATGTCTAATTTCTTTTTGTTTACCTTCTTTAGGATCAAACCACAATAAAGGAAATCTTCTTGTGTGTCTTGAGGGTAAAGTATAAGTTAACGGTGCATAATCGTGTGTAAGATAATAAAGTCTATCTTTTATTTCCCAAGTATCTTTTTTTACTTTAGGAGCTTCAACGATTTGTTCAACCGTTTCTACAGCTTTTGCTGCAGGTTTTTTATTTGTTTTTTCCATAATATAATATAATATAATAATTAAAAAAGACCCCGCCGAAGCAGGGTCTTATTATTGTTTTAACTTAACGCTTCAATGTCTGTAGCGGTAACTTTAGAACTTAGTTCCGTTAACGGAGCAATTCCAGCACCACCCTCCATAACGTCGATAGCAGCAACAACTGCATCAACATCAGCTTGAGTTAGATTAGAAGCACCTGTTATTTGCACTTCTTTGTTAGCCATATATCCTATGACCACTTTGTTAGATGTTAACTTAACTGAACCTACACCATCTGCAGATACTACGTCAAATTTATTGTTAGCTTTAGCTAATTTTATATGTCCCATTTTATTTATCTTTTAAATGTTAATAATTAATTAAGATGTAAACAATACGAAATTGTTTGCAGCTTGCGTTACTAAACATCTTTCAGATAAGTAATGTACTTCCATAGCATCAAGAGAAGAAGTGTAAGCACCACCAACAGAACCAGTGATCCATGACTTCATTCTTCTATCATCAGTTTCAGAAGCTCTATATCTTACATGTAAGAAAGGACGTCTAATATTTGATCCTAACATTTGATCGTACACTGTAGAAGTTCCAGCAGGAACTAACACACCTTTGATATTTGTAACCATACCTCTTGTAGAAGCATCATTTAAATATTTCCAGTCAGTCTTATAGAAGTCGTAAGAACCTCTTCTAAAACCAGAGAAACCAAAATTAAGAGCCATTTCTGATTCGTTATCAAATAAACCGTAAGATGCAGCAGCAGTAGAAGCATAACCTCCACCAGCTTGAGCAGCAATCATATCATCAAAATCAAGAGCAGTAGCTCTGTCTAAGAATAACATGTTCTCTTCAATAGCACCTTGTAAATCTAATTGTTGTAAGATAGCATCAAAATCTCCTAATGCACCAGCTCCAGGAGCAGCAGCACCAGCAAATCCAGAATATACATTACCTCTAGCATTTAGAGAAGCGAATAAACCTTCAGTACCTGAACCATAGTTATTAGCAGCAGTGTTAACAGTAACACCAGAAGCAGCAGTAGCTTTTTCACCTTCAACCATAGCCATTTCAAGATAATCTTCATATCTTAATCTAGTTTCTGATTCAGCTTTCATATACCACAAATATCCAGATGTACCATCTTCAGTAGCAACTTCGATCCAACCGATCTGAGCAGTGTCAGAACCGTTTACGAAATATTTATCTTTAATGATAATTGGTCTATTGCTAAATTGAGTTACTTGAGGAGTAACAGAACCTATCATTCCCTCAGTACCTTTAGCAAAGTCAGAACCGTAAACAAACACTTTTAAGTCTGAGTTACCTAATGCTCCAAAAGTAGCAGCAGTATAACAAACAGCAGTAAAAGTAAAAGTTCCAGGTGCTGGAGTAGCGTCGTTAGCAGCCGCAGTAACCAAACCTTTTAGTGTTAACCCAGAAGCTGGATCAAATACCACTATACTTTGATTTACTCTTACAACTACTTCGTTAGGAGCAGCTCCAAGAGGCGCTTGTACAGTAAAAACTGTGCCAGCAGCGTTGTCAACTTTGTCTACATTATCATAACCAACATGTAGTCTATTTTGTTCAGACCAAATTACTTGATCAGATGTCATTGGCATTTCAGCGCCAACCATTCTTAAGAAACCTGATAACGTTCTGTTACCAAATCTTTCTACTTCTTGCTCATAGAGCTCAGGTAGATATTGTTGTGCAAAATCTGCAAAATTAGCACCAGCTGCATCATTCCACTGTAAATAATTAGTAGAAAGGATCGATTGATCTTGAGTAGGTGATAATCCAGCATTAGTCACTGTGAATTGTCCCATTATATTGAGTTTTTATTTTTTTCTTATTTTTAATTTAGCACTATTTACTCCACTAACCGCTTTTATTTTCATACCACCTAAAAATACTGCATCTGGATCAGGAGATAATCTTGGTTCAGAATTAATATTTTTAGACTTAGCAAACTCTGTTTTCACAGCGTCGGCTTTTCCTTGTTCATAAAAGTGACTAGCTATAGTGTCTATGTTTTGTGCCGCAAACAAAGATTTGTGGTAGTTACTTAAATCTGTAATTGCCCCATCTTCATTTAAGAACTTCTTAAGAAAATTTGCAATATCATTTTGATTTTTTGCTAACTCATTTGGATTATTAACTTGATATTTCACGTTTTTGTCTTTTAATTTAAAATCAAAACCTTTGAAATCTTCATTAAAAAACTGGTTTGATCTATCAATAAAATCTTCACGAGTCTTATTTACCTTGTCTTGCTCACTATTGTATCGATTGAAAAAATCCATAGCTTTTTGTTGCTCTTGAGTAACGCCCGGTCTCAACTTGATCTCGTCGTAATATTTACTCTTAGTTTGCTCTAAAAAGTTTTTGGCTTTAGCAACCTCTTCCTTTATTGCAAGCTTACGCTTACGTACAGTTTTTTCATCATCTTCTTCCTCATCATACGAAAATTCATCATTAAGTAAAAACTCAATTTCTTCGTTATCTAAATGAGGTTTAGATTGTTTATAAAATTCTTTTAATAAAGTAACATCATCAGCTGATGAATAATCAGCATTTAATCTTACATAGTCTTCAACTGTTCCACCTGTTTCTTCCATAAATGAAACTAGTTTTTCGATGTTTTCTGGTAAAGGTTTTCCTGTTACTTTCTCATCTCTTATAGCTTCTTTTAATTCACTAGTAGCTTCTTTAACTTCTTCTTTAACTTCTTCTTCTTTTACTTCTACTATTGGTGAAACTACTTCTTCGGTGCTCCGTACTTCTTCAACCACTTCTTTGCTACTTGTCTCGTTTTTCTTTTCTTCGACAATAACATTGCTATCATTTGTGCTTTGTGTTTGAATGGCATCTTCTTTATTTTTATTTAAATCTATCTTAGCAACTTCAGTTTCTTTTACTTCTGGTTTTTTAGACAAATCTATCTTGTTAGATTCTGGTTTGTTATTGGATAATTTTTTAGGACGCTTTTTTATTTTAAAGTCACCCTCCTGTGGTATATTTTCTTTGTTTTCCATGATATGATATTATATAATAATTAGCCTAGTTATTAGGCATTTCAAAATTGGTTGGTAAAGTACCATCCTGTCTTTGTTGTATTAATTGACTTTGTTGAGTTGCTTGTATTTCAGTTCTTTTATCTTTACGATCTTCTATTAAAGATTCTTTTTCTTTCATAGCTTGAACTTCCATAGACTTCAACTCTTTGTCAAATCCATACTGTAATTCTATTAATTGCTTTTTTAATTCAGTTTCGCTCTGCATTCTTTGTAGTTCAAATTGAGATTTTCCTTGTTCAATTTGTAAAGTAGTTTGTGCTAAAGCTTGTTGTTTTTGAACTTCAGCCATAGCTGCTCTTTCAGATGCTTCTGCATTTGCATCAGCTTGAGCTTTTATATTAGCTAAGTTATTTTGTTGATCTTTTTCAGCTTTTTGCTCTTGCTTAAGTTTTAGTAACTTATTAGCTAGTTTTAAGTTTTTTATTTCTCTTATCTCTATAGCATCTGGCAAGCTTATTGACTGTTGTTGAAGTGCTACTTGTATATTTTGCTCAAGGGCTGCTTTAGCTTCTTCATCTGGTTCAATTTCTAAATATATACCAAAGTCATATAAGTGAAGATTTTGTATTTCCTCTAATGTCTTTACATTATAAAGACTTATGCTATCAATTAAACTTTCTCTTAGTAAATCAAACTGTATACTATCAGCAACTCTTAATGATATATTTTCACAAGCTCTTAACGTTAAAAACAAACTAGCATTTAATATATGCCTAGTTGCAACATTTGAATTAGCAGCAGCTAACTTTTGTAACCCAACTAACGATTGTTTATCTGGCATAGTGCCATCTCTAGCTTCGTTAAGTCCCGTTACATCTCTAATCATCTTTAAGTAATACTCATATGTTGATATAAGAGAGTTTATTTTCTGACCACCTGAAGAAGTATTTAGTTCTTGTATTGGAACTTTACCTTGGTTAATATCACCATCCTGAGTCATTGATCTACCAACTATAGAACCTGTTTGAAAATACATATTCAATGCTTCAGCTGGGTTATAATTAGTTCCATTACCTAGATCTACTTCAGCTAAACCATCTACATCCATAAATACACCATCAGGAACTACTCTAGAAAGCACTTGCTGTAGTTTTAAGGAAGTTAATTGAATCATGTCAGCAAAACCTATCATACGCTCTACAGTTGACTCTATACGACCTTTATACATGTGTGGTGCAACTAGTTGATAATTCATATTAACTTTAACAGTGTTTGAATAAGGTCTAGTCATGTTTTCTGCTATCTTCCAATCTAACATTATGTCGTGACCTAATATTTTAGCTCCAGAATACAATACTTCTATTGATCTAGAGACTTTATCAAAGTTGTCGCTTGGTGGTGGATTAAAAAAGTCAGGCTTTTCTAAAGCTTTTTCTAAACCGTTTTCAGTATATTTTATTTTATACACTTGATCCATGTAAGTTTTATATTCAAAATATAATACTTGTACAGTGTTGTTATTATCTTTACCTGTCCAATTTCTAGTGTAATTAGTATTACCTGGGAATTTTTGTATTTGTTCTAGTTGTTGAGTTGTTAGCTCAGGAAACTCTTTTTTAAGTTCTGGTAAACTAATATTTTTAACTTCACCAACGTAGTATATATCTTCAAAATTAGGATCTTCTGTATAAGACCAAACTAGATTAGCTGGATCAACATAGTCAACAACAATACCTTCTGATTTATTCCAAGAAGTTTTAACAGCTCCAATACCCAACACAACTAAGTCTCTATTAAATCTAGCTCTAGTTAAATCGTATTTGTTTTTAGCTAAAGTATTTTCTATTAATTCTTCTTCTGCAATTTCTATAGATTGTTTATAATCTAATTGCATATGTATTTCTAATTCTTCTTCTGTTTCTGGCGCGCCAGCAGGAGCTTCTTTTAAGTCAATACCTAATTCTTGTTGCATTGTTTGAATAAACTCTCTAGCTTGAATATCTCTATATATTTTATTAGCGTATTCAGTTCTTTTCTTTTGTGAGGCTGGATCTTGAGAAAATGCTTTTATATCATACATTTTATCAGACATACCATTTACAACAATATCTACAAATTTAGGTATAACAGGAACCGGTTTCCAGTCTAAGTTTAAATAAGATAAATCACCATTAATAGATAATTCGTCTTTGTATTTTTGAACAGATTGCTCTCCTCTAGCATATAATCTTCTTTGATGGAATATAGTATAATTAAAAGAATACCTATTACCACCAACACCTTGACTAAACCACTCGCCTTCTATAGCTCTAGCCACTTGAAGACCATATTCTGTAGTCATCTTCTCTTCTTGAGGAATTACTTGATCTGGAAAAGAGCTTCTAGTATTAGTGTATATCATTTATTTATTAATTTTTGAAAGGATACCATCATTGTTAAATGTTTTTATTCCTAAATTTACTTTTTTCATAGTTCTATCAGCTATAGGTTTATACTTGTTTTTATTACAAGCCATTATTGCTAGTCCAGAACTAATAGATGCATCATGCTTGGTTCTATTATTTATATTAAACTTTCCCCAATCTTCTAGTGTATCTTGATGGTACATGTCTCCATATCCATCTTGCTTTAAACCTACATAAGTATCAATATAAGCTTCAATAGCAGCGGCATGCGCCTGTTTAATATCTTCGCTTGAGTTAGGTATTCCGCCTATCTCTTTTTCTGTTACTGAAAGTTTGTTCCAAATTTTATCAGGACGATTCATTGAAAAACCTCTATAACCTCTACGTTTTAAATAGTATAATAATCTTGGCTTGTTATTCTCAGCAAGTATAGGCATACCATAAAAAACTAAAGACATCAAAACATCTTCAAAAAATATTTCTGCCGTTTGTGGTCTTGATATATATTCTAAAAAGAAATGATTAGGTGGCGCGTCTTCCATTGAAAACTTTGTTAAACCATGTAAAGATCCTTTAGAACCTCTACCATCAACAGTTCCTGATATATCATAACTATCACATCCAAAAGCACCAATATGTTCATTACCTGGATACTTTGTTCCATTTCTTATAATCACTTGGTTTTGAAGTGATTTAGGTGGCACCCAACTAACTTGAAATCTACCATCTTTGTTTGGTACAAATATTACTTCAGTATCTTTAACACCATTAAGCCATTGAAAACTACCTTTAGTTATATTAGCTCTATTGTTAAAATCTTCATTATAATCAACTTGTTCATATATTTTAGTCAAGTTAAAAAGACTTTGTTTTGTTTCGTCTCTAAATGCGTGTTTTTCAGTTCTTGGAAACTGTCTATAATATTCGTTTAAACTATCTTGATCAGACTTTAATCCCTCAACTTCATTTTCCCAGTGCTCGATAACTCCTGTT
>WLWG01001891.1_pt1 | contig 17322 bp, 30 predicted proteins | sample 6712871 | NCBI WGS metagenome assembly WLWG01 (sample SAMN12718693, study PRJNA515312) | sponge metagenome | isolation source: marine sponge | host: Mycale hentscheli | place: New Zealand: South Island, Marlborough, Capsize Point | collected 2003-05-01
TTGTCGATAATTCTAATTTCCATTAGAAACTCCTTTCTTCCTTATATGCTCTGTTTAGTTTTAATTCGTATTCGTGATCTTGTGCAGTTTCCCACAAATCACAAAAACGCTCTAAAAAGTTTTTTTGATCTGTCGTCAAGGACTCATCAAATAATAAAACATCATCTGCTGAACCCTTATCAACGTTTTTATTTTCGTCTTGATCTAACCAACGGTTATAAATGTCGGTTAGCTTGGTTATATGATCTGCCATTGTTACCCCCTATGTTTGAGTTACTCGTCAGTAGGCTCTTTCAACTCGTGAGCCTAGACACGGACCGTTGATCGTGGACCGTGTTTCGTGGTTAGTGTTTTACTTGTTTATCTTTTTCTAGTTCTTCTAATCGTCTAGCAACCTCAAAAAGGCAATCTTGAATTGTCTGGATGCTTTTAACTATTGCCAAAAGATATTTTTTTTCTGTTTCTTTCATTTAGCCTCCTATTAATATTAAATAAGCGATATAAAACGCTTTAAAAACAAATAGACCGATAATAAATCGGTCTACTATAATTTCTGATTTTGGTTTTCTATACATTAAAGCACCTGTCTCGCTTCGTTGTATATTTTTACAAATTCATCGTGAGGAATTCTTGATTTTTTAGCGCCTCCGTCAATTTGTGTTAAGTGTTTGCCTGTCGTTCTAGACCAAACGTTTTCGCTCACGAAAAGTTTCCCATATCTTTCGAATGCGACAGGAGTCGCATAGGAATAGTAAGTATTAAATCCAAATGAGGACTCTTTTCTTAAGCTTTTAGTCGTATTTAAATAAAATGTAGTCATTTTTTGCTCCTTTTGTTTGTTGTTACTGAATATATAAATATTCATGATTACCCAATAACGAGTAATCAAAAGTATTTATGCTGAAAAGTTTCTTAAAACTATGTCTTTACAGTCTTTTAGGGTTGGCTCAGTAGATACCCATTCGGTGGTCTCGAATGTTTCTGTATCAGTGTATTCTACTCTATAACCATTAGGGTGATTAGCGTCTTCTATACGTACAAGAGATTTGTTAATCTCTACTAAAGCCAAAACCCACTCCCAGCCAAAATCGGTTTGAATGTTTTCACATTCGAACTTATGTCCGTTGTGAAAAATATTATAAAAGCCAGTTACTATTTTTTTTACTTTCATTATTTGCTCTCTTTCTGAATATTGATAAATATTCATGAATACTCAAAGCGAGTATTCAAAAGTATTTATTGAATGATTGTATCAATCCAAAGATTTTCGTCTTCAATTCTTAATGATGCGATGTCGTCTCTAATTGGATCGATGTTATTATTAAGATATTTATGCTTAATAATGTTTAAAATTGAAGTTTTCTTTACTTCAACATATTCCTCTAAAGAGGGTGTATATATAAAGATGTATTTTGCTTTTTTTACATATTTATTTAATACGTGTAAGTTTACTGCGTCTAAGTCCATTATTTGCTCTCTTTCTGAATAAATAAATATTCAAGATAACCCAATAACGAGTTATCTAAAATATTTAGTCTATGTATTCGTGAGTAATATATCCGTCTTCGTCTATTACTTCTTGATATCTTGGTTGTCTAGAACCCTCTTCAAATTCTAGAGTTTCTTGTAAATCGCTTATTTCTTCTAAGGTTAAGTCTTCGTCTTTTTTTGCATAGATTAGGTCTTTTTCTTTTTTGTTAAGTAATGGCATTTGTTTGCTCTCTTTCTGAATATATAAATATTCATGAAAGCCCACTGAGAGGCTTTCAAAAGTATTTATTCGATTGGCTGACCGTAGTCAGATATCCAAACACCGTCAGATCGTTGATAGCAAGGATAATGATTTTTGACTGATGTGGGACGCTTAACCAATTCATGTCGGTTAAGGTATCGCTTAGCGTCAACCTTTGCCTCATGTAAAGTTTTGTGAAAACTTAAACCAAATTTAGCACCGTTGTGTTTAACCTTGAATAATTGGTATAAACTACCGTTTTTTTGTATTTCTAAGCCCACAGGCTCTAAAACGAAATTTAATGATTTTAACATAATATGCTCTCTTTCTGAATACTGTATGTATTCATGATAAGGCTAACTTAGTAGCCCTATCAAAAATACATAATTTTGAATTCTGTTTGACTGTTTCCTTATCGGTGTCACCGATTGAGCTCATTGCTCTGAAGACTTGCTCTCAGCGTTTCAAGATAAGGTTTGGAAGCTTACCCTGATTGGTTCGAGTTATCTACGCACTGAGGGGCAAGTATGTAGCGCCCAACCTCAGCAACCCACCGAGTCCGAAGACCCAAGAAACTTAATTCTTTGAGTGTTTTAGCACCTTAGACCTGAAGACTAGAATATCGTGGGCATTAGACCTACCGTCAAAAGACGCGCTTGGCTTATTGTTTTCTAGTGCAGTTTCTAAAGTATGGTTTGTTGTCATCTAAGTAAGACCTTACACTAATTTATGATAATACCTAATAAAAAAAGATAAATAATTGATAAAAAATAAAAAAAAATTAGAAAAAAGTCGAAGTTATCCACAGGCATTTTTTTGCGTTTTTAGAGCGTTTTAAAAAGGTCCGTGTATGATTTTATTAGATAATTTATTATATGCTCTATGGCTCTTAAAAGGGATTTAAAGGGTATTTTTTTTATGGGAAGTTGTTATAATTTAATGCAAATTGCGACAAGGATCGTGGAACGTGAACAAAATACGAACGAACAAAGTATGAACGCTTCGAGGGACGCGCTTCGTGGGTCGCGGACAGTACTAGAGGTTTTTTGAAAAAATAAAAAAAAAATAAAAAAATATTTTAAAACAAGTGTGATAGTGTCCGCTTATGTGTTTTAACCTTAATTAGGTGGGTTTTACCTATCACACTACTCATTTTTAGAAGTGTGCATAGTGTCCGCTTGTTTGTTGAAAAATAAGGGTTTTTTAACCCTCTAGGCAATTAGACACTTTTTCAAAATTGATTATTTTAAAAGAAGTTGCCAGAAAATCTCTAGTACCAATTTGTTAAATAATGATTAAGATGTAACGGTGTATTTCAAATGAGTGCTGAAAAGAATTTATACAAAATAGTTAAAGATAAACTTTCTGATTTTAATCCGATTAGGATTGAAACAACTACAATAAACGGTTTTCCTGATTTGATATTGTTCAATAAAAAGAAACGTGTTTTGTTTATCGAATGTAAGGTTTGTGAACGTTCTAGATTGTTACAGAGCCTGAGACCACATCAAAAAGCTTTTCATCATAAATACAAACAGAGTATGAACGGACTATTTGTCTTGCAACGCTCCCTTAAAGAGAGAGCGTTTTTTCTGTATAGATCGACAGATATCGACTTTCTTGCAGAAAATGGTGAATTTGCACCACTTTGCACGGTCCACGTGGGCCAACCATGGTCCACGATCAGCGAAATTTTGCATGAGTACCACTAGATATAGACATACCAATCCGCGAGACGCGAAAAACGTTGATAAATATAGCGTTTTGGTGGCTGATAACATATATTATGCAACAATAGGGCCTAGGTACTTAGACCGAACGGTCCGAGGGTCGCGGAGATCGAACACCGGCCCCCAAAAATTTGACCCCGTTACGCACGCGCGAGACCTAGTCCTGGCAACATACACACACTATAGGAGTAAAATATGCACATAGACTATTCAAAACTTGATCCAAACCAATTAAAGGCAATGGTATTGCTTAGAAGGAAGGTGGAACAAGAACATGCACGTGGAAATTTCATGAGATTTGTAAAATCGGTGTGGCCTGAGTTTGTTGAAGGATCACATCACATTAGAATTGCAGAAAAACTTCAGGATTTTATGACAGGAAAGAACAAAAGATTGATAGTGAACATGCCCCCACGTCACACAAAAAGTGAGTTTGCCTCATTTTTATTCCCGGCATGGATGATGGGGCAAAATCCCCGGCTAAAAATTATTCAAGCGACTCACACAGGTGAATTAGCAATAAGATTTGGTAGAAAAGTAAGAAACTTGATGAACACCAAAGAATATAAAGGAATATTCCCTGATGTTACGCTAAGAACTGATAATCAGGCGGCGGGACGTTGGGAAACTAACCTTGGAGGTGAGTATTACGCGGCAGGTGTGGGTGGTGCGATCACAGGTCGTGGCGCTGACCTACTAATTATCGATGATCCACATAGTGAACAAGATGCTTTGTCTGAAAATGCAATGGATAACGCCTATGAGTGGTACACATCTGGTCCTCGACAGCGTATGCAACCAGGGGGAAGCATTGTAATCGTGATGACTCGATGGTCTGACAAGGATCTTACTGGTCAATTAATCAAAAAGATGGGAGATCTGAAAGCTGACAAATGGGATGTCATAGAATTCCCGGCAATTTTAGACGACGATGACGAAGATAAGAGAAAACCTATTTGGCCTCAGTATTGGAAGCTTAATGAACTAGATAAAGTGAAAGCTTCTCTTGTTCCAACTAAGTGGAGCGCACAGTGGCAACAAAATCCCACGCATGACGGTACAAGTATCATTAAACGTGAATGGTGGAACATATGGGAAAAAGAAGATCCACCTGAATGTGCTTTTAAAATTCAAAGCTATGATACAGCATTCTCAAAAAAAGAGTCTGCTGACTACTCAGCTATTACAACTTGGGGAGTTTTCTATCCTGAAGAAGGAGAAGAGACACATTTAATTTTGTTAAACTGTAGAAAAGGTCGTTGGGACTTTCCTGAGCTTAAACAAGTCGCAAAAGAAGAACTACGTCTCTATAATCCTGATGCTGTCATGATTGAAGCCAAGGCTTCAGGGACACCCTTGATACAGGAGCTACGGCGATTTGGTGTGTACGCGACAGCTTTCTCTCCGAACCGTGGTATGGATAAGCATGTACGATTAAATTCTGTTGCCCCTATTTTTGAAGCTGGTCATGTTTGGAGACCTGACATCGATTGGGCTGAAGAAGTACAAGAAGAATGCGCATCTTTTCCTTATGGAGAGCATGATGATCTTGTTGACGCAACCACCTTAGCCCTGTTAAGATATAGACAAGGAAGGTTCATTTCATTGTATGATGACGAGCCTGAAGAACCTATTGGAAAACGCAAATATGAATACTATTAAAAAATTAATTAATCCTGAAGATAGAAGACTAAAACAAAAACTAACACCGAAACAGATGATTTTTGTTTATGAATACGTACACAAAGTTTTACTCGGAGAATGTTCCGCTGCCGAAGCTGCGCGACGCGCGGGCTATTCACAAAATCGAGCACGTCAAACTGCTACTGATTTATTGAACCCTCATATGAATCCTTTCGTCGTGGAGGCCATTCATGAGATGAAACAAGATCTGCATCAAATGTATGGAGTATCGACAGCGTCTCACTTGGCCTCCTTAAAACAAATCAGAGAGGAAGCACGAGAACATAAACACTATTCGGCGGCCGTGGCTGCTGAAGTCAATAGAGGTAAGGTTGCTGGTTTTTACGATAACAAAGTTCAAACAGAAACTCCTTTAGAAAATATGAGTAAAGATGAGTTGGTAAAGATTTTAGAGAACTACGATAAGAATGGTATAACTCATGATACCAAACTCATTATCGATGATGATAAAGATGTGATGACAGGTAATTGAGATGATATCACTATCCAATATAGCAAGACCAATAGCCATGAAAGCTTTACAGAATCCCGCGGTCCTCGGATCGTTGCTCGTGGGTACTGTGGGATCGCAACAAGCTAATCAGATACAGAACGAATTAAACTTAGGTAACATAACTTTAGATGATGTATATAATTTTATCACAAATTTAGCGGCGTCACCTTCGGTGACAGCATTAAAAGATTTAGAGAAGTCTAATCAAGTTCCACCGAAAAAGGATGACGACAAAACTCCGACTCCTCCTGAACCTGATCCATTAGACTTGCTGAACCTTATAAATACTGATAGAAAGGAAGAAGATGAAAAAACTAATACAGTACGCCAAGGCGAAGGCCAAACAGCCATTGAAGCCCTCAAAACAAAAAGTCTCCAAGGAGAAAATGTCGATCAAGGATCTTCAAGTGGTTCGAGAGAGAATGTATTAAAAACCGAAGAAGGTTTTGACGTAGCCAATAAATCTTTAGGGATAGATTTTTTTACAAAAGTTTTAACAAAAGAAATTGCTCCCCCTAAAAAATCATATGAAGCTATTTTAGATGTTTCTAATATTGGAAACACTTTTGATGTCTTTCAAGAAAAACGCACAGGTGATTTTGAAAATCATATCTTTACAAGTATACCCACGTTTCAAGAAGCGCAGATAGCGACTGCTGATGCGTTAATCAAAACTTTACCTCAAAATGGAAGTATCTTGGATCTCGGAGGAACCGAAGGTGGATTTATTAACACTGTCACAGAAGAACGACCTGACGTTTCAGGATTCATTGTCGATCCGAATGTGGTTGCTCAGAAAATGTTTAACGAACAACAAATGCCTAACGCTTACTATATTCGTGAAGCGTTCACCACGAATAAATCTCAATTTGGAAAATATGCTTTTGACGTAGAGGATGAGAACGAGACTCCTATCGAAACTAGCTATTTTGATTTCGATGTTATTGATGATAATTCGCTAGACGCTGTTACAGAAAAAATGACCTTTCAGTTTATTGACAAAGGAAGAAACAACAAAATTAAATTAGTTAGTGAAAAGTTAAAACCTACAGGAATTGCTTTGTTTGAAGAGAAGTTCTTTACATCGAAAGAAGATCCTGTTTGGCAATCGAATGAAGCAAAGAAAAACGAATTTAAACTTAATTATTACGATCAAAAAGATTTAACAGAAAAGCAAAAAAATATTTTAGAGGGAATGGATAAACATCAAGTCACTTCTCCTGAGTTTGAGAAAATATTGTCTAAATATTTTAACAATGTAATTCAGTATTGGGACTCAGGTAACTTTAAAGGATATGTAGCCTCAAACAGTGCAGATACTATAACTAAATTTTTAAATAATTTAGAGAATCTAAATAGTGAATATTCTAATGTTTCTACTCCTAGATTTGTTACAGACAAAATAGTGGAGAAAAGAAGAGGAGGACCTATTTCTATTCCAAAAATAGACATGTTGTAAAAGGCTAATTAGGTGGTATAAATAAAAAATGGCAGATAATATTGATAAGTCTCTAGACCTAGGTGGTAAACCTGAACTTGAAATCATTAAATCAGATACTTCCGTCGAGATTGACGGTCAACCCATTCCTACTCCTGAAGGATTAGAAATTGAAATGGATGAAGACGGAGGAGCAACACTTGATTTTGATCCAATGTCCGAGATTCCTGAAGAAGTAGAATTTTATTCTAACTTAGCTGAAGTCATGGATGAAGGAGATCTAGATCAACTATCCGATGAATTATTAAGTGAATTAGAAAACGATCGTTCTTCTCGAAAAGATTGGGAAGATTCTTATATCAAAGGTTTAGACCTATTAGGAACTAAGTATGAAGAAAGAACAAGACCTTTTCAAGGAGCTAGTGGTGTTACTCATCCTTTGTTAGCTGAAAGTGCTACACAGTTTCAAGCAACAGCTTTTAAAGAGCTCTTACCAGCGAACGGTCCTGTTCGCACAGCAGTCATGGGAGAAGAGACTCCTGAAAAATATTCTCAGTCACAACGTGTTCAAGAATTTATGAACTATCAATTGATGAACAAAATGGAAGACTACACTCCTGAGTTCGATCAAATGTTATTTTATTTACCTCTCGCAGGTTCGACATTTAAAAAAGTTTACTATGATGAGTTGTTAGATCGAGCTGTCTCAAAGTTTGTTCCAGCAGAGGACTTAGTCGTCAACTATATGGCTAGTGATTTAGACTCTTGTGAAAGAATTACTCAAATCATTAACATGAGTTATAATGATTTTAGAAAAAAACAAGTTTCAGGTTTTTACAAAGACGTAGAAATTGTTCCTGGGGAAACAAGTCCTTCAGAAGTCAAAAAAAAATATGATGAAATGGAAGGTATCAAGCCTTCCTATATGGACAAGTCAATTAGACTTTATGAGTTTCATGTATCTTTAGACTTAGAAGGTTTTGAAGATAAAGGCATGGATGATGAGCCCACAGGAATTAAAATACCTTACATCGTAACCATTGAAGATAGTTCAGGTAAGGTAGTAGGTATCCGAAGAAACTATGAAAAGGGTGATGATAAAAAATTAAAGAAAAGATATTTTGTTCACTACAAGTTTTTACCTGGTTTAGGTTTTTATGGACTAGGTTTAATACATTTGATAGGCGCTTTATCAAGAGCAGCAACACAAATGTTACGACAGTTAATAGACGCAGGTACATTAGCAAATTTACCAGCAGGATTTAAGTCAAGAGGACTTAAAATTAGAGACGACGCAGAGCCAATTCAACCAGGAGAATTTAGGGACATTGATGCACCTAATGGTGATTTACGAAATGCTCTCATGCCATTACCTTATAAAGAACCCTCTCAAACTTTATATTCTCTTCTAGGATTTGTTGTTCAGTCAGGACAGAGATTTGCAGCCATAACTGATTTACAGGTTGGTGATGCTAATCAAAATGCTCCAGTGGGAACAACAATGGCATTATTAGAGAGGGGCTCAAAAGTTATGTCAGGCATCCATAAGAGATGTCATTATTCTCAGAAAAAAGAATTCAAACTATTGTTTGATGTTTTCTCCGATTACTTACCTGAAACATATCCGTATTCTGTCGAAGGTGCAGATAGAACTATCAAAGCTGAAGATTTCAGTGATCGTGTAGATGTTCTTCCTGTTTCTGATCCTAACATATTTTCTACAACTCAAAGAGTAACTTTAGCTCAAACTGAATTACAATTAGCACAAAGTGCTCCTGATATTCACAATATCAAAGAAGCTTATAGAAGAATGTATGAAGCCTTAGGAGTCAAGGACATTGATCAAATTTTAAGAAAAGACTCTCCAACTGCTCCTAAAGATCCAGCCACGGAGCACGCTGATTTACTCGATGGTAATTTACTGAAAGCCTATGAAGGACAAGATCATGATGCTCATATTCAAAATCATTTAATTTTTGGAACAAATCAAATGGTTCTTGGTAATCCTCCAATGGCAATGAAATTACAAAAACACGTTTTAGAACATATTTCTCTCAAAGCAAAAGAACAAGCTCAGTTCTTGGCAATGCAACAACCTATCGACGATATGGCCTCTGTTGTAGCTAAGTTAGAGGCTCAGTTTATGGCAGAGATAAAACAATTATCAGCACAACTTAGTGGCCAAGGTAAACCTGATCCTGTAATACAATTAAAACAACAAGAATTAGCACAAGACGCACAAAAAGATCAAATAGATGCGCAAGTGGATCAAGCAAAGCTACAATTAGATGCTGAAAGATTGAAACAAAGAACAGCGATTGATCAAGCAAGAATACAAAAAGATTACGATATTGCAGATAGACGTGCCGAAGTTCAGTATGATAAAATGACTACTCAAACTTTGAATCAAGCGAGAAAAGATGCCTCTAACAAAAAAGGGTAGCAAAATAAAAAAATCCATGGAAAAGACATATGGAAAGAAAAAAGGAGAGCAAGTATTTTACGCTTCTAAGAACAAAGGTACAATAAAGAAAGTAGAAAAGAAAAATGGAAAGTAAGTTAAAAGCAAAGTATATTGTAGATATTATGGATGAAACAACAAAAAGAAGAGTTCAAAAAATTATTGATAGCACAAGAGATTTTGTTCAAGAACAGGCTGAACAAGGTATTGATTTAATAGAGTTAGCTCAGGTTATGCTTTCAATGAGTCGAGAAGCTATGGTTGACGTTTATGGTGAAGTAGTGGCAGATAGTTATATTAAACAACAAATTAGTTATTTGAAAAATCCTGAAAATAGTCTAACATTACACTAATGACTAAACGATTAACAAAAACAACTCCTCCTAAAAAAGGACCTAAGTCACAAGGTATGGACATTCCTTATGGAAAAATAGTACCAGTTGGCTCTGTCCCTGAGGATAAGAAAAGTAAACGTGGCTATGGAATAGCATCAAAAGGACTTAAATTCGAAGGAGTATTCTAATGCAAAAATGGATTAAGGACCTTTGGGAACAACACCCAAAGAAAAAATGGCTCATAATCGGTGTAGTAATCGGTTGGGTAATCGCTCAATATATCTAATCAATGTTATCTAAAATATTAGGTGGATCTTTAGTAGACACTGTCGGTAAAGTTATTGACAGTGTCCACACTTCAGAAGAAGAAAAAGGTCAAATCAAAATAAAATTACAACAATTAGAAAACGACATTAATTCCAAACAAATGGATATCAACTTAGCTGACGCTAAGTCTACTGCTACAGGTATTGGTGGTATCATGCAAAGATCATGGCGTCCTCTTATTGGAATGTCTTGTGCATTAGCAATATTTTGGGAATATGTTTTAAAACAATTCTTAGTGTTTATATTGGCAGCATTTAGTGTTGAACATGCACCTCTTCCAGAGCTTGACATGTCGACTTTATTCCCACTCGTCACAGCTTTACTCGGAATGGCGGGGCTTCGCAGCTTCGAAAAAAGTAAGAAAATTACGAAATAGTGGAACAGTTCGATTACAAAGTAAAAAAACTTATTCAACAAGCAATAGAAAACCAAAAAGAAAACTTGTTGAGTAGAAATCTGAGTTCTTATGAGGAGTATCAGTATGAACTTGGAAAATTACATGCTTTAGAGCATTTATTAATAGACTATCAAGAACTAAAAGAAAAGGTGATGGAAGAATGAGTAAACTAATAGTACCGAGTTATTTAAAAAATAATGACGACAAAAAAAAGGAAAAAAAGAAAGAAGAAGACAAAGGACCTGCTATGGAAAGAGTTCCTCAAGCAACAGGTTGGAGAATGGTAATTCTACCTTATAAAGGAGTAGAAAAGACAAAAGGTGGTTTGTTACTTACTGACAAAGCCATCGAGGAACAACAACTCACTACTAATGTGGGTTTGATTTTAAGTATGGGTTCTGATGCTTATGCTGATAAGAATAAATTTCCTAATGGACCTTGGTGTAAAAAAGGTGATTGGGTAGTATTTGCTAAATATGCTGGCTCTAGAGTCAGAATTGAAGGTGGAGAAATACGTATTCTTAATGACGATGAAATACTAGCAAAGTTGAAAGATCCAAAAGACGTACTAACTATCTATTAAGGAGATAAAAATGACTGAAGAAAAAATGGTAGACCTTGACACTACAGGAGAAAGTCAAGAGGTTGAACTTCAAGAAGAAGAATCTACTAAAGAAGAAAAAGTCGAAGAAAAAGTAGATGCTTCATCAGAAGATCAAGCAGAAGAGAAATCAACTGAAGAAGATTCAGGTGATGATTCAAAAGACGACGGTTTAGATAAATATTCTAAAAACGTTCAGAGACGTATTAAAAAACTATTAGACAGAGTAGAAAAAACAGAGAAAAGAGAACAAGAAGCTCTTCGATTTGCTGAAACAGCAAGACACAAGTATGAAGAGTATGAAAAAAAAATAAAATCTCTTGATGAAAACTATATCTCAGAGTACGAAACAAGAGTTAAATCTCAAATTGAACAAGCTAAAAAGGCTTTGACTGATGCAAGGTTTAATAATGATGTAAATTCTGAAGTAGAGGCTCAAAGAGCTTTGACAAGACTTGCAATTGAAGAAGAAAGAGCAATTGTTTCTAAAGAACAAAGAGAAAGGTTATTAAAACAACAAGAAGGATTGATGGCTGAAAAGCAACAACCACAACAAGCTCAACCAAGACAGCCTGATCCAAGAGCTGAACAATGGGCAGAAGAAAATAAATGGTTTGGTAAGGATGAAGCAATGACTTTTACTGCTTTAGCTCATCATAAAAAACTTTTAAGAGAAGGGTTTGATCCTAAAAGTGATGATTATTATGAGGAAATTAATGGCTACATGAAAAGTCAATTTCCAAGTAAGTTTGAAAAAGAAGTAACAGAACCTAAGGAAAGAGCTCCTCAAACTGTTGCAGGAACTTCTAGAACCTCTAAAACAAGTGGTTCTAAAAAAGTAAAGCTCACACCTAGCCAAGTCGCTATAGCGAAAAAACTAGGTCTTACACTTGAACAATATGCAAAATATGTATAGATTGGAGATAATATGGTAAATAAAACGTCAAGATCTAATGAGACTAGGGAAAAAACAGCTCGTAAAAAAGGTTGGACTAGACCCTCTTCATTAGATGCACCCCCAGCACCTGAAGGTTTTAAACACAGATGGATTAGGGAATCAGTCAGAGGATTTGATGATACGAAAAACATCATGGGAAAATTACGAGAAGGTTGGGAATTAGTCCGAGCTGACGAGTATCCTGATTGGCAACTTCCTACTATTGATGATGGAAAACACGCTGGTGTTATAGGGGTAGGTGGGTTACTGTTAGCTCGTATGCCAGTAGAAACTGTTGAAGAGAGAAACTCTTATTACAAAAACTTAACCGAGAGCCAAAAAGAGGCTGTCGACAGCGATCTACTGAAGATTGAGGATCCTCGGATGCCGATCAGTAAACCCCAAAGACAAACCAAAGTAACTTTTGGTTCAGGAAACAAGTCGTAATCGGCACGGTTTGTTAAACGACCAATACTAACAACGTATTACAAAGGAGTAATATTATGGCAAATCAACAAGGCAACTTTGGATTTCGTCCAGTGCTAATGATGGGTTCTGCATATCAGGGCCAAGGTCAACAACAGATGACTATCGCTAGCAACGAAACGAATTCCATTTTTATGGGAGATCCTGTCGTGCTAAACGCAAACGGATCAATCTCTCGTGGTTCCTCTGCTGGTGCTGAGCTTGTTGGTGTTTTCAATGGTTGTTTCTATACAGACCCAACTTCACAAAAACCAACTTTCTCAAACCACTATCCAGGAGCAATTGTAGCTGATGATATCGTGGCAAACGTAATCAGCGACCCAGACGTAGTGTTTGAAGTCAAATGTGACGATGCAAATGCTGGACGAGCACAAGTGGGTTCAACTGCTAACATCGCAACTTACGCTGCAGGATCTACCAAATCAGGTATTTCAGGCGTAGCAATAGATGGTAGTACATTCGGAACTTCTAATGGCTCTAACTTCGCTGTTTATGATCTTTCAACAGATCCTGACAACAGTGACTATACTGCTGCTAACTCTAACATTCTTGTTAGAATTAACTTACATCAGTATAGAGATAGTACAGGAATCTAAACTATGGCTATATCTAGAAGTCAACTCGTTAAAGAGTTAGAACCAGGTCTAAACGCACTGTTTGGCTTGGAATACGCAAGATATGAAAACGAACACGCAGAAATCTTTGACAACGAATCTTCAGACAGAGCGTTTGAAGAGGAAGTAATGCTTTCTGGTTTCGGTTCAGCCCCTACTAAAGCAGAGGGCGCTGGCATATCTTATGACACAGCGGTCGAAGCATACACTTCACGTTACACACACGAAACAATTGCATTTGGTTTTGCAATAACAGAAGAGGCTATCGAAGATAATCTTTATGATCAGCTTTCCTCTCGTTACACAAAAGCTCTTGCAAGATCAATGGCAAACACAAAGCAAGTAAAAGGCGCTGATGTTTTAAACAACGCTTTTGCAGCAGGTGGAGCAGCAGGAACTAATCCTGGTGGTGACGGTGTATCTTTAATTAATACACAACACCCATTGGCACAAGGTGGTCTTTTAACAAACAGATTAGCAACTGATGCTGATTTGAATGAAACATCACTTGAGCAGTCATTAATTGACATTGCTGCATTCGTGGATGAGCGTGGTCTTAAAATATCTACTCAAGGTAGAAAACTTATAATTCCAAAAGAATTACAGTTTACTGCTGATAGATTAATGGCTTCTGCTAACAGAACAGGCACTGCTGATAATGATATCAACGCAATCAGAAACATGGGAATGATTCCTGAAGGTTATGTAGTGAACCACTTCTTAACTGACGTGAACGCATTCTTCATTAAAACTGATGCACCTAATGGTCTAAAGCATTTCACAAGAACTGCTCTTTCCACAAATATGGAAGGCGACTTTGATACAGGTAACGTAAGATATAAAGCTAGAGAGAGATACTCATTTGGTTTCTCAGATCCTAGAGGTATTTTCGGAACTTCAGGCGCATAATAAATAATTAACTTAATAAGAAGGGCGTATGTCTTTGACTGCGCCCTTTTTTTATGTCAAAATATAACTTTATTAACCCTATGACCCCTCGGGGACTATTAACAAAAGGAGATAGACATGGGAACAACTACATTTTCGGGTCCAGTAAAAGCTGGAACGATTAAAGACACAACAGGAACTACTCTTGGCTCAAATGTCAAGAACACAGGTTTTGTTGTAATGGCACAATCAGCGATTGCTGATATTATTGGTGCTTCTCACTTAAACCAAGTGATAGCAACAATTCCTGCAAATTCACAAATTACCGATGTGGTATTGAATGTAACCACAGTAAACAATGACTCTGGTGCTGCAACTGTTTCAGTAGGAACAATAGATGATGCCAATGCTTTTATTGATGCTGCAAGTGTTAAAGCATTAGGCACTACTTATGGTACTCTTGACACGGAAGCTACTGATGTTGGCTCAACAGATATCCAAGTGGTAGCTGATTTTACAGGTGCTAGTGGTGATGCAACAACAGGTGCTGCAACAGTGACTGTGAAATATTTACAAAATAATTCAATAGCACTTGCTGGTGATGTACCTGCGTAAGGAGTAAATTATGATTAACTATAGATCGGCTAAAGTAACTGCAACAGGAAATGTAGGAACAGGTCCTGCAAGACTTATTGCTATTCATGCTATCTGTGGTGCATCTGCTGGAAGCATTGTTTTAAAAGATGGTAGTGGAGGATCAACTTTGTTAGATCTTGACACTCCTGCTTCTGCTACAGCGGTAATTGAAACTTACATCGGTGATACAGGTATGAGATTTCAAGATAGGATACATGCTACATTGACTAATGTAACTTCACTGACTTGCATCTTCGGGTAATGGCAGACAAACAGCCACCAAAAACTAAAAAATATTTCCGCTCCACTAAATCTGGGGCGGGAATGACTAAAGCAGGCGTTGCTCGATATAGAGCAGAAAATCCTGGTTCTAAATTAAAAACAGCAGTCACAGGTAAAGTAAAGAAAGGTAGTAAAGCTGCAAAACGTAGAAAATCCTTCTGTGCTAGATCTGCTGGTCAAATGAAAAAATTTCCAAAAGCAGCAAAAGATCCAAATTCAAGATTACGACAAGCAAGAAAAAGATGGAGATGCTAGATGAAACTACTTCTAACAATTCTTTTTTTCTTTACACTAGTAGCTACAATAACTGATATTCAAGCTGAGACCAATACCGTGTCGTCAACTGTAGTAACAAATTCAACACCCCCTACTGCAAACGCTCCAACTATCATGAATAATAATAGTGATATATGTAAAATTGGAATTGGAGCTAGTGTGCAAAATAATGTTTTAGGATTAGCCTCAGGCTATGTCGTTACAGACCAATTTTGTGAGACTCTTCGTGCTAGCCGTGCTATGTACCAATATGGCATGAAAGTTGCGGCGGTGGCATTATTGTGTCAAGATCCTCGTGTCTGGGACAGCATGCTCGATGCGGGAACCCCGTGTCCTGCTGAAGGACTTATTGGTACGGAGGCTGCTAATTACTGGAAAGAAAATCCTAGTAAAATCCCTGTAGGATCTAAATTTAGAGATGATTACACCATAGTTGTAAAAGATGAAACACAACAAGGAGACTTTGATGCTATTAAGAATTTTGGTCTTATGGCTCTCACTTTATTACTTATCCTCTAAAGCTAATACGTGTTTACCTAACACCGAAGGTCTTTGCACTCCAGAGGTAATTATTACAGAAGAATCTGTCGTTGTTAAAACAGAAGAAGACAAAGGCACAGAAATAATCTTTACTGAAACTACCACCAAAACAACAACCACTACTACTATTACGAATGAAGACTCAGGTAATATTTTAAACTTACCTGATATGTCTCAAGATTGGGGTGGCGAAGGTCCAGCTAGTATGTCTACAGGCAATGCTTGTTATGGACTTGGTGATGATAGATGTGCTCAGATAACAGGAAGTGGCAACACAACTTCTAATATGGGTGTTGAGGGCATGGGTACGACATTTATACAAACAGTTGACATTTCTAACCTAAGTATAGATAACGGTGGTGAAGTTAAATACTCTATAGAGGTTGATAAACAAGATGATCAAGATCGAATCTACATGCACATTACAGGAACTAATGGAGGGACTACAGTCTTTTCAGGAACTGATATTTTGTCTGAATCTGGCGTATCAACAGGCTATCAATCATACGATGGCTCTTTCAATTTCAGTGGCGTTCTAAAAAGTTTAACAATAGAAATAGGAGGCAGAGATATTAATCTTGCTGTCGGTCCTTTATTTGATGATGTATCCGTCAATGTATTTTACAATGTAATCAATACAATTATTGAGCAACAAATTACAACTGTAGAAGAAATAGTTTATCTTAATATTTTTGATCCTGTAGAAATAGAGTTTGCGACAGAAGTAATTGAATTTAATGATGTCGTTGTTGATGATGCAGGAGATGTTAAATTTGAACCCATAGAACCTCAACAAGAAGAAGTTACTTACGAAACAGTTGAAGTAGAAATACAGGAAATACAAACAGATTTTGAAGTAGATATACCTGAGCCTGAGATACAAATGGCAGAGATGGAAATGGAGATAGAACTCGAAATTGAGGCAGAGCTAGAAGAGACAATAGAAGTAGCTAGTGTTGAAGAACCAGTAGAAGAACCTACAGAAAAGCCAGTTGAGGAGGCTAAAGAAGAACCTGTTGAAGAGATACCTGTAGAAAGCGAAAGCAATCCTGAACCTGTAGAAGAAAAACCTGAAGAGGTTGAAGAACCAGAAGAAAAACCTGCAAATGAACCTTCAGCAAAAGAAAAAGCAGCTACAAAAATAGTCAAGGATATTGATGACAAAGAACGTTATGACGACACTGCTCAAACAAAAACATTACTCGTAATGCAAATATTAGGTGATACAAAAACATTCTTTTCACCTACTCAGAGCTTCACAGAAGTTGATGTAGGTGAGTATTTAAACAAGACATTAGAAGATCAGTATGGTATCTTTTTTGACATGGCACAGGAAAATACAATTCAGGAGATGATAGATGCCCAGTATTGAATATTCGGGTTTAAAGGTAAGTGGAGGTAAAGCTTTCGCTATTCTTACACTATTAGGTGCCCTAGGTAGTGGT
>WLWG01001898.1_pt1 | contig 17270 bp, 23 predicted proteins | sample 6712871 | NCBI WGS metagenome assembly WLWG01 (sample SAMN12718693, study PRJNA515312) | sponge metagenome | isolation source: marine sponge | host: Mycale hentscheli | place: New Zealand: South Island, Marlborough, Capsize Point | collected 2003-05-01
AAAAAATAGGGAGCATCTTCTATCAAAATCGAAAGAAATTCAACAAAGAGGCATGCTTCAAGCTGCATCCGTATTATGAAAAGGTGTATGAGGAGTTCTCAGAAACCCAAGCTATTAAAATCGTTAAGCTATAAGGATGTTGTCATGAAATATATGAAAAATCTAAGAGAAAAAAAAATAGAAAAACATAATAAAATTTTTTTTATGAAAGTGTATTAATATGAATAAATTTCTGATTAACTTAGACAGGGATACTGAAAAAATGAGTTTTCACAGAGATGTGATAAGAATAACGGCTACCGACGGTTTAAAGTTATCAGTTGATGAAATTAAAAATTCAAAACTATACATGAGATACAATACCAAAGAAAATAAAATTAGAGGTCATTTGGGTTGTATACTTAGTCATAGGAGAGTATTACAGCATATTATAGATAATAAAATTAATGATGTTTGTATTCTAGAAGATGATTCTACTAGTGATTTTGAATTACCAGATGAACTAAAAGATACCGATCATATTACATATCTCGGGGGATGGCTGGTTAACAAAAAAATGAAAGATATTAAAAAACCTGTTGAACAGGAGTTAAAAGATGGTATTAATAAATTAATTGATGCGAGAGTATTGACTACCCGAGCGTATTATATCCCTGAGTGGAAACACGCTCAGGGATTATTAGATCATATTAATAATAAAAAAGTTTGGAGAGGAATTGATATTATGGTCAGCGAGTATGTTAGACATCTATATTATCCGGCATTAAGTCATCAGATTTTAGGATTTGAGAGTAGCATAGGTAATATGAAACCAAAGCATAATTATAAATTCTATATTCCTGAATAAGTTCAAAGTTTCTATATCAAACTATCTTCTTTTTTAAAGTTTTGAAAAAAAAATAATAATATATTATATCATTATAAATATAATGCCAAGAGTAAAAGCTGGGGAACTATCGCTAGGTGAAATTCGTAATCTGATTCGTCAACATAATAAAGTATCGGTGATAAAAGGAGTAGATAGTAAATCTAGATCTGCTTTACTGAAAGAGGTCGCTGATATGGGATACAGGGTAGATCATGCTGGAAAGAAGATTGTTAGGGGTAGTACGACCCTAACGGCGGGTAAGGCTGGTGATGTCAAACCTAATAAAACTACAAAGAAAAAGAAACTGATTGCTGGCGGTGATGCCCCTGTAATGAGTAAGAAAAAGAAACCTCCACCGATACCAGCGAATAAAAAGGGTAAGAAAATTAAACCCGATAGATCAAAATTAATAGCCGGAACGCTCGGTAGCGAACGGCGTGCTGGATATTAATCTAAAAATAAATTAAATATTAATTTTTCAGGAATTCTATATCTATCTTCTTGTGATAAAGATATCCCCGAAGTTTGTTTTCTTCTAAAAGTATTACCTAAATTATTTTTATGAAGATTACCTATCATATTTCCACATTTTTTGTTACAAAGTAAATTATTAAAATTTTCTTTATTAGTCCAAATTCTTGTTCTTTTTCGATATCCCCAGTCGCTGTACATACAATAATCAACATCATAAAAAGGTTTATCTTTCATTATTAATCTATCTTTCATTCTTCCTGTTGCTGGATTTTCAACAAACCAAAGTTCAGGATTAAAGTAGTCAATAATTTCAAATGTTTTTAATACTAATTTATCAGCTTCCATCATCTCTCTATCTTGTTCTTTTTTATCATATAAAACTCCTTTTCTCATCCTATTCAACCAAGCGTCTTGTAATTTACTATAATCAGTACAGGGTGGAGAACCCCAAACAATTGAGAAATAATCTCGGGGATATTGTTTATAATTAAATTCCATGATATCACATTGATGAGTAGCGGGTAATAATAGATCAACTGAAATAACGTCCCAACCTATTTTTTCACAGACTTTTCCAATTGATCCTGTCCCTGAAAATAATTCTAATACGTTCATTTATATAATAATAAATATTCTAGCTTTTAATTTTTTTATCTAAATATAAAAATATCAGTAATAATATTAATGAATAATGAATGTGATTTCCTTGTGCCGACAACTTCAAATCATACTGATTGGGAGGTGGCAGAAGATACTCACCTATATAAGATTTTTTTCCGTAGTCTTGCCCAGCACCGTCCTGATGCTATTAATACTATTTATTGCGGATTCGATTTCGATGATAAAATATTTGGTATTGGGTATGAAAGAGAAAAATTCAATAAATTCGGGTTCAATATTGAGTGGATTCCAGTAGAACCTAATCGGGGAAATGTAGTTTCAATTTGGAATCACTTGGCAACAGTATCAAAATCTGATTATCTGATGATTATCGGTGATGATATTTTATTTCCAAATGATAAAGATTGGTTGAGACTTTTCAAAAAAATGTTAATAAAAAATAATAATTGGGGATGGTCAGCAGGTTATTCAAATAATGATAAGATAGCAACTCAATTTTTAATTCATAGAAAACATATCCATCATTTTGGATGGGTCTATCCCCCAGCTTTGAAAAATTGGTACTGTGATGATTTCATGTTTCAAATTTATCCGCGATCATTTAGAGGTTGGAGAAAAGATTACCCCTTGTTAAACTGTGGTGGTAATCCCCGATATATGCCTCAAAACGACAAAAATTTGTGTGATAAACTGATTCAAAGGTATCAAAAAGATTTATTAAAATCAATAAATAAATTTAAATATTCTGATTAAATAAATGCCTCAAAAACCAATTGAAAAGGTATCGGATGATATTCAATTGTTAAAATTAGAAATTGAAGAATTAAAAAGAGAGTTAAAAAAAATTAATATAAAATTGAAGGCGAAAGATAGTATTATTGAGGATCAGGAGAATCAGGAGCGAGGTTGGGTGTGGTCGCCGTGGTAGTTTTCCGATGAAGTAAAATTATCCACTCATTCTCCTCGTAACATTGCCAAACTTCACATCTACCGATAATCTTATTATCTCTTTTGAGTTTCCGATAATCATTACGATCTAGATCCTTGATGGACCATTTGGTCCGGATAGAACGATGATTCAGCTCCACACAGTCAAAATCGTATTGATCAAAATCCATAATAATATAATCTTTGGTTGACAGTTTTAGTGGAATTTCTTGAATTAGAGGTTGTGCCTGAATAGGTTCAGGTTCAGGTTCAGGTTCAGGTTCAGGTTCAGGTTCAGGTTCAAGATTTGGCTGGGGTCGTTGAAAATTTCCTGAATTAATAATCATTTTAATTAGTGCCTTCCTTGCCATTCCAGTCGGAGCGGTTTCACAGTCCCAACAATTACAGAAAACTTGGTTGAGTTCATTGGTTTCCATCAGTAGAAGATATTCCTTATCGAGATTGACGCGTTTGAGTTGAAATTGAGAGTTCATAGTTGTTTTTTTTAGTTTGGATTGGATTGGATATGGAAATCAAATTTTATACTTTTTTGAACAAAGAAGGTACTATTTTATAGTAATTTATTTTTTCTTTTTTAATTAGTTTTAATGCCTCCGAGAAGTTTGGTATATAAATACAATCTAAATCTTTTATCTCTGATAAATTTTGAATTCCTTTTTCATGACAGATAGATGAATCATTCAAAATTGTAATTCCATCTTTTTTTGTAAATTTATTAGTATTTCCGATTGTTTTTACTAATTCATAATTATCGTGAATGATAATAACATTTTTCAATTGATGTTTGATAATTCTGTGAAGTCCTTCATTCATAGAACTAACACGATTCCAATTTGTTTTAATATATTTTTGTCGTCTTTCAATAGAATCTGCTTTACTAATAAAAAAAACTCTTAAAAAAGTTTCAGGGGCAACACCAGCTTTTAAATATTCAGGGTCTATTTTCATTTCACATTCTTTTAATTTATCCCTGAGATAACATACTAAACTAATTCTTGAATAACGGTTATTGAGTCCAGCGACTCCCACCGATAGATTATCATTATATGGTTTTTGATCTTCGGGGATATTATCATTTAGAATTTTATCTTCGTCTGTTTCATAGAGTTCAGTATTTCCGTGATATTGATGAACATCGACACAGAGATGATCACCAGCTCTCATATCAACAGCGATTCCGTATTTTGGAATTACAAAATATCCTCCGTGATAAAATCCGTTTTCAAGAACTGTTAAATTTCCAAATCCAAAATCACCACTATCCTGATGAACGGCTGTTCTAAAATTCCTATTCACAGTAATTGTTGAAAAAGGAGTATCGCCGATAGTTAAATCAGGATTAATTGACGCTTGTTTCATCTGTAAATCATACATTTCTTTATTAAGATTTTTATAGGAATTACTAATTTTTTGAATTACCCCGATACCGTCTTCATATTTTAAAAAGTCCTGTCTAGTGTAATGTGATAATCGGCAAGGTAAAACTTTCCCTAAGTTTTTTGTTTCACTCCAATATCCAACTACATTTGAACTGACTTCATTTTGTACTTTCATTTTTGAAACTTTCCCATCAACTTCATATTTCGCCGACCAACCACCTTTTGAAATTTCCAGAACTTTTCTCTTTTTCCAATAAACAGAATTGGGATCTATCGGTCCGGCACTCGCTCCTCTACCACGAGTTCCCTTCGTGAGTCCTTTGAAAGCAAAAAATCCTAAATCAGCTTCTGAATCTGAAAGTAGTTTTTTTCGAAATTTAAATAAAATAGAACCATCCTCTCTGTAACAGTCACAATCTTCGGTAATTAACATATTATAAGAACTATCATCTAAAAATTTGCCTTTTAAAGATTTACATTCTTCATCAGTTAAAACAGGATTTAATTTAATATTAATCATTTATATAAAAACAGATAAAATTTGATTTTCTATTTACAAAAAAAATATGTCATAAATTATTAAATGGAACAATACAACAAATTATTAGCTGATAATAATGAAAAAGATCGGAAACAATCATCACTTGATTTAATTAGTAATAATATTCGAAGACTTTACAATCGGTGCTACGGAGAAGATCCCGAAGATATATCACAGATAGAAGCTATGATTGAAGATCCAGTTCATACGTTCGCTTGCTTACAGAGCGATTGGGACGGTAAAAAATTATCCCTGTCTACTATGCTTTCCTATACGAATTCTCTATTAGTATCAAATGATTTATTTGAATTATCTCTCGGTGAAGTTTATGGAGATTTGGAAACTGAATTACAAGTTCGACGTGCCGATGAACAAAGAAAAAATCCATTCAAAGAAACCAAAATTTCAAGAAAACAGTTAGATGCTATTAGTAAAGATCAGTATGAAAAGATGGAGGCGTTAGAGGATTTTAGTCGGTGGAAAGCTCACAAAGATATGATTTTATTTAGAATTATTAGCCGTTATCCATTCCGTGGTGAAACTGGTACATTAAAATATAGAAACAGAAAAGACATCCCCGAGGAAAAAGAAAAAATAAATTATTTAGTCGGCGAAGAAGATGGTTCATATGCCTTTGAATTTAACGCATATAAAACAGATAAAAAATACGGAACAAGATCAATTCCAATTGATGATGAACCACTCATAGAATTATTAGATTATTATCTCAAAGATAGAAAATCATTTAGACCCGAAAGCTTCGAAGAGGGAGTGTTTCTATTTTGGGACGCTCCTGATGATAGTGAAGAATCTCAAAAGAAACAGAGAAACAACATGAGCGTCTGGGTTAAAAGATTTTTAAAAAAATACGATATCAAAGCGAGTTTAACTGATATCACTAAATTACTTATCAGCGAGATTTGGGATGATGGAACAATCCAAGATAAGATCCAATTCGCTGAGTGGAGAGGACATGATCCAGCCACAGCCAGCAAGGTTTACGCCACCGCAAGGTGATTCGCGAAATATTCATCACGAACTTGACGACCTTTCTCTAAATCTTTTCCGATATACGTTCTACACTTCGGGGCATGATTTCCAGTGTAATTAAAAATATAATAATCATGTCTTTTATTCTTTTTTCCACCCATAGGATAAAGAAAAGCATCACGATTTTTTTTAATTGCTTCCTGAGGTTTAGGGAAAATCTTCAAAGCACAGTTTTCCTGATGACTTAACCAGGCTAGATTTGAAACGTTATTATTTTTTGGATTTCCATCTATATGATGAACATCTCGAAGATTATCAGGATTTGGTAGAAAGTGATCGGCAACCAATCGGTGAAGATAATATTTCTTACCTTGACCTTTTAATCCCTGAGGATAGAGCATATAACTCATATAAGGACTTTTAGTTCCATTTGTAGATGGAGACTTGAATTTTTCATATTTAGAATTATATAACATTCCGTTAGAATAAACTAAATACCGATCATCATATTTACAAGGAGCAACATCTAAATTTTTCAAATCTAAATTATAATACTCCATTATAGCAAAGCTCACCTACGGTTATAATTTATATCATATATTTTGTTTTTAAATAGTTATGGGATTAATCAAAGGTTATGTTAAATTCACCTCTTTTAATATACAGAGGTATACTGGACTGTTTAACCGCCTTTCTCTTTTCTAATTGTTTTTTAATTCTTCGGGGAATAATCATTTCTATCTTTTCTCTCATCTTAGGATCTTGATTGATTAGATCAATCGCTTTTCTCACCGATGGAATTTCTGGAAACTTAGCGATATAAGTAGCGTCCTTGTAAACATCAATCGCATCCATATATCCCGAAGGCATTAAATAATATCCGTTTCTTGAATAACCGATAAGTTTTTTGGCTGTTAACATAACATCTGTTTTTTCTTTAATTGTTAAAGTTTTCGCTGGATTCGATTTTATTAAATATTCTATTAATTCTTCTTTTGACTTAATAAAAAAATATTGATCCTCAGGGATTATATTATCTAAAAATCTCACAACCTCAACAATCGCTTCTTGAAGTTGTTTTTTATTTTTATCATTCCTACCTGTTATCGGTAACTTAAATACTCTAATAATATCTAATAATTCTTTTCTAGAATGACTCATGTGAATTTCAAACATTAAAGTTGTATCTTGTAATTCTAAACTCATTATAATCTACTTTATATTATAATTCTAATTTTTAAACGTATTTATTTGTCAAAGTTTGATATAGAAGAAAATGTAATTATTACACTTTTCACTTTTTCTCTCTTAAATGAAATACTACAACTGTGTTCCCTGATATATCATCAATAGGTCTTTCATTGACATCAACTATTTGAACCTCAATATTGTTTAAAATTTCAGGGGTAGTATTGTGAAGTCCAACATAAGTCTTCTCGCCAGGAGCGAAGAATAGATCACCAAATTCCCTACCATCATTTGTAAATCTCGGTAAATGATATAATATCTTTGAAACTGAATTTTTAGCACCGTTATAAGATTGTATCGGCATATTTGAAAGTCTCACAAAGGCTGAGTGAACTCTAAATTCCGGCGCCCGAAAACTTTTAAAAGTCTTCACGGCTCCACCAGCCGATGAAACAACATATCCATCCACTTCACCTTCAACATTATCAATAAATGATTTAAGTGGAAATCCTAATGTCCGATTCATTTTCGCTTGACCGGAGAATGTTTCAGTTTCATATTTACCCTCTAAATAATAATTTTTAGAATAAGGGTCATTCCAACCGATAATAAAAGCTGAGGATTTATTAATTCCAGCATTACCAGCCAGTTCCGCATCATAAGTTGATACGGCGGTTGAAACATTTGATTGATCTACTACCATCCGATCTTTGGTATCACAGAGTAAAGTCTGTGATAAACAATAAGGTCTATTCTTAGTATCCACTACCTTTGCTAGATTAAATTCTCCCCTAACTTTTGAGTCGGCATTCCTCATAGCTCTATTATTAGTATAAAAATCATCACCGGTGGTAAATGTATTACCGACTACCGTTGGAAATCTAAAATCTATTGCCCCTGAGTAATGACTAGAATAATTACTAACTGTTAGAATTTCATTTTTTGTTGCTATATTTAATCGTGGATAAAGAGCGTTTCGAGTTTCGCTGATAGGAAGGAAACTCTCCCATCTCTTAGTCTGACCTATATTACCGAGTATCTGCTGACGACCAGCAGCCCCGCCATCAAAATGAAGTACCAACTTGTCTCCTACGGTGCCGAACTCAACCTCTGTGAAAGAAGCATTAAAACCAGTCGTCGTCATTTTAGTACCAGCATTAGCATTTGAACCACCCTGTCCGTAATACACAACTTCACTTTGAACCAGTTGATCCATCTTATCGTCATAACTTAACTGATAAATACTAATATTACTTCCATCATTCTCGACCACAAAATCATAAAAGTCTTTTTGATTTCTCATTTCAGCGCTTGACCCAGCCTTTCCGCCCCGATTTCTTACTAGATAGTCTGATGATCTACCGCTTTCCGATGTGCCTCCCACCGCTGTGCCTGGTAATAGATTCGCTATTTTCACCGGTTGAGTAGTAGTATCCCGAACATATTCCGTTTGAGGACGAGACAGACCAACACGCCAACCTTTGGCTGCCTTGCTGACATCAACCTTGAAGAATCCATCAACTAAACCGAGAGTATGACCGTGTCCTATCACCGAACAACTCATCCTATCCATCTCCTCAACAACCGTTAGTGAAGCGTTAACCGCCTCTAATCTTGTGAATTCTTTGGTTGTTCCTTTTGTAGTCGAAGTCCAACTTGTGCCTGGTGCGAATTGGGGATTTGTTAGTTGCTTCGGATTCTGCCAATAATCAGTTAACATAGATCCAGCGGCGGCGGCTATATTTTTTGCCGATGAATCTCCTCGCTGAGTAGTTACTATTTGTATTCCATCAACTTGACCCGAAGCGTTCGTAGATTGAGTCACGTCATAATTATTATAAATCTCAGGATTCCCATAAGATTCATTTAAAATTCTTTTTACTTCTTCTACCCAATCATCGGTATTATAAGTTCCGGGACGAGGTCTCATGGGTATAGGCATCTCTAACCTTGACTCAACATCACCGGTTCCGGGTGTTCCAGTAGTCTGTAACTTACCAAAGTATTTATACATCACACAATTGTTTTCAATATCTATTAAGGCATCACGACGGATCTTAACACTCTCAACAGCTATTTCAGCGTCCTTTGGAACTTTAATCGGTGAAGTAAAATGATTTTGAAAAGACGAAGGTGCTTCGAGACCCGCTAATGTTCGGGTTGGTGCTCCACCTTGAAGAGCGGAATATTCCTCCTGAGAACTTGATGCTATTATTAGACTCATATTTATAATAGTTATCAAGTTTTTAATTTTTAAACATAAAAAATAAAAAGAAGGTTAAATTATATCGATGAAAAAAGCGGGTAAATCAAAGAAAAAAGTAACTATGAAACCACTAGCGTCTGTAATCACAGAAGATAGTGTTGAACTATATAGTGAAAAGAAATCAAAACAACATAATATCCCGAAAGCCGTTAAAGACTTTAACAGAGTAACTCCTAAGGAGGCGTTCGGAACCATGAAAAAGAAACGTGATAGGGAGGTCCCTAAAACGAAGTAAGCTCTGCTAAAACGAAGAAGTAAAATATTCCCATGCTTCTTGAATCTTACGGAATGCTTCATTAGATCCTCCCGGTTTATCAGGATGAGTTTTTAAAACAGATTTACGATATGCTTTTTTAACATCATCATCACTCGCTGATCTTTTTAATCCAAAAACATTAAATGGGTAATTAGGATCTTTTTTTTCTTTGGGTTCATCTAGATCATTTGAATCCCATCCGTAAAATCCTCCGAAGAATCTTTTGAAAAAATCATTCGCTCTTTTATCCCGAGTTTCTTTTTCTTGCTGTTCTTTTTCTTTTTTTAATTTTCTCATAAGTTCTTCATAATCTTGATAAAATTTAGGAAGTACTTTAAAAATTCCAGCCGTAGTCTGAGGGGTCGGTTGAGAGATCCATCGGTGATTCCAGGAATATCTACATCCTGAGACAACATAATAATCCATAGTTTAGAATAAATAATTATTAGATTTAAATTAAAATCAAATTTTAATATAAAAGAATGAGTGATCCAGTTGTTGTTGTTGCTCCACCCGAGCCCGAGGGTCAATTACAAGATTACTCGGTAGATCAGTTGGGCGGATTTGTTGTAATGGTAGCCGGTGCTATCGGTTCCTTACTACTGGTAGTCTGGCAGTCGAAGTGTCACTGTCGGATGAATTTATGCTATATATTTCAATGTGAAAGAAGACCACCGAGTGAAGAAGAAATGAAATCTTTAAAAAATCAAGCGAAGGCTTTGAAAGATAAAAAAGATAAAAATAAAAAAAATAATGCTACACCGAGAACTTCAAAGGATGATATTGAATCAGGCGTCGATAGTGATGATGATGATTTTAATGACGCTCAACAACCCGAGCCTGAACCTGAGCCTGAACTTCAAAGAGTGTAAAAGTAGATAGTTTCTATATCAAACTTTCCTATTTTTTAGAAATTCTATTTTTGCTTCTAATGATTCGATGGTTTCAGTTCTATCTGAAAAGATAGATTCTATTCTATCTAATTCTTTCTGTAATTCTTTATTTCTAATTCTAGATCTATTCAACTTGACCGTGAGAGATTGAATCATTTCAACATGTAATTGTAATATTGCCGAGTTCTCAACTTGCCGTGGGAAAGCTTTCCTTTGACCGATAGTTATTTCATTCTTTTCACTTTTCATCTTGCTTTGAATCTCTTTAATCATTGGAAATTTTTCATGTAAATCTTTAATATTCATTTTTGATGATAGTTTCTATACCAAACTTTCTTCTTTTTAAGAGTTTTGAATTGGAAATCAAATTTTTCAATTTTTCTTTTTCAATTCTTCTATTTGTAATAGTAATTGATCTTTTTCATCGGTGAGAGATTGAATCATTTCAACATGGAGTTGTAATATCGGTGAATTCTGAACTCTTCTATTGTACCCCTTGATTTGATCTATTTTTATTTCATCATTTGTTTTCATTACTTTTTTGATGGTTTCAATCACGGGAAATTTTGCTTTGAGAGACATAGTTGTTTTTTTTGATTGGATACTTCGAAAGGATTGGATGTGGAAATCAAATTTTTCAATTTTTGAAATTACTATTTTTTCTTTTTTGATGCTTTCACTTTATCAGCGAGATCTTTATCTGCTTTTCCCCAAGTCCCCGGCTGTTTCATCACAAAGGAATAGATCCGTGCCTGTCCCCACTGCGTTGCTGACATCTTACCTTTTAATGATTTCCCACCGACCTTTTTACCACCAGTAGATCTCACCGAACTAGGATTTGATTTGTGAGCGCCTCTGCCCCTACTCATCACTTGATTCAAAATTGATACCGATATCCCTGTGAGTTTTGATATCTCAGCGATACTGTGACCTTCATCAGGTTTGAATCCGTACTTCCTATTGAAATTTGTTTTATTAGTCATTTTTTTAATAGATAGGATATTTTATTTTTTTCTGTGAAAATAGTAAATGGAAGTAGATTTAATTTTATGCGGAGCTATAATTATTAAAGATCAGGAATATTTCATAAATAAGATTATTGATAATCTATCAACGATAAAATTCAAAAATAGATATATTTTATTTGACGGACCACCAGTAAATCGTTCAAAAGAAAGAATTAATGATTATCAGGAATTTAAAAATAGAATGATTACAAATCATCCCGATTTTACTATTATTGAAAATGAAGAAAATATTTACTATAAACCTCTATTAGATAAATTTTTGCTAAATAATAATCTATCAGAGAATCTATTCATTATTCAAGATGATGTAATAACTCAATCGCTGGATTTGGAAAAACTTTTAACAATTAAGGAATCAAAAAAAGATTGTAAGATACTTTATATCGGCGAAAAAAGAAAACGTGCTTCACATTGGTTTACAGTTATTTCCGCTGGAACAGAAGAAGATCTAACTCAAACTCACGGCTGGTCGGAGAGAGTCTATTTAGTCAAAACAGAAGATCTAAAAGAAATCTTCAAAGGATTATTATCGGTGAAACGAGGAGGGTATGGTGGGAGATTTATAGATGTTTATTATCAAAATATAATGAAACGTATCACTTGGAAGCGGGATCTAACTGACGAACAAAAACTTGAATATTGGAAATTCTGGGGGTGCTACTGTGTTGAAGGAATGTATCACCGACATCTAGTTGCTAAAAGATAGTGTAATTATTACACTTTCTACTTTTTAAGAGTTTGAAAAAAATAATATCTATAATATATAATAATGCCTAGAACTAAGGATGGGAAACCAATTTTGAATAAACCGTTCAAATCAAAACAGCCTGGAAAAAAGTTTTCAGTATATGTTAAAACTGATTCGAAAAAAGGATATAAAATTATTCACTTCGGTGCCAAGGGTATGGATGATTGGAGATCGGGAACCGCTACAAAAGAACAGAGAAAATCATTCCGAGCGAGGATGGGCGGAGTGAAGCGTAAGGATGGAACATTAGCGATAAAAGATAAGAGTTCACCAGCCTATTGGGCATATAATTATCTTTGGTAATGACATAAATATTTATCAATAATTTAAAATTTATCCAATAATTTTCTTTTGTAATCTTTGGTTATATATATATGTCATACCTTGCGGATATCAAAATGCCTGAAAAAGAAGAAGAAATTGAAATTCGAGATCCTGAGACTGGTGAAGTAGATCCTAATTTTATTTATGATGATGAAGAAGTCGCCGATAGCCAAGATGGTGTTGAGGAGGAACAAGATCCTCTACCTCCCCCACCTGAAAAAAAAGTCAAATTAAAAAAGGAAGATATATTCAAAACTAAATCCGCCCCAGCCAAAAAGGTTGCCCCTACTCCTGCTCCTCCGGTTGCCGAAATTGTCCCTGAACCTATCGTTCCAAAGATAGCACCAGTACAGAAAAAAAAAAGAGTAATGAGTGAGGCACAGAAGGCGGCGTTGAAAAAAGGTCGTGAAAAGCGAATGGCAAATAAAAAACAGAAAACTCAACCAGCCAAAGAATCCGTCAAACCACCCAGTCCTGTCCCGGTCGAGAACGAAGTTCCGCAACCCAAACAGACTACTCAAATGTATGATAAGGATCAATTAGCTGATTTAGTATTTCAAGGAGTTCAGCGATATGATAACATGAGAAAAGAAAGAAAAGAAAAAAAGAAAAAAATCACAGCCCAGGCTAATCATGATCAAAAAGTTTTTAAAGATATTAATAATGCTATCTCACGACAGAGCGACCCTTGGGGAGACTGCTTTCGTTAATTTTTTATGTTTCAATCGTAAATCACTCCTTTTATTTTTTCTTTCAAATATCCTACAATAGTTAGGATATTTATCAGCGAGGAATTCTTTATCAATTCTTTCAGTATCTAGATCTCTTCCATCTCCATCACAACCACCTTTATTATAATTTTTTGTTTTGGGAGCAATGTGATTATTTTTAACAATTAATCCATCTCTGATATAATGAAGAATACAATTTTCGAAGTCCTCAGCATAATTTGTTTCTAATCTAATTTCTTTTCTAATAAATCTAAATCGTAAACATCCTAAACAATATCTTAAATCAAAAGTAAATTCTTTACAACCCTTCATAAACATAGAATTATCACATTGATAAGTTCCTCCGTAACTAGCTTTTTTTTCATTCATAAGTTTTTTCATTTCACAACACTTATCAATAAAATTCACAGAGTTTTTTTCACAATCAATTAGATCTACCATATCATCATCAATCTCAACGATAAATTCTCCTTCATCAAAAGTATCGGTAATAAAATTATGAGTTTTTCCAATTCCTTTGACATCAGCCTCAATAATATTGAATTCCTTTAAGTCCCTATAATTTTGAATTTGGGGATCATCTTCTCTTACAAAAATATAAATAGATTTAGCTGGAACATTCTGTTCTTGTAAATATTTTAGAGTTTTTAATTGGATTTCCTGTGATCTTTGATAGGATGGAATAGCGAACTTCATTTTTACTTTCTTACAGATTTTTTTTTTTATCTATTTATATTAAAATATCTTTGATGAATAAAGATGGTTCAAACAAGAAGTCAGTCAAAGAAAGAAAATCTAAATTTGTGCCAACAATTATGCCAGTGGTTCCACCAGAAGATGTGGGAACTGACGGACACCCTGAAATACATCCGCATCTCCCTCAAATTGCGGGACCTGGTGGAGGAGCGCTCCTCTTAATGATAAGTCCAGTACGAACTGGAAAATCTACGATTATTAGTAATCTTTTACTCGGCGATAGTGATATGGGATTCTACGACGCTCAGGAGAGATTTCATACTACTACTATTATTTCAAATACAATCGCGAATGATGTGACTTCGAGATTTTTAGCGAAAGCTTTTAATACTCATGATAGTTATAATGATATGATTATTGATGGAATAGTTAATCAACAGAAAGGATTTGATAAAGAAAATCAACCCGATATCGCAGTTATTTTAGATGATTGTTTAGGGAGTATAAAACGTGAAGCGAGAATAAATCATTTAGCATCGAGATTCCGTCATTTTAATATTAAATTATTAATTATCAGTAGTCAAAATTTCAGATCTTGTAGCCCAATCATTAGGCAAAACGCGACGAACGTTATTGTTGGTTCTCCATTTCCAAATCAGAAAGAACTCGGTAAGATGGCGGAGGAGTACGGGGATGTTTTTGGAGGAGGTGATAATTGGTTAAAAATTTATAAGAAAGCAACACCTGATAAATATAATTTTCTTCACATGGATTTTCAAAGTAATCCACCCAAAGCATATCGTAACTTTGAAGAATTAATAGCTGAGGGTCCAAATATTATGGGTGAAGTTCCCGAATTAGATAATGAAGATTTAGAATTTACCGATGAAAATAAAGATATAAAATAATATATAAAACAATCAAAGATGGATATGTACGGAATCAGTAATTCTATTATGGAAGAAAATACTCTCCACGGCAAGATGGATCAGGAGAGACAATTAAGACAGGCGACCTTTGATTTAGCGACTAAACAATTTAAAGGGGCACAGCGTGACGCTAGGGGTAGAGATACTAGGACAAATGAAGAAGATATTGGTGGAAATGTCAGCGATATTCAAAAAGTAATTCAGGTTGGAACGGGTCTCAAAGAGGGAGCGAAAGGAGCGGTAGCAGGGGCAAGTGAAGCGGTAGGGGCAAGACTCGCTCAAAGCAGAGCAACGGGCGCACTTCTCAACGCGCGAGCTCTAAATGCGGGAGGCGTTACACAAGCCGGTGAAGCAGTAACTGACGCGGGAACAGGAGTATCAAGAGGGGCGTCTACTCTTGGATCCGCTCTCGCAGATGGAGCGGGAACTACGGGGACAGCCCTTAAAGGTGGAGTTGTCGGTTTCGGTCAAGGTCTAAATAAAGCGGGCGGAGGATTCGCATTAAGGGGATTAGGGACAGCGGATGAACCAGGAGTTCTTCGTTCCGTCGCTGGTGGCGGTGAAGGATTAACAGGAGTAGAAGGAATTATTCAAAAAGGACTTGTCAAGGCTGGTGGTGGTGAGACCTTAGGTCTAGTTGGTGGCAAGGCGTTTGGAGCGATCGGTGGATTAGTTGACGCTGGGGGAGATATTAATTCATTAATAAAAACGGGTGGTAAATCGATGTACACTCGGGTGGACGCGGCTACTGGAAAGAGAGTAGAAGATTCAGGTATTGATAAAGCGGGAGATATTCTCACCGAGGTTGGTTCAGCAGCTGATGTCATGTCGGCATTTACTGGTGGTCTATTAGCACCTATCGCTGGCGCGATTACTTTGACAGGGGCGGCTCTATCAGCAGTTGGATCTATTGAAGATGAAAAGAGTGATGATAAAGAAGTCGGAATTAAAAGTGATGGCACGAGTGACGCCAGCGTGGCACCGAAGTTGAATGGGGGAGCGATAGCACCCGCTTACGCTTCATTAGGATTCGTAGGAAATATGAGTCATAATCCTCTAAGTCATATAGCGTGATTTTGACTTTTTGAATTTTCTATTTTTTTTTTTATTATTTATTAAAGTATAAATAAATAAATGAGCTTTTGGACAGCAGAGGATAAAATACCAATCGGTCAAACTAAAATAGCGGTTCCCGCCGAACATGGATTAGATTACAACCCGGGACAGAAGATTGAATTTCATATTCCTTCTTCGGTGAACTTTTTTCAACCGAAAGAATCTTACCTGAAATTTGATGTAGAATTAACCAATCCATCAAATAAGATCTTTCTTCAATTAGACGGTCAGCTCGGGGGACAGGTTTTAATCAGGGACCTGAGGATCTATTCGGGAGGATCGGGTCGTGTTTTATTAGAGGAATATCAAAATTATAATGTTTTAACGGCTGTTAAGTACGATTATGAAATTAATGATACTATTAAACAGAAGCGGGCACTAACCGAAGGATGTGTTTATTACGACGAGCGCAACAGAGGCACGACTGGACTGACTCAGGATACTAATAATAATCTTAATAATAATCCTTACTTCAAGGCTCCGGGCACGGGCACTCGTGATTCCACATCGGGTGAAGTTGAATTTAAGAAATGTAAATGTCTATTACCGTTAAATACGGGGATATTCTCTAACGATAAAATTTTCCCAGTTGGTTTAACCGAGGGTCTGATCGTAGAAATAATTCTCGAAGAAGCAAAGCATTGTGTTCAACAGTTAGATACTTGTTCCAAACACAGAAAACTCACAGCGAATCCTTTATTCTTATCCGCTGATACTCTCGCTGATGGCACGCCGGCACCGGCTGATCCTAACGCGGCTCCGCTGTATCCAACGGCGGCTGCTGGCAAGGAATTCTCTGCTTTCTATATCAGGCGAGACAATATGATGGGTATCAACGCTTCGGTTGGTGGATCTCAGATTCCCTTTTCAGTAGGTCAGCATTTTAAATTCTTAAAAAGTGATACTGATGTTCTTAATCCATCTACTATTAATACTTCTCACGGAGTAATTAAATCTATTGATTATGAATCGGGAACAAAGAACGCTGTCAAGATTACATTAGAACAGGCATATCGGGTGACAGCCACAATGGATAATCAAATGATAATGATTGATACTTCTATTGGTAATGCTGGTGATGCTTTCCGACCTACTTACAAGGTCACGGACTGTGAATTTATAGTACAGAAGGTAAGTATGCCTCAGGGTTATACTTCTAAATTAGCCAGCATGATGAAAGAGGGTGGAGCAATGAATTACGATTTCCTATCTTATACTAATTATAAAACATCTCAGATAGCTAGTGAAAAACTCACTACTCTGAGAATTCCATT
>WLWG01001899.1_pt1 | contig 17264 bp, 24 predicted proteins | sample 6712871 | NCBI WGS metagenome assembly WLWG01 (sample SAMN12718693, study PRJNA515312) | sponge metagenome | isolation source: marine sponge | host: Mycale hentscheli | place: New Zealand: South Island, Marlborough, Capsize Point | collected 2003-05-01
TGAAACGTAGTTGTACTGTTTTTTCCGTCCCAGTAGATCATATCTAATTGATCAGCAATAGATCCATAAGCTTCTTGTCTAGCAGTTTTATAACCATTTTCTTGTTGGTCAAACTTACTATTAGCTAAATCAATTATTGCTTGGTCATAATCACTATCAGTAAATTCAAGTCTTTCATTATTGACTTGTTTATACATTGGTTTAGCGTCCTCAATTTCTTGAGTTGCTACTACTGTTAGTTCTTCTAATGTTGCCATAATTATCCTTTCTATCTTATCATACTTTATTTAATTACTTCTTTAAACCATATAATGTGAATGTTCCATTATCTATATTTCCACTTGAAACATAAAATTGTATTCCATCACAAGCCTGTGCAACAGTTAATACTCCACCACCTTGATTTCCAATTAATGTTCCATCATAACTTCTCATTGTTTCTTCTTCTGTAATAAAGCTATATTCACTTGCATTGTTAAAATTAAAAAGATACATTAAACCATTATTAACTTCACTTGTACTTGTTCCTGTTGCTGTTGCAGATGTTCTTAATTTATCTTGATTGGTTGCAGTTAAGGTGTTGAAAGAAGTATCTGTTCTTAATTTTTTAAAAGCATAATCATAATTGCTTGAACTATCAGCAGTTCCACTAACTGTAAATCTAACATTTAAATTTTGTAAATCTGTTTCTGGTTGAACATTGTTATACCTAACCATATACACATCATAAGTGCTATCAATACCTGTTAAAGTAACACTTGCTACTGCTGATGTAACTATTTCTTCATCTATTTTTATTAATGAGCCACTCATTTATTTAACTCCATATATATTAAATTTAGTATTACTTCCAAAAGCACTAGCACTAACAAAAGCATTTATTCCTGTACAAGATGTTGTTTCTTTTAACACACCAATATATTTTCTACCAACTTCTAAAGAACTATACATATTCATAGATTGTTGAGTTACAAAAGTATATGATGAGTTAAATGGATTAAAAACAAAAACAATTCCTGTTGCACTTTCAGGGCTTAAATCTGTTGTTCCAAATAATGTATTCAAGTATGTTTGACTTGTTGATTTACCCTCACTAAAACCTGTATCTGTTCTCATTGTTTGGTAAGCAAAATCATAGTTAGAAGTTGAAATCACACTTCCACCACTATCAATAAATCTTGCCCTGACATCTAAAGCAGTTGTAGAATTACTGCCTGTTGAAAAAGTTATCGCATATACATCATATTTAGCAGAAAAAATATCAGTAATATCTTGTGAAGTAACACCATCAGTCACACTTTGAGATTTTATAAATTCTAAATTAGTAGCCATTATGAGTATTCTCTTATTCCATATAAACTAAAAGTAGCATTTTCAAAATTATCAGCATTTGGAAATAATCTTAAAGCATTATGTGTTCCTGCTATATATAAAGTGCCTGACCCATAATTAAAACTAGCTCTTGCATCTCTATCAAATTGTGTAAGGTGTTGTGTTGTAGATGAATATTTTGAACTATCTAATAAATTATACAAATATACATATCCACTTGCACTTTCCCCTGTGCCTGTACCACCATTAGCACTTTGTAACCTTATATATGTTTGACTTACTGCTCTATCCTCTGTAAAAGTACCTGCACTATCACCCTCTTGATTTGCTCTATGATAAGCTAAATTAGTTATAAAAGAACTACCACCATCATCAGAAAATCTTAAATATAAAACTCTACCATCAACATCATATTGCACATTATTAAATGTTAAAAAATGCACATTATAATTTTCAAGGTTTGTAAAATCAACTTGTGCTACTGCACTAGATATTGTTTGAGTTTCAATTAATTCTAATTGTCCATAGTTAGTGTATTTATCTGCTCTTGTTAGATCATAAATATCTTTAGGATTAAAGATCCCTTTATTATTTCCAAAACTTTGTTCTGGTGCTTCTGGTATGTATCCATATTCACTCATTTAAACCACCTTGTACAATGTAAAAGTTCCTGCCGTTATAGTTCCACTAGCAACATAAAATCTCATTCCATTACTAGCACTTGCAACTGTGTGTACTTGTCCACCCTGCCTACCTTTTAATTGAGGGTTAGCATTATCTACACAAGAACTTTCAACAGTAAGAAAACTGTATTCTGAACTATTATTAAAATTGTATAAATTAAAAATCATATTACCCATTTCATCTACTCCGTCCCCTAAATAATCTAAAAAAAAGTGGTCATTATTTGAATAAACTGAATTACCAAAAGTTGTATCATTTCGTAATGTTTTATCTGCACCGTCATAATTAGAACTTGTATCGGGGCTTGAACTTTTTAACACCCTAGAAAATAAATCTTGGTCTGTTGATACGTTTACACCACTTAAAGTAATCATATACACATCATCAGTTGTTGTGCCAATTAAATCTACTTGTGCTACTCCACTTGTTACTGTATTTGTTGCTACTTGTACTAATTTACCCATTAGCTATCAACTCTCAATCCATAAGTTTTTAAACTTAAACTATCTATATCCCCACTATGTGCAGTAAAATTAATTCCACCAATACTGCTTGTTTGTTTTAAAACTCCTATTCCTTTTTGTGATTGCCCACCACTTCCCTCATTATAAAAACTTGTTTGAAATAATAAAAAAGTATAGCTTGATGATGAATAAGGATTAAATATATAAATAACACCACCATTTCCCTCAGCAGTATTTTCTATATCAATAGTAAAATAATCAATAGTACTTCCATTAGTTGCTCTGTTTTCTCCAAATGCTTGAAAGCTATGTAGTTGTTGTACTGCATAATCATAATTAGAACTTGTAACAACACTTCCACTTGTATTAACAAATCTAATTCTGCCTCTTATACCTGCTGTTGCATTCATATTTATATCATCAACAACAATTTTATAAATATCAAAATCTTCATTAAATAAATCTGTAACAGTAATACTTGAAGTTTGTGAAGTTATTTCAGTTTCATTAATTAATCTTAGGTTACTCATTGTTTGATACCATAAAGTTTGAATACACCACTAGCAATATTGCTAGCATTAGACATAAATATTCTTATTCCGTCCACACTTGCAGTTTGGTCATAAACACCACCACCAAAATTCATTTTGTACTGTCCATTAACATTAATTGTTGTTGTTTGTAAGGTAACAAAACTCATTTTTGAACTGTTGTGTAAATTATAAAAATAAGCGTAGCCATTACCTTTTTCATTAGTTGCGTTTCCTTGATTAAGAGTAAAAAATATATTATTTATATTGGTATCTCTACTTTCATCAGTTCCACCATTAGTAGCAATAGTAAATATTGCTCTTTGATAATCATTATCAGTATCAAAAGTACCACCAACAGACATTCTTATTGCAAATTGTTGGTTATCAGTAGCATTTTTAATATTACTTGCTTGTAACAAATGAACATCATATTTTGCACCTTTAATATTTGTAAAATCTATTTGTGCAGTATCACTTGTTATATTAACTTCTTCAATAAGTTCTAATGAGCCACCCCAGTTACCGTCTTTAGTAAGTTGAAGTATTTCACTAGGTGTATATAAACCTGTATTCTTTTTTACATCATTTGGTTGTGTACCTAAGTAGGTCATAGTGATCCTTTAGGTTTGTCTAAGAAATGATACGTTATATTCTGCACTAGAAGCTGCTGAACATAAACCTTGTAGTTTATCCCCGGTTTCTAGCACGATCTTTGTTGTTATCTCTATTGTTGTACCAAATGGTAATGATACGTCGTTTAAAACGTGGCGTAATGTTCCACCAGACTTAATAACACTTAGATCAATAGTAACGTCTGCACTTGATCCACTAACATTAGATACTAAAATACCTATAACTGTTTCTGTTGTAGATGACGGAACTGCGTCAACAATGTCTGCTGTTGATGTTCCAAGGACACCTTGAACTGAATGTAGTGTATCTGCCATAAATTATTCCTTTCTTATGATAAAGCTAATACTAAACCTAGACTAACACCACTTGGTGCAAGTGCTACAATATCGGCTACTGTTGTTTTCTTTACGGCATTGCTATCGTCTGCGTCGCCAATTAAAACTATGTCTGCCGAAGCAACGGTTGCTGATGTAGCACTATTAGGTGCAATAGTTATATCAGCTGCACCAGAAGTAGCACCACCAGATAACCCGGAAGTAGCTGCTGTATTGACTGCTGTAATGTCGCCGTCGCCTATAAAACTTGTCCACGCTGATCCGTTATAAAACTGTAAAACATTAGTGTCTTTTAAGAAACAAAATTGTCCCTCTATTGGACTTGTTATTTGTGCGTCCCTTGCTGTACTATCTGCAAAGATAGCAACAACTTGTTCCATAAAGTAATCGTTTACATCTGCTGCTGTTAAAACTTCGCCTGTTGAAAATGTTTTAAATCCGTTTGCCATATTTTTAGTTTATCCTTTCTACTTTGTAATACATTGTATATGTCATTAATACCCTAGTTTATCTGTGTCTAAAATACCAAATAACGTGTTATCTAGTCTAAAAAATGCTTGTACATCTGCATTAGATAACTGATACGTCGTACTAAATATATCTGGTGTAATACTATAAGAAACACTATCAATAATTTCCAATGATGATATTTGGCTTGGCGATCCACTACCCGGTGGTGTTAACTCTACTTTTACTACGTCGCCTACATCTCTAGCTAATACTTTGTTTTGATTAGTTACACTAGCTTCGGTTAAATCAACTTGTAAGTTATCAAAACGTATTAAAGCGTCTTTATATTTACCAAGTAAGAAATTTGCAGCTGCTAACACTTCTGTATCACTATCGTTATATAAACCAGTTCTTGACAATGATCTAACTAAATATTTAAGTTGGCTACCTGTATCTTGTACTGTTTGTGTTGATCCAGTTAATCGTTCTAATGAAACAATATTATAAATTTCGTTATCGTCATTAATATAATCTACTTTTAAGTACGGTATATCTGCACCGTCATCACTAAACGTAGCACTAGGTGTACTAGGGAACGTTGTATGGCGTGATTTAAAGGTTAGCTTACCGTCCTTAGCTATAAACAATAATCCGTTTTCTGACTGTTCTACGGTCTGTAAAACACCTAACGTATTAGCTGATAAATCACTAAGACTTTGCATATTAGATATACCTGTTTCAATATCTCTATTAGATCCAAATTTTACGTTTGCGTTATCTAAAATATTATTTATTAACGTACCACTATCAGTACTACTAAAACTTGCATTAATTAATTCAGTATTTGCAATTTTCATAAATGCGTCTGACGCTTGAAAGTTAGCAAATGAGTTGTTTGCGTCTGGGTAGCTTAGGTTAATATCAGTTACAAAACCTACAAATAAGTCCTCATAGGTACTTCCACCGTCTGTTGTTGCGTCCACGTGTATTTCTATCATTGGTTCAATACCGGGGTAATACGGACTTGATGTATTAGTATTTTCGTATTTTCTAGCGTTATTAAGCAACTGTACAGAACACGATCCAGTAATAAAGCTATCTAAGTCCCTTGATCTACCACGATTAATAGTTACGCTTTGTACGTCACTTGTTACATCAGTAAGCGTTGTTGCACCACCTAATTTACCACTATCTAATACACCACGTACTAGATCGTCTAATGTAAATGTATCTGGTGTAAATCCAATGCGAACACGTACTGTTGGTGCTGCCATTATTCTATGGTTAGAACTCTATTTAACGCACCAGAAGTTCTATTGTATTGGCGTAATGCTTCAACTGTTTTTTGTGCAACCTCTTGTGGATTACCTGTATTACCACTTATGTTAAAGGTGTTATTCATTACAGCTTGTCCTACTTGTTTTTGCATTTGTTGTTGACCTGCAAGTAAGCTACTAACGGTATCTGCCGGGGATTTAACTGCCGGTGCTGTTAGTGAAGCTACTTTTTGTTCTGCTAATCCAAATGATACGTTACCAAATTCACGTAGTTTTGGTAGATCAATGTTTATACCAATCTTACCTAATACGCCACTAACCTTATCAACAAATCCATTAATTGTTCTAATGAAGCTGTTCATACTGTTAATAACTCTGTTAATCATATTTTCAAAATTCTTTGGTAGATTTTCTAAAAATGGTTTTAAAAATTTATCTGCAATTTCTGTAAACTTTTGAAATGCTGGTGCTAATAAATTAAGTAATATCGTTACAATACTTATAATTGGTGGCAAAAGTGCTGCAAATAACTGACCTATGGAACTTAAAAACGGTGCTACTGCTTTAACAGCGTCAACAAGTTCTGGCCCGATCTCTTGCACTAAATCCATTACTACTGGTAGTAATTGTTCTGCAATAGGTAACAATTCAGCACCCATAGTAACTTTAAGTTCTTTAAGTTTTGCTTTAGCTTCCCTTGATTTGTTAGCAAAACTTTCTTGCGTTCTATTTAAGTCGCCTTGCTGTACTGTTGTTTTTTCTAATAATAATTCATACGTTGCTAATGCTTTTTCTTGTTTAGTTAATTCACTAGCAGCTGTTTTACCGGTCATAGTAAATGCTTTTTGTTGTACGTCGGCTTCCATTATGGCGATACCGTAGGTTTTCAAACTCTCTCTTTCGCCTAATAACGCTTTGGTAAATGCCTGCATAACTGGTTCTGCACCACCTTGTACGTTACTAAATGAAGCTACGTCCCCGGCAAGTGTTGCTAGTTTTTGTGATAAGTCTGCTGATCCGTCTGCTGTAAATTCAATACCTTGTAGAACTGCACCAGATTGTGTAAGTAGTCCCTCTAATTCAAATGCTGCTAAACCTGCTTTATTTGCAAACTCATCTACGAAACCAGATAGTTTTGGCATTGCTTCGCCAAAGGTAGTTTCAAATGCAGATCGTGCTTCGTTAGCGTCTGAACCTAAATCTACTAATTCTTTACCTAAAGCTACACCTGCTACTGTTGCAATACCTAAACCTGTACCAATAGCTTTACCGGCTTTACCTGCAAAACTACCTAGACCTTGTAAACGCTTTTGTACTTTTGTTAGATCATCAGTAAATTGTTTCGTTTTACCAATAATTGCTATTGATATTTTTTGTTCTCTTGCCATTACTTAATTGCCTTTACTAATGCGTCAAACATTCTATCGCTGTATGTTTGCATAATATTGTTTTGGTTACGTTCAATAGTTTTACCTGCAACATAACCACTTTTACCTGCTTTATAAAATGTACTATCGCCCTTATCGTATCTACTACCAGTCCATTTTCTATATGGGAACTTAGCACCCGGTCTTGAATATTTTAAATTACCAACTTGTTGTGCTGTTATTGCTCTAGTCTTACCACTTCCACGAACTGGTACGTACTGAAATCTACGACCACGTTCTAGTGATATTGCTGTTGGGTATCTATCACTTGTCTTTACGTTAACCTTTGCTTCTGTTCTAGTACCACTAGCTGTAAAACCCATTGCTGACTTATTAGCCATAGGAACTTGTTGCTTACGTGCTAATGGTCGTATATCTGATAATTGTTCTTTTGCTATCTCTCTATGAAACTTAGATAAAACTTTAAGTACGTCTTTTTGACCATATCGTGCTAGATCTTTTTTCAATTTAATAATCTCGCTATTATCAATAGCTATATCTGTAAATTTTGCTGTTCTAGCCATATTAATTATCGTACTTTTTGTTTATAACTCTTAACAATGCGTCAAACATATCCATATCAAGTTCTAAAACCTCATTTGGACTTATACCTACTTCTAAACTAATTAAAGCTATAAGGTCTATAAATCCAGTTATACTTTTGGGTTATCACTTGCCCCGGATATATCTAAATCATCTACTTGATCTATCCAAGTATCGTAATCATCAGTCACGCCGTTACGTTTAGCACCAAGCCACGCCAAATACAATAACCACTCGTACCTTTGTTCTTCTTGTAACTTAGATACTGGTATGTCAAACTTGCGTTCAAATTTAACTATATCGCCGGGTTTTATATTGACTTCTAACTTTGTGCCGTCGTTCATAACGACGATCATATTACCCATTAGGAAGTTGCTCTTGTAATTGTTCCAGAAGTTGGGAACGAAACGGACATAGTCGCTAGTTCGCCTACTGCGTTAGCAATCGGTATGTGTTGATTTACAAGCACGTTACCAGAATAACTAGGGTTAGTTGCACTAACTGATCCACTTGTTGGTTTAACAACAAATGCTGTTGTACTACCAAGTAATGGGAACAATGTTGCGTCCACTTCCGAAGCTGCGAAATCTTGCTGAAAATCTATTGATAAAGTTCCAGATTTTAAACCACCTGTTCTGGATTGGAACGTGTCCCCCATTGCAGTAGTCATAATTTCATCAGCTGTAATATCTAATGTAACACTTGCTACGTGGTCTGATAAGTCCACGCTGTTTAATGTAACACTAGCGTCTGTTAAAACAAATTTTGCCAATGTGTACTCCTTTCAAAGTTAATTGTATATATTATAAATGAATTGTAGTCTTGTTTGTTATTCTATTTTATTTTCTGTTTTGTAAGATATAGTTACGCCAACCACTTGCAACTTTCTTTGGTTGCTTGATTTCAATATTCCAATCTTTTGGAAGCATTGGTTTATCCCACAACCAACCAGTATAGCTATCTGTATTTTCATCAACTATTTCGTAAGTTACGTCATCTATGATTTGACCAACTGCCCAATGCTTTAAAAACTGCTTTGCTTCTTTTGGACTATCAGCTTCTAGTTCAATTATATATTCAGCAACAAGTTTCACTTCATATACATTTGTCTTTGGATTACTAATTCCTAGTGCTTTATCTATTTCACTAAAAACATTTTTTGCTTTTGTCATTTTTACACTCCTATTATTTTGTACGTTTTTTTTATTATATCACATTAAGTGACAAATATCAATTTATCTATTCTATGCCGATAGTTGCGTGAATACCAAAACTTGGATTAGTTCCAGATATTGTATACGATAGTCGCCAATAGTCATCAGTAACTGCACCTGCAACACTTTGAAAATCTGATCCTATTGCTGTTATATCTGTAAAAGTTATATGATCTGTTGGACTTGTAAAACTTCCATTGTCATCTGATTGTAGTTTAAAAGTAATTGTTGGTGTTGATGTACCACTTACGCTATGACAATGTATTGCTACGTATGCTTTTTCAGCTGATGTTAAAGCACCTAATTGATACGCTGCACTATTGCCTGTTGCTGTTAAATCGCTATCTAATGCAACTGTACCTCTTACAACAATATCTGATGATTGTGATTTAGATATTGTAAATGGTGCTAACTCGCCTACTGTACCAAACATTTGATAACTAAATAATGTTGACTTCATAAAGTAAGCTGTATTGCCTACACCTGCGTCTGGTATCGTTGTAACAACTAATTCGTTGCCTATGCTTGTACCAAGTAGTGCGTCTGGTAGGTTTGCCCCGGCTTCATAAAAACCGTCCATTGATAACGTACTATCTTTTAATCCACCTAAAAGTGATCTAAACCCACCACTATTAATTGTGGTTGCGTCTTGTTCTTCTGCTGTAATATCTAGGTTAACGCTAGTTATGTGGCTTGATAGATCATAACCACCACTAAACACTTTGCCGTCATTAAAAACATATTTAGCCATTATCTACTTCTTCCCACGCTTCATTAATATCTGGTGTACTTTTATCATCTTTTTTATACGTACCGTCTTTTTTTCTAGCACGTCTTTTTTTAATTGTAGTAGGTTCTATGTGTCCACCTTTAATTAATGACTTAGCAATATTTTCATCATCAATAGTTATAGTGTCGCCTTTCACTTTATCCATAACTTTTTTATTACCAATTATCTTATATTTCGCCATTAACTACCTTTCGTGTACACTTGTATTTCTAAATTAGCACCTACACCGTCAATACCGTTTAAATTAACATCAGCTGCGTAATTGCTCATATTTACTACCCTTGCGTCTGTATCGCTTAGACCAAGTGTTTTGTTATTATATATTATTTGTCGTATGCTTGATGATCCACTACCTGTAACAAATGCGTCTAGTTTATCTTGTGCAGTTCTACTATCTGCACGTTGTACTGCAACTAACATATCAAATGTATAAAGGTCTGTTCCACGTTGCATTGCTAAATCAAACTCTATTGCACTTGGTATAAAGATTGCTACCGGGAAGTTTATAGCGTTATCTGGTACTGTGTCATAACAACGTATGCCACTTATGTTGCCAACAGTTGTTTTTAAACCGTCCCTAATCTCTGATAGTGTAGCCATTACGCCATACCATAAACTGTGCCTTTGCGAAATGGTGCAATCATACGTGTAATTTCTCTGTTTTGTTGTATATTTACTACACCGAAATCGCCGACACCTGCAACGCCCAATGGTGCGTTCCTCATTGCAAACAACTCACTAGCTAACATTAATGTAGCTTGTCTTATTTGCTCTGGCACACTTGCGTAACCCCAGTTAGCTGTTATTTCTGCCCTAGGTCTGTTGCTTGAAAAATCTAATGGCCATTCATTACTACCGTCGGATATTAATTCAATAATGTAGTAAGGATTGCCTGTTATACCACCAACTATGCCGTTTATAGGTAGCACTTGGTAGTAATTACTTGCAACGGTAACTTCATACGTTCCGTCATCATCATCATCATATTTAACAACTAATCCTGTTGTTGTACTTATATCATCTACACGAAGTCTGTATGGATCGTTTGTAAAAAACTTTCTTGCCGAAGCTGATCCGTCTGCGTAGAAGTAACGACCACAAAATGTATCAATCTGCCTACTAGCTGCATTAATTGCGTCGTCTAGTAGATCATTGTCTTGACTATCGCTTGTTGGTATTCCAACAAACGCTTTTAATTCATTTTGAGTACAATAGCCGTTAGTTATGGACATAGGTTATTTACCTTTTTTTCGGCCTTTACCTGTGCCACCTTTCATTTTTTTACCGTAACTTTTACCTTTTGGCATTGTTACTTTTTCTTTTCTACTTTTTTTTCGGCTTTAGGTTTTGCAGTTTTTGTTTCAACTTTTCCACCTGCTGCTTTAATAGCTTTTTTAACTTCCTCAGCACGTTTTGCCTTTCCGTAGATTTCATAATGCTTTAATTCTTTCTTTAAAGCGTTTATTAAACTTTTTTTATCTTTTGCCATAATGTTCTTTCTAAGGGTTTAGTGTGTCGGTTGCCCGACACACATAAACCAATTTAATTAAAAGGTTGGTGTAACCAATCCTGTTCCAGATATTTCTGAGATACCACTTGGATATCTTCCAGAAGCAAATGCGTTGTATCCATAAACAACCATTTTTGTTGTTAATGATCCAGCGTTTGTTTCTTCAAATTTTAATTGGAAGATGTTATCTTCAAATAAAATCATATCATCTGTTTTCATAATAAGGATACTATCCTCATTTGTTCCTGCTCCCTCGTTAGTAGGTATGTTAGCGTCGGTTATAACTGGAAGTCCTAAAAGATTTCCAACTACGTTACCGTATGCTGCTGCTTCGCCAACACCTATTGCGTTGTCTGGGTTGTTACCAGCTGGAACTACTAACGGTCTGTTAGAACTGTCAAGTCCTGCTGTAATGAAACCCCAACGTCTTGGGTGCATAACGATTGCAGTTGCCGGTGCAAATCTGTTTGAGTTTACCTCTTGGATTGCGTCGGCTAATTTAGGATAAAGTTCAGCAACAGTTGGACTTGCGTCTGTATATGTTGTTGTATTTATTGATCCTACATTTTTTATACCTAATGGTTGCCCGGAACTTCCCGAACCGTCAATAAGTAAAGCGTCTAGCTTTGAGTAGTAAGCTGCAACAAGGTCGCCAAAAATGATGTTTTCTAAGCTAAAGCCCGGTTGTCCACCACGCTCTAATGCTTGTCTTGAAACATCTTGTTGACCTGCAACAGTATCAACGTTTACAGTCAATAGTGTATCGTCAATGTTAGTTTCTGATACAGCTGAATTCTGTGTAGCTTGTTCTGCTGTTGTTGATCCAGTAGTAATTCTGGATACTTCTACTTTCATACCAAATGCTGGTAATGGTTTTTTAGGTACAGCGTTATATACTGCTGATCCTGCTCTTGCAATAGGTGCGTACTCATCAACTAAGTATTGTGGTACAACTAACCCTGTAAAAGCACCAGTTCCAACATCTCTAGCTTCAAACTCTTGGTGTTTGTTAAGTCTTTCTTGTGCTGAAAAATCGCCACTTTGTGAACGATAAGCGTCTGCCATAAAACTATGATCGCCGTCTTTACGGTACATATCTGGTTCTACAACCTCTACGACTGCTTCCCTTTCGCCCAAGTCATCATCTTCAACACCAAGTTCTTGTCTGCTTTCTTTAACTGCTTTAAGAGTTTCAGCTGCTTCTCTTGCTTCGTCTATTTTTACGTTTAAGTCCTTGATTTCAGCGTGAAGTTCTTTTGATCTATCAAATTTAGCGTCAAAATTTTCCCCTGCTTCTAATGTTTCAAGTTCTTCAACTAGACCGTCAAGTTCTGCAACTTTGCTATCTCTAGCTTCTTTTAATTTTTGCAATGTTTTTCCTTTGTGTCTTGTTTTTATACTTCTGCGTAAGGTGTAATTAATAAGTGTGATACACGGCTTTAATTACGGCGTTACGTCTTATTTGCGTATGTTATCCCTTTCAAGTTGCATTTTCAACAACTCTACTTTAGGATTACTACGCTTTTTATCAACGTCATCACTTTCAGCGACTTTATTAATAAAACTTTCTAAAACTTCTGTGGCTTGTTCGCCATTTCTTGCTTCTACTAATTCTTTGTGTAGGTTATCAAGTTCAACACCTCTAAGTTTTGCACCTGCCCACGGATTAGCCGGGTATGTTACAACTGATACATCAAATAATCTAGCTTCTGTAACTTCCCTGTTTTCTTCTCTTGCGTCAAAATCATCACGAATAGCTGCAAATGCAAATGACATTTCGTTTAGATCGCCACGTTTCATTGCACTAGCTATTTCTGCAACTGTTGGATTTGACGGATCAAGTTCAGCACGTACAAACAATCCATAATCATCTTCTTCTAATTCTAATGTACCACTTGATGTTCTAGCCAAAGGTATACCGTCGTGATTTACTAAAAACCTTACGTCATCTTGTTCATTTAATGTTTTCTTAAAAGCACCCGGTTTAATTGTTTCGGTGTATTGTCCTCGTTGATCTCTTACGCCATATCCTTTATTAAATACTGACGCATAACCAGTAAACAACAATGTGTCTTTATCGTCATCATTACGTTGTTCTACTGCTGAAAATGTAAAACTTCTATTTTCGGTTTGTCTATCCATTTCTTTAAGAATAGTGTTGCGTTTTTGTGTATCTACTGTTTGTGATATAGCAACTGATCTATCAAAAACGTCTGTATGTTGTGTATTCATATTTTCTTCCTTTTTAGTATATCTTGGGTGTTCTTCTGGTAGTAAATCATTATCTGACCTATATTTTGGGTTTTGTGGTTTATCGTTTTTTAATAAATAACTAAATGCACGTAATCTAGCAAGTCCCCACGCTTGACGACTTACACCCGGTCTATGACTTGTTGAATAAGCACCAAAACCACGTCGTACTACTGCTTTTGCAGTTCCCATTCGTAGCTTACGCCAACTAGACATACCCTCAACATCTTCGTTATGTTTTTCAATTCTTCCCCTAATAGACTTTTCTGTGCTTTCGCTAAAATCTATGCCACCCTTTTTGCCACTTGCTGAACCTTTTGGATTTTTCTTACTTCCTTGCACTTGGTCTTTTTTAGGTGCTGGTGTAGAACTATCGCTTGCTCTAGGTTCTAATGCACCCTCACTTACAAGTTGTGCAACTTTTCTATCTGCCCAATCCCCGGCTTGTGTTGGGTTAGTCCAAGGATTAGAACCCCACAACAAAAATGCCACGTCGGAAGCTCTATAAGTATCTGGATCATTAGGGTTTGATTTTTCACGATCTAAGTCGGATAAATGTCTTTTGTGCCACGCACCCATTCGTACAATTTTATCTATGCTTACATCTTCGCCGTTAGCCATAGAACGTGCCTCACGTTTTGTTTTATCTGTAAGTCCGTCCCCGGCTTTGTTTAAATTATCTAAACCACGTTGTGCATTAGTTTGCATAAACTTTGGTGGCTTTCTATCTACTTCCCTTTTTTCTAAATCTTGATTTATTGATTTTTCTTCTTTTTGTTTTGCTTCATTAATTAATATTGCTTGTAGCTGTTTTTCAGCTTCTTCGTGTGTTTTATGACAACCCATTATAAAACCGTCATCAAGTTTTACAACGGCGTGTCCCTCACACTCTTTATTATCCATTTGTATTTCGTATGGCATTAGCTTGGCCTTAAAATATGTACATTACCACTACCAGTAGCCGATATTGCATATAATTCATTATCTGAGGGTATTTCAACTATTGTATTAGTGTCGTTGTCTAAATGAAAACCATTTGTTGAACTAACATTAGATCCACCTAAATATACTTTACTTCCGTGATCATTATGAATATTAATTGTTTGTGTAAAATTTTGTGAACTAATAATTTTTACAGCTGTTTGTGCTATCGTAAATTCTTCGCTAATCATTAGGTAGTTCGTTTGTAGGATCGTGTTGGTCTGTACCTTGTGGTTCTAATGTTGGATCAACTAAAGCACCTTGTAAACCAATATAGAACTTGTCGCCACCCTCATAAGGTTCTAGTTCCATTTTTGCTCTTGCTTCGTTTGGTGTCATTACACCAGACGATATAGCAACTTGAAAACCCCTAACCCTACTTAGTTGATCGCCACGTGCAAATTCGTCTGTATCTAATCTAACATATTGTTTACCCGGTAATAATGAACTAAATCCGTCCTCAATGCGTCTAATCCAAGGAAGTAGTGTATGCCTTACAAATGCTAGTCCGTTACTCTCAATATTTGAATATACGTTTGATCCGTCTTTAGATAACAATAAATGTGCTGGTATTCTAAATACTCTTGCAATTTCATTTACTATCTGTTCACGTGCTTTTATAAGTTCGTCCCCTGCCGAAGCACTAATAGCTTTCCATTTAAGTCCACCTGTAAGAACTGCTGGTTTTCTATTTCTTGAATGATTGTTTAACCAAGTTTCTTTTAGTACGTTAGCTTGTTCAGCTGTAAGTTCTCTATCTGTTTCTAAAACAGAACTTGGTGTACCACCTTGACCATAAAACTGTGCTATGTGTCTTTCCATTGCTAATGCTAAACCGTATGTATTTCCATTTACTCTTAATGGACTAACACCAATAAGTTGTCCGGGATATGAATACCAAGTGAAATGTAGCATATTGTTTTGTGTAATCTTGCGTTCATCTTTGCCATTAGCGTTTGTAATAAAATAACATTTTTCGCCGTACTGCATTTCTACTTTAATTTTGTCTGGGTGTACTGGTGTTAACGCTACTGGTCTGTTTTGTCTATCTCTATCTACTAAAACAAATGCGTTACCGTGCATTGCCATTGATGTAATAATTTCGTGCATAACTTGAAAGATTGTTTGGTTTGCATTTGGTGTTTCTAAAAACTTTGGTTTATCTGTAAATATTGTCTTTGCACTATCGTATCTAAGTGTTTTAACTGGTAATAACGCAATACTATCAGCTAATAATGAAATGGCACTAAATACTGTTGAAATGCCTAATGCTGATATTTCGTTTACTTTTTCGCCGGTGTAGTTATAAAGACCACCCTCACGTAGTGCTAATAGATCGGTTAGGTTGCCTAAAGCTGCGTCCCTGTTTTCTGCTCTTTTGAATAAACTCATCTAACTGTTAAATAACTTCCTAATATCATAAACGCACCTGCCACTATAAAAGCAAGTGATGTATTTAATGTATATACACCATAAATTATAAGACCTGCACCGACTACTTCTAGCATTGTTGTTATATAGTTAATCATAAGTTTATAATAGCAACTTCTGGTTCATCATCTAGTGGATCTGGTGCAGTTATTCTATCTAACATCATTACCATTGCAATACAGCTATCAATCTTTCTTTTTGATCTACCTTTAGATAATCGCCAACCCATATCGGTTGTTCGTTGTGCAGCTGACATAACTTGGTCTGTAAATGTTGGATCGCCATTATGTCTAACTTTATTATTTGCAATCAAGTCATAAGCGTTACCACACGCTGGTATCATTCTTGAATGTGTCTGTGGGAAGTTAACCATTGGTACACCTCTATCAAGCAATACTTGTGCTGAACGTTCAAAAAATGCTGGATCGTATGCTACTTCTTGAACCTTATACTTTTTCATTAGATCAACAACAAATGCTTCTATTTCTTGATAATCCATAAAGTTTTCGTCTTGTGGTAGCCATATCTTGGCTTTTGTGTAAATTACGTCGTTTTCATCTTTTTGACCATACACTATGGCAACACTATCGTGTCTTAATGCCATATCTATACCAACAAACAAAGGTCTATCTGGACTAAGTTTCATTTCTGTATCTTCACACGCTAACCATTGTTCTATCTCAATCCAACTTTCCTCATCTGTTCTAGTCCATTGATTTAAGTGATAACGTTGAAATTCGTTTATAGGTAATGATTTCATTCTTCGTCTAAGGTTTTCTATTGGCCACCAATCATTAGGTATAGCTGGGTTTACTTTTTCCCAAATATCTTCATCTTTTGGATCATCTTCTTCATTTGCACCAATCCACTTAAAATAAAACTCTGGATCTTTTTGTTTACCTTTTTCTTTTAGAATGCCACGTTGATACATACGACCTGCCATACTATCTAAATCGTGACCTGCTGTTGTAATGTTTAGCACTAAACCGTCTTTACGTTTTGCTGTGTTGTTTGATAAAACATAATGTACACGTTCTAAGTTAATATTATTCCATTCGTGTATCTCATCAGCTATAAAACAACTATTACGTCCACCGTCTGCTGTTCCTGCTTTTGCTGCAACTCTAAACGCTCTACCCGGTGCATTCTTAACTTGTATTTCATTTTCAAACGTTTCAACCATATCTCGTAAAAAGATACTTTCAGTACACATAGTTTTCATAGTTCCAAAAACTAGGTTTGCTTGTTCATAACTTGCAGCAGCTACGGCAACAAGTGGGGAAGTTACACCACTACCAAGTAATTCATACATTCCTATTGCAGCTGCTAAAGCTGTTTTACCATTACCTTTTGGTAAACCAATTAATGCTTCTCTATATTTTCTTTCGCCATTATCTTGTATTTCATATA
>WLWG01001900.1_pt1 | contig 17249 bp, 19 predicted proteins | sample 6712871 | NCBI WGS metagenome assembly WLWG01 (sample SAMN12718693, study PRJNA515312) | sponge metagenome | isolation source: marine sponge | host: Mycale hentscheli | place: New Zealand: South Island, Marlborough, Capsize Point | collected 2003-05-01
ACACATTCGGTGATCTTCGGAACGGGAGCGGGCGCCGGCGTGGGCGGCGTCGGCGCCGGCGTGGGCGGCGTGGGAGCCGGCGTGGGAGCGGCCGGCCCTGGAGTTGCGGAGCAGTTCGCTGGAGTTATATCGTCAGGACATAAGGTGCACCACTGGGAAGTGAAGTAGGTTTGATCATGGTAGCAGATTGAGCAGCAGGGCGGAGAATCGACAGGAGGATCAGGCCATTGACCACACATCGTGATATGTTAGCTGGTATTGGATCAAAAAAAGAACGTTTAACCTGTGCATAGACTTCCATCGTTCCATGATAATCCAAATGATCACGAGTTAAATTAGTAAACACCGCAATGCCACATTCCACATGTTTAGTCCGTTGTTGCGCCAGTGCATGAGAAGACACTTCCATGGCAACCGTCGTGATATTTTGGCTAGAAAATTCAGCAAACTGATGTTGGATAGCGATCGGATCCGGCGTGGTTAATTGCCCCGGAATAATATCCGGTGGCACCCCGGTGCCCAAAGTACCAATCAAACCACACGGCTGCTTTGCCAGCGTTAACGCTTGGGCAATGTAATAACTGCAAGACGTTTTACCATTGGTACCGGTTACCCCAATCACTCGCATGTGGCGCGTTGGATGACGATAAAATCGAGCGGCGATGGTGCTAATCTGTGGTTGCAAATCCATCACCGAAAAAATCGGCACATCACAATCAATCGTTTGATCCTGATCACGCGCCTCGGCCACCACCGCCACTGCCCCTTGGGCAACGGCTTGAGGAATGTATGCTCTAGCATCAAATTGTGCCCCCGCATAGGCAATGAATAAATCACCCGCTTGCACTTTACGACTGTCGCTGGTAATACCGGTTACCGTACGATCCCAAATCGGATCCACCGTAGCAATGCCCGCCAGCAAATTGGCTAATTCCACCCCTTCTTCGGCTGATTTGAAACTGATCATGCCAACGTCCTACTATTATCCGGGCTAACCTCCAGCAAACGCAATGCATCTGTCATCACCGATGAAAATACCGGTGCGGCCACCACACCACCGTAATAACTACCATTTTTAGGTTCATGGATGACAACCGCCATCACTAACCGCGGATGATCCACCGGCGCGATTCCAACAAACGTTGCCACGTGTTTATCCTGGTAATACCCACCATTGCCAGCAAGGCGTGATGTTCCAGTTTTTCCCGCCACTCGATAGCCAGGCACTTTGGCGCGTCGGGCGGACCCTTGATCCACCACACTTTCTAACATGGCTAAAACCGTTTCAGATACTTGGGGCGAGATCACTTGTTTTTCTGGTTGTTTTTGATTGCCCTCTTTGACCAACGTGGCGGGTAAAAATTTCCCTTGACGAGCAAATACGGCATAAGCTTGCGCCAATTGCAAGGGCGTGACGGAAATCCCATACCCAAACGCCAAGGTGGCAATAGATAATTTTTGTTTCTGATTGGGCTGCACCACCGCGCCTCGACTTTCCCCTGGAAAATATGTATTGCTGGTTTCGCCAAAACCAAACTGTCGCAAACTTTGATACAAATGATTTTCCGGTAATTCCAACGCTAATTTAGCCACGCCCACATTGCTAGAACGTCGCAACACATCACTCACACTCAACTGTCCATTGTGTTGCAAATCTTGAATCACTTGCCCATTTAAAATTAACCATCCCGGCGCAGTATCCACCATCGTATCAGGCGTGACTTGACCACTTTCTAAAACGCTGGCGACACTAAAGGCTTTGATCACTGAACCGGGTTCAAATAAATCAGTGATGGAACGATTACGCATGTGATCCGGTGTGAGTTCTACCCGTGCGTTGGGGTTGAACGATGGTTGATTCACCATTGCTAGAATTTCACCACTTACCACATCCAAAATAACAATTGAACCAGAAACCGCTTGATGACGTTCGACTGCTTTTTTCAATTCACGATAAGCAATGTATTGAATGCGCCGATCAATGCTCAAAGTTAAATCATTGCCAGAACGTGGTTTTTTAACATGTGCCACCTCACCAATCACATGACCAATGCGATCCTTTAATACTTGCTTTTTACCAACTTCACCGCTGAGCCATTGATCATAAGCCAACTCCAACCCTTCTTGCCCCATATCATCAATGTCGGTGATCCCCAATAAGTGAGAGGTAATTTCACCTTCAGGATAATAGCGTTTGAATTCTTGATTGAAATACACACCGGGTAATTTCAACGCTTCGATGTCACGCGCCACCGCCGGAGGCAATCCTCTGGCCAAATACATAAATTCTTTATGAGCACCTTGCTGAATTTTATTTTTTAATTGTTCAAGAGGTTGATTGAGCAAACTAGCCAAACGAGTTAACTGTTGATCATTGGCAATGAATACTTGTGGATTCAACCATGCGGCACGCACTGGACTGCTGATGGCCAACGGCGCCCCATTACGGTCGGTGATCACTCCACGATAAGCAGGCACCTCAATGGTGCGTACGCTACGCGCATTGCCTTGGTATTGTAAAAAATCACGATCAACAATGGTTAATTCAACCAATCGCCATCCCAACCCGAGGGTCAATATTAACAAAGTACCTAATAAAAAACCGTGACGTTTGATCAACATGTCAAGCCACCGTTAATCCACCCAAATGACGTGAGTTGCCTGTGGCGCAATCATTTTCAATCGTGCTTCAGCAATATGTTGCACACGCGATGGTGCAGCCCAGGTACTGTATTCCACCAACAATTGACTGCGTTCCAATTGCAATTGATGTTGACGCTGTTGCTGTTGTTGCCACCGCGTGTACACTTGGCGCTCTTCACCTTTTAGATACACTACAGCAACGGCCGATACCATTACCAACGCCAATAAAACACTGGCGACCCACACCAATGAATGAATTAAAATACGTTTGTACTCTCCTTCAAACAAATGACTTTGTTCCATCACTCTTGCGGCTGCATTCATGTTATTTTCTCCCCTATACGTAAAATCGCACTGCGTGCTCGAAGATTGGATTGCACTTCTTCACGCCCCGGTTTTATAGCTTTGCCAACCTTGCGAAATCTTGGTTTCGCCATTTGCTGCTTGGTGATTGGCAGACCCATTGGCAACGACGGTGAACTTGATTGACGCATTAAAAATCGCTTCACCAACCGATCTTCTAATGAGTGAAAACTAATCACTACCAACCGCCCTCCGATTGCTAGCATCTCCGTCACCGCTGCCAATAAACGTTGCAACTCTCCCAATTCATCATTGACTACGATGCGCAACGCTTGAAACGTTCGAGTAGCTGGATGCTTGTGTTTCTCCCATTTCGGGATGGCTTGTTTCACAATGTCCGCTAACTGTTCGGTGCGAGTGATCGGCTGTTGTGTTCGCGCCGTAACAATGGCTTTGGCAATTTTGCGCGCATATCGATCTTCGCCATATTCATAAATCACTTGGCTGATTTGCGCCTCTGACGCTGCTGCCAGCCAACTGGCCGCTGTCATCGATTGGGTATTATCCATTCGCATGTCTAACGGTCCTGCTCGCATGAAACTAAATCCCCGTTCTGAGTCATCCACTTGCGGCGAAGATATACCCAGATCCAATAACACACCATGCACGTCACCATACCAACCTAACTCCCTTACCAATTGCGGCAATTGACTGAATGCCGCATGCCGTAAAATCACTCTGTGATCCTGCGCTGCATTTAATGCTTGCTGCGCGTAAGCAATCGCTTGTGGATCTCGATCAACAGCTAACAAAATTCCCTGTTCAGACAGTTGAGCCAAAATGGCTTGGCTGTGTCCGGCACGTCCAAGCGTGCCATCAATGTAGTGACCGTCGGTGCGGATGGCTAACCCAGCAATCGCTTCAGCCAACAATACCGGTTGATGCGGTTGTTTCATGCTTTACAATGCCAGTGATTTAATTTCATCCGGCAGTGGCACATCTCCATTGGCTTCGGCTGCCAACCAAACTTCACGTTCATGTTGCCAACGCTCTTCGCTCCAAATTTCAAATTTCTTACCCTGACCGACCAGCATGATTTTTTTATCCAGGCCAGCGTATTCGCGTAATAATGGTGGTAATAAAATTCGGCCATTGCCATCCAATTCAATTTCAGTCGCATGACCAATCAATAATCGTTGAATGCGGCGCGCCGCGGGATCGAAACTGGGAAGGTTTTGCAATTTCTTCTCTATCACTTCCCATTCGTGCAATGGATACAACAGTAGACAAGGAGATTCCGTATCAATGGTGACGACTAATTTACCCTGATATTGATCCTGATCTTGCAAGTCGTCGCGATAGCGAGTTGGCATCGCCATTCGGCCTTTGGTATCCAAATTGACTGCACTGATGCCTCGAAACATGCGCTTCCCATTTAAGTTCATTTAATTGTGCACAATGCGCCCAGTCGCTCAGACGCCGAACACTCCATGTTATCCACAGCGTCCCCTTTTTCCCCGTATGTGCTGTATCACTAGCGTACTGGGCAGTGCATCGGGGATATTACCACAAAATTCCACTTTGTATACACTTTTTTCCACTATAGAACACAAAGTGGGAATTTTGCAGGGGAAATGGAAGAAATAAGGGGAATAGTTTTGATGAATGGAGAAACGTTCACTGGAAAGGCGAGGTGATGAGCTGCTGTGCGAGATTTTCCATTAAATCCAATCATTTCCCTTATTTCTTCCATTTTTCACTGGCATTGATTATCGGTGTGGTGCTTGGCACTTACTCTTCCATTCACGTGGCTGACGCTTTGTCACTGGTGTTGGGATTAAAACGTAGTGACTTGGCGCCGAGTAAGAAAGTGGCGGATGAGTGACCTTCGGGTTAGGTGAGAGTTAGATTGACGTAAGTCTCAGTTTTTCTTCAATAGGATCAGATTCTTGTTGTTTGTGATTCTTTTTAACAAGAGATTTTTCTTCCACGGCTTTCATTTTGAGAGCTAATTCTTTCAGCCTCTCATTTGAAAATACCTCAGCGAATATGCCAAGACTCTTAGCGTCACAGTGATCTGTAAATGTACCTGATTGCATCCAGGTCATTCTATTTAATTTATTGCGGGCGTCGTTGTTACTTGGTTTGTCTTTTGTCATGGCTTTAGCAAGCAATTGTATTTGCTTAACAAATGGTTGTTTAGCCATTCCTAATTCTTTAAATTGACGAGCGATACCTAATGTAGAGGCAACAGTAAGGTATGTATGTAGAGCATTAAAAAACTCAGAAGATGGTTCGCTAAGTTGTTCAGATGGCTCGCTTGATGGTTCGCTAAGGCATGTATATTGAGTATGGAAAAACTCAGAAGATGGTTCGCTAAATGGTTTGTTAGGTTGTTCGCTAATTTTTGTAGAAGCTAAAAAAGTGACTAAAGAAAGCTGTCTGCGCGCACGTTGATATGCAGTGTTTAGAGCTTCGGGGTTGTACAGTGCTGCTGCTTCTCTCCCAAAACGAGGGGTAACATGCCTAATACGAAATGAGTTCGGATCAACTCGCGGTTGGGGAACCTTTTTAGGAGTTCTCTGAAAAGCTGAAAAAAATCTTTGCACAACGGATACCTTTGGTTAATTCATACTGCTCATCTGTGAACCAAGGCTTTCCCTAATTTTTTCAATCCTACCATGCGTTCGTTAATGAAAAATTAACAATAAATATTTTATTTGCGCAGCAACCCCTCTCATTGATGCTCAATCACCAGAAACTGCGCGGGGATAAATTCCAACTGCTCACTGCATTCTTTACCCATGCGCTTGAGGTAAATCGTATGTCACCGTTTTGCGAGGCAAGTCTTTGGGAAGGTGTTGCGGCCATTGTTTTTTGGTTCGATTTCTTTTTTTTATTGTTTGTCGTGACATTGGTCTTGTTATTTCGGTCATTCGGTTTGTTTGAGCCACTGTTTGACGAGGGGCGACGTTCAGAGCGCGAACCAAAAAAAGTCTTGCAGTTTTTTGAGTTGATGTTTGAGGTCTTGAATGGTCTGTTGCAGCGTTTCATTTCATTGGTTTGGGCAAGCTGCTAATTCATGGTCTGACTTTGCCGGAGCATGTCAACAAGGTCGTGATAAGAGAAGGTTGTGTCATCTTTTTTCATCATATACCCATTCCACTTGAAGCTGCGAAATCGATGGCTTCCAGAATGAGACCCAGTTCGGCCGGCATGACACAAAATGATTTGCCACATACCTTCGGCAGGCGAAATACACCATACTGAGGAAATTTCTAGAAGTATGGGATTAAAGTTATTTTATCTGATGGTTCAGTCGATGAAAAAACTGTGGAAACCAACTGTTCGGTTTGTTCATTTCTTGGTTTCAAAAAAATGATAATGTTTTGTTAAGGTTTAGCAACGACGTTGAGATTAAAATCCTTCGCTCGCATGTTTTTGGAGTTTATGAGTTATGCAAAGAAGAACTAATACGACGACTAATCAATTGGACAAAAGCCCCGACACTGTTTCACAATTAGGTTTTTTCATAAAACAAAGTGAAATGCCCCAAGAGAAAGCATCAACCCCCACAGATTGTGTTAAGCGCCATTTGCCTTCTGCTATGGCAATAAAGATGATTCGACAAACCATCAGGCAGTTTGATGCCCGTTTTGCTAGTTCTGTGGAATACATTCCTCAGGCTAGTAGGGACGAAGTTCTAAAAATGATGCTGTATATGTCTAAGCGTATTAGTTTATCGACCATCAAACCCGACATACGAATCCGCAAATCCGACGGAAAACAGATCAAAAATACAAATTCCAGTGCTCGCTTGTATATAGAGATGGAACTTTTAAGTACCTCTTTAGAATATATGATACAGGCTGGGGAAAAATTTAAAAATGGAAACATGACGCAAGCTCAGTGCGCTGTCGCAATCAATAACACTATAGGGTGTTTATGGAATTACATTGCTAGACAGATGCCAGGACCGCAGAAATATACTGAGTCTACATCCTCCTTGAATCCGTTGGCTATAGAAATAGAAAAAGATTCAGTGAAGCTAAGAGGAGAACCGAGCATCACGGATTGTTTGATCCGCCATATTAGGGTTGACCTTCGTAACTTATCAGCCGATTTTCAAAGTAAAATTTTGGATCATCAAAAATATCTTGATAGAGCTAGTGCTTATATTCCTCTGGTTAGTAAGAATGAAATTCTAAAAATAATTTCGCATATGTTTTTCGTTATTAATTCAACAGAACTCAACGTAATTAAGTCAACAAAACTCAAAGTAGAAAAAATCACTACTTCATTTTTACAAAGTACAATATTCTTAAAGCCTTCTTTAATAGTAATGGAGCAGGCTGGAAGAGATTTTGAAAGTGGGAAAATAACGGAAACCCAATGCACTGATATACTCAATCGTACTACAAAACTCTTATCGAATTTTATTAAAAAAAATGGGGCCTCTTCTTCAAGTTATCCGAAAGCCTTACCCTCAGAACAAGATGTATGCTTAGCAGATGAGGGTTCCTCTGCTCAGATCCAGTACAGTTGAGTTTGACTATACTGACTCAATAAAAAACGGGTGATCTTGAGCCATTGAGATCACCCACAGTATTGAAACAACGCCGTGGGTTGCGTTATCGATTGTAAGGAGATGATTATGTTATATTGGGCGGCTATTTTTTAGTGATTGCATAGATTGCCGGCGTATTTAGTTTCACTGGTATTTACTCATTCAACCTCAAGATACGACCGCTGTTTATGGTCGGTAAACTTTTGACCTGCTCATGATGTAACTGTAACCATCATCATAAAGAAGTACGTATCTATTCACCACAGTTCAGCGAAAAGCGATCTTTAGCGCATCTTGAAGTGGAATGGGGCTATACCTCGTACATGAAGATGCGAATTTTAAGCGCGCATTGGACGGCATCTTGTGCCGTCCAATGCACACTTAAAATGCCCACTGAAAAATTTTACCACCCGGTGAATAGGATTCGCACCTTCAAGTACAATGGGTATCGTACAGACAACACTATAAAATTAAGGCCGCTCATCCGCCACTTTCTTACTCGGCGCCAAGTCACTACGTTTTAATCCCAACACCAGTGACAAAGCGCCGGCCACGTAGATGGAAGAGTAAGTGCCAAACACCACACCGATAATCAATGCCAGTGAAAAACCACGGATGGTTTCGCCACCATAGAGAAATAACACCACCACCACCACCAACGTTAACGCCGAAGTCATGATGGTACGCGACAAGGTTTGATTGATGGACAAATTCATAATTTCCATCACCGAAGCATGGCGAATTTTACGAAAATTTTCCCGCACCCGATCAAATACCACAATCGTATCGTTGAGTGAATAGCCAATCACCGCCAACACCGCCGCCAACACTTTCAAATCAAACTCAATTTGCCACAAAGAAAAAATACCCAAGATCAAAATCGGATCATGAATCAATGCCACGATTGCACTGATGGCAAATCGATATTCAAACCGCAAAGCAACATAAATCATAATGGCAATCATCGATACCACAATCGCCAGTGCCCCTTTGGTCGCCAACTCCTGCCCAACTTGTGGACCAACAAATTCCACCCGGCGAATTTCAGCCTCTGGCAACAATTGGATAATTTGTTGCATCATCGCCGCATGCTCTAAATCGGCTTTCGGTGCTAAGCTAACCAAGACATCACTGGACGTTCCATAGCTCACCACCTGCGCTTCTGAAAAACCCGCTTGGGTCAATGCCGCACGTATCGCCGGCAAATCAGCGGTTTGTGCAAAGTGCATTTCAATTTGCGTACCACCGGTGAAATCCAAACCCCAATTCAATCCCTTGACCAACAACACAGAAATCGATCCCAACAATAATACAATCGAAACCAGCGCTGTCCATTTACGCACACCCATAAAATCAATTCGTGAATTTGGATTAAAAAATTCCATCGCTACACCGCCGCTTGTGGTAATCGAATGCCTATCGACAATCGCTTCACTTGCCGACGGCCATAAATAAAATTCACCGTTGCACGCGTATAGGCAATCGCCGTCAACATAGAGGTTAACAACCCAATGGATAAGGTCACCGCAAACCCTTTCACCGGTCCAGTGCCAATGGCAAATAAAATTAACGCCACAATCAACGTGGTGACATTGGCATCGACGATGGTGGCAAACGCCCGCTCATAACCTGCATAAATCGCTGCTTGCGGACTGGCACCATTACGCAATTCTTCACGAATGCGCTCATAAATCAATACATTGGCATCCACTGCCATCCCGACCGTCAACACAATGCCGGCAATCCCTGGCAAGGTCAACGTCGCCCCAATCGCTGACAAAATCGCCAGTAAAAAAACCAAATTCAACACCAACGCAACATTGGCAACCAAGCCAAACATTCGGTAATACACCAGCATGATTAACAGCACCAACAGCATACCGATTTGCAGTGAAAAAATACCGCGATCGATATTTTCCTTACCCAGCGTTGGCCCAATGGTACGCTCTTCCACTGGATAAATAGCGGCTGGCAACGCTCCTGCACGTAAAAGCAACGCTAAGTTGCGCACTTCCTCAGTACTACGCAAGCCAGTAATTTGAAAACTATGCGCCAGCGCGCCTTGAATTGTCGCCACACTGATGACTGTTTCCATTCGTTCACTGGTACGCACTTCTTCGCCATCGACCATTTTGATTTGCGGTTTACTTTCCACAAACACAATCGCCATCAAATTGCCAATATTGTCACGGGTAGTCCGCGTAAATAAGCTCTCGCCACCGCCACCCAATTGAATCATCACGGCAGGCCCTGCCGTTTTCTGATCATAGGTTGACTGCGCACTGGTAATTGAATCACCGCTTAAAATAACTTGGTTTCTTAATAAAATAGGCTGTTCATTATACTTGTATAAGCTGCTGCCAAACGGTACCAAACCACTGGCTTGTGCCGCGTTAGGATCGTTATCGTAATCGACCAAGCGAAATTCAACCGTTGCCGTGCCACCTAAAATTTGTTTGGCGCGCGCCGCATCCTGGATACCGGGCAAATCGACCGCCACACGGGTTGCCCCTTGTTGCTGCACTACCGCTTCTCCGACACCCAATTCATTGACACGATTACGCAAAATGCTCATGGTTTGATCCATGGTATATTGACGAATGGTATTAATTTCTGAAGGTGATAATTTCCCTTCCAACACCGAACGCCCCTCTTGCGTTTCTTTATCCCAAATAAATTGTATGTATTGACTGCGCAAAGTAGAATAAGCCGCGTCTCGATCTTGTGCATTGCGAAACCGAATCACAATCCCAAACCCATCTTGCGACTGGACAACTCCCGCATAGCGAATCCGTTGTTCCCGCAATGTTTGCGTTGCGTTGCGTTGCAACCCTTCCACTTGACGAGTTAACACACTGGCAAAATCCACTTCCAATAAAAAATTCACTCCGCCGCGCAAATCCAATCCCTGCTTCATCGGTTTGGCGCCCAATGCCGCCAACCATGCCGGCGTAGAGGGTACCAAATTCAACGCCACCGTCCAATCATCGCCCAACGTTTGGGTCAACACATCAAACGCGGCCAATTGCACATCGGTAGAATCAAAACGCACCCACAGATCTCGATCTTCTATTTTGATGGATTGATAAGACAGCTTAGCTGCTTGCAATTGTTCAGCGACCTGTTGTTCAAGCTCGGCTGTTGCATGCACCTGAGCGGCGCTATTGGTAGAAATTTGAATGGCAGGATCTTCAGGGTACAGGTTAGGCAGCGCATAAATAATGGCGACCACCACCAAGGCGATCAACAAAGCATTTTTCCACCAGGGATATTGATTTCGAATAGAAACGACTCGCCGCATCATGACACATCTAATAATATTTTATTCATCAATCGCAGCAATCGTTCCTTTAGGCAGGACTTTAGCAACCGCTGAACGTTGGACTTTCATTTGCACGCCACTGGCCACATCCATTACCAAAAAATCATCTTTGATTTTTTTAATGGTTCCAATCACGCCACCGCCGGTGACAATTTCATCACCTTCGCTCAAGCTACCCACCAATTCACGATGCTCTTTGGCACGTTTACTTTGCGGACGCCATAACAGAAAATAAAAAATTAAAACAAAGCCAACCAATAATAAAATAGAGCTCCATGCTCCTTCTTTACCGGTTGCAGCCACATCAGCCGCATGAGCCACTTGGATTAACCCATCCATATTTTCACTCCTCATGTTAACGCAAGATTGGCAATTTACCTTGTTCTAAGCAATTACGCAAATTTTGCATAACGTCGATAAAATATTGCAAATTATGAATTAAATTTAAGCGCTTACCGAAAGCCAACCCTTGCTGGTGCAATTGATATAAATACGCCCGTGAATACTGTTGACATCCCAAACAAGGACACTGCACACTCACCGGTTGTTGATCAGTTGCATATTGCGCCTGTGAAATATCAATCCATTGATTGGGGCCAATCACCAAACGTCCATCGCTCGCCCATCGATGCGGCAGTGAACAATAAATTAAATCATTCCCCTGTTCAACGGCGGTGACAAACGCCTCCCAATCGGTTGTGACTGTCGCATAGCGCAAAGACAATGTTGCCGGTTCCCACACTTGCGATCCCACCACCCACACATGCGCGTCAAGTTGTTGTTTCACCTGAGCCAATTGCGCTTCATCCCAAGTCAAATAACGACCATCATAAGGCGAGCGATAACGCAATACCGGCGACATTGCCACATCCCCACAATCGACAATGGTCAATCCAGTCAAACAAGCCCAACGCGCCAATCCACCTTGTTGGGCAATCACCTGCGCCCCCGGTCGCGCCAACACTTGCTGCGCTTCAAACACCACCGCCGTCACCTGTAATTGCGCCAATTCATGCGGCGTTAAATCACAAGCCGGTTCCACCGTTAATGGCACCGCCAACGCTGGCGTCGCAATCGACAATTGCTCGTAAACCGTTAAACACCCTCTGCGTAGGGTTTGTACTGTCTGCTCGATAGTTAGTTTCATAGCAACAACATAGCATCCCCATAACTAAAAAATCGATACCGCTGGGCCACCGCCGTTTGATAAGCAGCCATCACCGCATCGTAACCAGCAAAAGCACACACCAACATTAATAAAGTGGACTCCGGCAAATGAAAATTGGTGATCAACCCATCCACCACCTTAAATTGAAACCCTGGGGTAATAAAAATATCCGTGTCTCCCATATAGGGTTGCAAAACACCGCTCAATGCCGCCGATTCCAAACCACGCACCACTGTGGTCCCCACCGCAATCACCCGTTTGCCTTGTTGTTTGGTATGCTGAATTTGTTGGCAAAGTGCCGGAGAAACTTCCATCCATTCCCGATGCATTTTGTGGTCACAAATGCGCTCAACCCGTACCGGTACAAAAGTCCCCGCCCCCACATGCAACGTCATAAATGCCGTTTGGATCGCTGCCTGCTGAAATTTTTCCAATAATGCCTGAGTAAAATGCAAGCCCGCCGTCGGTGCGGCAACGGCTCCCAAAGATTGTGCATACACTGTTTGATAACGTGATTCATCCAATGCATCAGCAGCCCGTTGAATGTACGGTGGCAAAGGCAATTGCCCCAGACGCCGCATCACCTGCTGTATCGATTCTGTTGACCTAATTAAACGGCATTGATACAACGCTCCTTCACGATGTTCAATCTGAATGGGGGTCTCATCGGTTAAATAAATTTGGCTGCCCGGTTGCGGAGCTTTGCTGGCTTTGATTTGAGTTAAAAATTGTTGATCGCTCAATACACGTTCGATCAACAATTCCACTTGTCCCCCAGTGGCCTTGTGTCCAAACAAGCGAGCGAACATCACCCGCGTATTGTTAAACACTAACAAATCACCGGCTTGCAACCGTGTGATCAATTCCCCAAATTGGTGATGTGCGATGGTTTGACTTGCGCGATCCAAGGTCAACAATCGACTTTCGTCTCTGGTTTCACGAGGCTGCTGAGCAATCAATTCACTCGGCAATTCATAAGCAAAATCATCGCGCCGCATGGTTTTTGGATCAACCCTATGCATTTTAAAAATGCCGGCACTATACCATGGCCGCCGGATAAAGAGGAATGGTGAATTCTTCGATCATGGATGCATTTACGCCCCATTGTCTTTTGTTAGAACACACCAAATCGAGTCGACAAAATATTCACCGACGCAATCGCGTTACCAACCTTAAGGTTGTTTTAATAATAAAGCCTTATAATGCCGGTCATGATATAAATCGCGATTAAAGATAGTATTCCCGATTGCCACGATATATCCACACCATTAAAACACATATACCCATTCCACTTGCAGCTGCAAGTGGAATGGGTATAGGCCCAGATCGTAAATCCATGGCTGGATTGCAATTTATTTATTTAGAAACAATTATTGGAGATCCGTATCGATGAGTCAGCGTTCAGCCACTCCCATTTCTTTCAAGACCTACATGGATGATAGAGATTACAAAATTTGTGATTTCCCTCACACATTACTAAATTACTGTCAGTCCCTAGTGTCCTCACCAACAGACGAGTTAGCGACGAACTGGCAATGGGTTACTGACGATCAAAAATCGCAAACCGATGGCTTGCCTTCCTCAAGTACCCAAGCCTCAGCTCCTGCCAATCAACCAGAGGACATAATCCCCCTCGCCAATCAATACGTTGACTACCTAGCGGACATAGTTGCCGGTGAATATGAAGATAAACAAGCATCTCATTTTAATAGAGTCAATATCCTTACCAACATGACAACCGATGAAAAATCTGAGGACAGTCTTATTTTCGGTGCCACCTTCATTCCATATTACCGTGAAAGTACTATTGTGCGTCGTCTAAACATGATCGAGCAACAGAGCAACGGAATACCCCGACACCTTCAGAGTTATGAAAAGCGATCTAAGCGTTACGCTAACGAAAACCCAAATTCCTTGTGGGCGAAAGTAATAGACGTATTAAATAACAATCAACTTCTAATTAAACTTAGTCAAATGTTTTTTAGCTTGCAAAACCATCAGATAGATACTTCTGATACTGTAAATGCCATCCAAAAACATATGCCTCTACTTGAAACCGCTCTTACCAAGTTAAATACTTGCTTGGATCAGAGTAGAACGGTTAACACTGAAAAAACAGTCGAAAAACAAAAAAACTCAAGTCGCTTTTATTCCATTGACGAAAAAACACTAGCGGATTTAACTGACAAACAGTTAATTACCATTTGTTTGGACGAATGCAATGACCCACCAACTGATTTGCTTAAAACAATCTTCCAATCACACTGGGACAGAGTCGAAACAGCCTACACAGAAAACTTGGATAAACTCCGTGGCCGTACCGACAATCCTCAATCCAAAATAGAGGCTTTACGAAATCAGCAGAAACAGTATCTTCTAGACAATCCATCTTCTGCTCAACATATAAAACACACCCGCACAGAGGCTTTACCAAATCAGCAGAAACAGTATCTTCCAGACAACTCATCTTCTGCTCAACATATAAAACACACCCGCACAACAGCCTCATTGTATTCAGAAACCGTAGCCCAAACCACAACCGCCAACATCCTCGCTGCTACGCTATTACTCATTTTGACGGGAACCATTACTCCCTTGATGGGAATACTCACGGCTGGAATCATTATCGTGTTGTTTACCGGATTTTTTTGCCACGATGATGCACCCATCGCTGATAACACCAGCACCTTGTCTCCAAAACCATAACCCACCGCCGTTAAGACAACCTGCCAACCGTCTCAACTCATTAGCACTTTTTTAGATAGCCCATTTCTTTTCACCTGTGATTTGGTAAAATCGCCAGACCAAATTGGGGAGAATGATTTATGAAGTGGCTGGCTCATGCGCCTGCGAATATTGCGTTGATTAAATATATGGGTAAACATGACGCCAGTCAGAACGTTCCAATCAACAGCTCTTTATCGTACACGTTGGCAAATTTATTAACCTATGTTGAATTAGAAACCACCTCTACACCACACGATGTTTGGGAACCTTTAGACATTCCGGGGACCACTGAGTTTCATTTATCCGCCGCCGGGCAGCAGCGATTTTTACGCCATTTAACTTATCTCAAACAACAATTTGGCTACACCGGTCATTTCATCGTGCGCTCATGCAATAATTTTCCGGCGCAAACTGGACTGGCCAGCTCAGCGTCGAGTTTCGCCGCGTTGACCCAATGCACCATGATCGCTTGCAATGAATTGCTCCATTCACAACCGCTTTCAGCCACTCAATTAGCCACGCTCAGTCAAGTGGGATCCGGTTCATCCTGCCGATCTTTTTTCACCCCTTGGGCTCTGTGGACCCCAACTTCTGTCAGCACCATTGCCTTGCCTTACGCAAATCTCATCCATCAGGTAGTGATCATTTCCCATCAACCCAAAACCGTCTCTTCCAGTCAAGCGCATCAACAAGTCACCACCAGCCCATTGTTTGCCGAACGCGCACAGCGTGCCGAACAACGGTTGCAACAATTATTAACAGCCTTGCACCAACAACATTGGCCAGACGCCTATCGTATTTGCTGGGATGAATTTCACGACATGCACCAATTGTTCGCCACCAGTGAGCAACCGTTTCATTACTTAACCGATGCGTCACGCACCGTATTAAATCGATTGGACCATGTTTGGCAACAAACCGGTGACGGTCCGCTGGTCACCATGGACGCCGGTCCCAACATTCATTTGCTGTATCGCCCTGATCAACAAGCCCTCGCCCATCAATTGCACCAACAATTGTTTTTAGGAAATTTTGATGTTTTGTAATTTTACCACCAGCACCCATGGCAAATGGATTTTAGCCGGCGAACACACGGTGATTCGCCACCAACCTGCGTTGGTGTTCCCCATTGCCAGCAAACAATTTTCCATCGCTTATCAAGCCGATTCTCAGCCGATACGCTTAACCATCACCGGTCTTGCTTTAGAACAAATTCATACTCCCTTTTGGCAAACTCTCAGCAAAGGTTGCCAACTCACTCAACAATCTTTGACCCAATTCACCGGTGCTTTTACTTTACACAACACCATTCCCACCGGTGCCGGATTGGGAGCATCGGCAGCCTTATGCGTTGGCTTGAGTCGCTGATTTGCCGCACAAGCATTGATCCAATCCACCCAAGTGATTGAGTTTGCCCGTGAATTGGAAAATTTATTTCATGGCCAAAGCAGTGGTTTGGACATCATTGGCAGTGCTGCCCAACAAGGCGGGTTACGTTTTTGTCACAATCATCCTCCCACCGCCATCGAAATGAATTGGCAACCCCAATGGTATTTATCGTTTTGTGGCACCCAGGGCAATACGGCTCAATGCGTTACGCAAATTGAGCAATTGTGGCATCAAGCGCCGGCTCAAGCTGCTGTCATCGATGAACAAATGGTTGCCAGCGTGAATACCGCACAGCAAGCATTGGCCCAACCCAATGCCGCACAAGGATTACCATTACTCGTGCAAGCAATCCAGCGTGCACAACAATGTTTCGATCAATGGGGTTTGTTAACCCCACCGTTGCAGCAACACATTCAATGGCTTGAACAACACGGTGCGCTGGCCGCCAAACCCACCGGTTCCGGCGGTGGCGGTTATGTACTCAGTGTGTGGGATCAAAAACCACCGCCGTTAGACGATGGCTTGTTGATTACGATTTAACCCTTGCTCGGTCTTACCGATTTACTCCGGATGAACGACTTGATAAAAGGTCTCATCCGGTTTGACCAATCCCAACTGACTGCGAGCATGCTCTTCAATCGCGGTGTGTCCTTTTTTCAAATCATCAATTTCAGCTTCCAGCGTCACATTGTAATCTTCCAGTGCTCGATTGGCTTGCATCTGTTGCTGTACTTGTTCCTTCAATTGCCAAACTTCACGGACATTTCCTTCGCCAAACCATAATTTATATTGCAAAGCAACCAGCAAGGCAATTAACACAATGACAATAATGCGCATCATTTTCTCCTTATTCGTGGTGATGATTTAATCGAGGAAACGCGGCTTGACCCGCGTAAGGAATCGTTTGCTGAGCTTCATCAGCAATTTGCAACAATCGATTGTATTTTGCCACTCGGTCCGTACGACACAACGAACCCGTTTTAATTTGACCTGCGGCTGTGGCCACAGCCAAATCAGCAATGGTCGTATCTTCCGTCTCGCCAGAACGATGTGAAATAATCGTCGCATAATCAGCCGACTTGGCCAAAGCAATGGCGGCTAATGTTTCTGATAATGTGCCAATTTGATTG
>WLWG01001907.1_pt1 | contig 17182 bp, 18 predicted proteins | sample 6712871 | NCBI WGS metagenome assembly WLWG01 (sample SAMN12718693, study PRJNA515312) | sponge metagenome | isolation source: marine sponge | host: Mycale hentscheli | place: New Zealand: South Island, Marlborough, Capsize Point | collected 2003-05-01
TTATAGGTGGTACAGACCCAACCTTATCAACAGCAGATGGTGCAGTAGATAGATTAGATTATATTATTGTATCAGCATCTAGTGATGGAGTTGGTGGAGATATACAAATGGTAATTTCACAGGCATATGCATAATGGGAATATTTCAAAATAATTTAATGGGAGCTGCAGCAGCAGCAGCAAGTGCAGGTGGTGCTAGTTTTTATGACCATCAAATAGAACAGTCAGCTAGGTTTGATGGTAGTAGTAGTTACTTATATCAAACATTTAGTAGTGCAGGAAATAGAAGAACAGGTTCTTTTTCTATATGGATAAAAAGGTCTTTATTAGGAACACAACAACAAATATTTGGTGGTTATATAAGTAATGCTGACCAAGACCAATTATTAAGTTTTAATAGTAGTGCAAGTGCTAATGTAGTAGATTCAATGTCACAATGGTGGGATGGTGCTACTTATGGAGATATAACTACAACACAAGTATTTCGTGATACTTCTGGTTGGAATCATTTTTTAGTAGCTTGGGATAGTACACAATCAACTGCTTCTAATAGAACAAGAGTATATTTAAATGGAACAGAAATAACTAGCTTTACTACTTGGAATGGTAATGCTGTAAATTATCCTACTCAAAATAGAGAGTTCTGGACTTTTGATGATAATCTACATGAGATAGGTAGAAGAAGAGCTAGTTCAGGAAATTATTTTAGTGGTTATTTAGCAGAAATAGTTGCAATAGATGGAACGCAAATTGCTCCAACTGACGTAGGTGAATTTAAGAATGGTGTGTGGATTCCAAAAGACCCTAGTGGTTTGACATTTGGTACTAATGGTTTTCATCTTAAATTTGAAAACTCAGGAGATTTAGGTAATGATAGTTCAGGAAACAATAATGATTTTACAGCAAGTGGACTTGGTGCAGACCATCAAGTTCTTGATAGTCCAACATTTGGGAGTTAAATAGAATGGCAAGTAGTGGAAATTTTAGTACGTTAAATCCTTTAGGAGCACAAGGTGGAGGAACAATAGATATTGGTACTTTATCTAATGGTAATTTATCAGTTGCATGTACTGATACAGCTTTTGGAACTATAGGTGTAACAAGTGGTAAATGGTATTGGGAATTTAGAATGGTAAGTAGTGGTGTAAGTGGTACTTCTATAGGTTGGGCAAACCAACAAGTAAACTCAGAACCAGAACTAGGATATAATAGTCCTGCTTCAGCAACAGGAGCACAACTGGTTTATATGTATGCAGGTTCTGGTGGTTATAATCAGATAATTGTATCTAATGGTCCTGCAAGTGGTACTACTGGTAGTAATGCAGATGTTGGTACAATAGCACAAAACGATATTATGGGCATAGCAGCAGATTTTGATAACGATAAATGGTATTTCTCTATAAATGGTAGTTTTGATGATATGAGAAGTGGACAAAATCCTTCTACTGGGTCTAGTCCTATGTGTAGTGCATCTGGTGGAGGTGGTTTACAAACAATAGCTAGAACAGCAGGTTATACTTGGTTTCCTGCAATAGGAAATTGGGCAGCACCTACTAGAGATTATACAGTTAACTTTGGACAAGATGATACATTTGGTGGAGCAATATCAGCAGAAGGAAATGCAGATGGTAATGGACATGGTGTGTTTAAGTATTCTGTACCAACAGGATTTTTAGCTTTGTGTTCAGCTAACTTACCCATATCAGATGACATAGACCCTGCACAAACTGATGATGATTATCCTGGTAAACAATTTAATGTAGCTACTTGGACTGGTAACAGTACAAATGATAGAGCTATTTCTTTAGATATGGCACCTGATTTAGTAATGATAAAAGAAAGAGGTGCAGCCAATAATTGGTATTGGTATGATTCTAATAGAGGAGCATCAGTAGGATTATTTAGTAATTTAAACCAAGCAGAAGCTACTGATACTTCAGAATTAAAATCTTTTACATCTACTGGTTTTACATTAGGAACTGGTGGTGGAACAAATAATAATAATGATACCTATTGTGGATGGGGTTGGAGAGCTAATGGTGGGACAACTACAACAGATACTTCAGGAGATATATCAACAGTAAGACAAAGTAATACTGCAAGTGGTTTTGCAATATTAACTTGGTCTGGTAATGGAAGTAATAATCAAAGACTTCCACATGGTCTTGGAAAAAAACCTGCATTTGTAATAGCTAAAAGAAGAGATGCTGCACAATCATGGGGAGTATGGACGCAATATTTAGGTGATAATAGCAAAGAACTGCAACTAGATTCTGATAGTGCTGAACAAAACTCTAGCAATGCTTGGTATCAATCAGGAATGACTACAGATTTTGTAGGTATAGGTTCTGATAGAAATATAAGTAGTAGTACTAATGTGGCATATGTTTGGGCAGATGTTGAAGGTATGCAAAAGTTTGGAATTTATGAAGGAAATGGTAATGCAGATGGTACTTTTGTTTATACAGGTTTCAGACCTAGAATGGTATTTTGTAAAAATACTGAATCAAGTGAAGCATGGGTAGTAGCAGATACTGCTAGAAGTACATCTAATGTAATAGAAAAAATAATAAAATGGAATAATTCAAATACTGAAGCTTCTGGTTCTACTTATGCTATTGATATAGTTTCTAATGGTTTTAAAATTAGAACTTCATGGTCAGGTTGGAATCAAAGTGGTAAGACACTTATCTATGGAGCATGGGGTGATGTGCCATTTAAATATAACAATACTTTTTAGGAGGTGAAATAATATGTGGGCTTTAATAAAGGATAATAAAATAGAACAAATATATCAAAGACCAAAATCTTTGGTAATAGGTGAGGTTCGTTATCCATCTAATATGTTTACAAAATATACAGATGCAGAGAAAGCTGCTATAGGAATATATCCTGTAGAAAATAGTGGTACAAAAGGAAATGATAGATTTGAAAATACTTCACAAGCTACATATACTTGGAGTGCTTCTGATAAGAAAGTAACAACATCTTATACAATAACAGAAAAATCTTTAGTAGACATAGAACAAAAAGATGAATCTGGTAATAATATATTAGATGAAAAAGGTAATAAAACTTATAGCTATGGTTTAAAAACACAAGCTAAAGAAAAAGCTAAACAACATGCTAATAATCTTATAAGTCGTTTTAATTGGCTTGTAGAACGTAGTATCTATGATAGTAGTAAAACTATACCAAGTGCAGTAGGAACCTATGTAGGAGACATTAAGACAGACTGTGCAACTATTGAAGCAGCTATAGATGGTGCAAGTGATATGGCAGCTTTTAAAGCACTATATGAAGATACTAGAGATAGTGATGGTAATGTAACAGAAGTAGCAAGAATAAACAGATGGAGTGATGATTATGATGTTAAGCAGTATGTTAGATAGAATTAAAAAGTTTTATAAAAAATTTAAGAAAAGATTATTTGGTAAACTTTGTGAGTGTGATAACTAATGAAGTATCTAGTAATACTATTATTTTTTATTACTAGTATATCTTTTAGTAATAATATTATAAATAGAAAACTTACAACAACTTATGTATGTGCAGATAGAGACTTTGCAGTTAATGATTTAGAAAATAGATTAGCTCTTACTAGAACAGCTTTTTCAGTAACCTCTAATAATAGTATTATAGAATTATATACTAATAAGAATAAAGGTAATTGGTTAATTATGATAACAGGAATAGATAAAATCACTTGTGGTCTCATGGGTGGTCAACAAGAATTTATATTTGAATAGGAGAAATAAATGACAGCATCATATACAAGCAGGTTAAGACTAGTAAAACAAGGAGATGGAGATAATCCAAATACTTGGGGTACTGTATTAAATGATGGTATGATAAGTTTAGTAGATGATGCTATTGCAGGTTATACCACAGTAGAATTAGGAGCAGCAGCTACAGTAACATTATCAGCAGTAGATGGTGCAAGTGATGTACCACGTAATGCTTTTATAGAATTAAAAGGTTCAGTAGGTGGTAGTCATAATACTATATCAATGATAATACCTGCTCAATCTAAAGGTTATGTTATTAATAATAAAGTATCTGCAAATACAACAGCATCAGATATAGTTAAAATTAAAACAGCAAGTGGTACAGGATACACAGTTCCTTTTGGTGCAATAGGTTTAGTTATATGTGATGGTACAAGTGTCTTTGCAACTAATACAAAAGGACAAGGATTTGGTACAGCAGCTTCTGCAGATGTAGGAACAGGAACCACAGATGTACCTGATGTATCTATAGCTGATGCAAGATATGTAAGAAGTTCAGTAACAGCTAACACAACTGTACGTGGAGACTTTGTAGTAGAAGCAGGTTCATTAAAAGTAGGAACATCTGCTAGAGCATATAACCCAATAACAACATTAACAGATGCTGCAAGTATAGCAGTAGACTTTGCATTAGGTAATAACTTCTTAGTTACTATAGGTGGTAATAGAACATTAGCAGCACCTACTAATGCAGTAGCAGGACAAACAGGACAGATATATGTTATACAAGATAGTACAGGTTCAAGAACATTATCTTATAACTCTGTTTATCAATTTGTATCTGGAGCAGCACCAACATTAAGTACAGGTGCAGCAGATGTAGATATATTAGTATATAGCACAAGAAGTGCAACAACAATAGACGCAGCATTATTAAAAAACTTTGATTAGGATTTAAATGTCAACAAGTTCTAAATTAGTAAAGATGGATTTCAAGCCTGGAATCTTTAGAGAATCAACACAGTATGCAGAAAAAGGTGCATGGTATGATGTTGATAAGGTACGTTTCAGAGCAGGTAAACCAGAGAATATAGGTGGTTATGAAACAAAAGTATCTGCTACATTTAATGGTGCAGCAAGAGATTTAATTACATGGTCAGATAATAATCAATTTAAGAGAGCAGCTTTTGGTACTGCTCAAATGTTATATGAACATAATGGTGACCAGATATTTGATATTACTCCTGTATCTGCAAGTACAACATTAGCTAGTGCTTTTACTTGTGCTATTAGTTCTAATACAGTAACAGTATCAGCAACAGCACATGGTAGAGCAACAGGTGACTTTGTTTTCTTTACAAGTTCTACTACCATTGGTGGTAATATATTATTAGGAACAACAACATATCCTGTAAGTGTTATTAATGCAAATACATTTGCTTTATCAGTAGCTACTACATCTAGTGCTGCTCAATCATCTACAGGTGGTGGAACAATACATTACTTATTAGGTAGTGGTGTAGATAATGCTGTAACAGATGTAGGTTATGGTGCAGGTTCTTATAATGCAGGTGTAAGTGTTGCAGGAGGAAGAGCATGGAATAGACCTACATCAGTAGGTGCTAGTGACTTTGCTAGTCAGATAACACAATGGAGTTTAGATAACTTTGGTGAAGATATTGTAGCAAATAGAAGAGGTAGTTCTATTTATCTTTTTGATACAGATGCATCAACAAGTCCTACTAGAGCTGCTTTAGTTTCTGGTGCTACTAACTCAACACCAACAACTGTAAACTCTGTTATAGTTTCTCCTAATGATAGACATTTAATTTGTTTAGGAGCAAATCAATTTAATACAACTGCAGACCCTAATGGAACCTTTGAACCTATGTTAGTAAAGTGGTCTAATCAAGAAGACTTAACTAACTGGGTTCCTTCATTAAGTTCAACAGCAGGAGAAAATGTATTAACAGATGGTACACAAATAATAGGTGGAGTAAGAAGTAGAAATGCTATTAACATATGGACAGATAATTCATTATGGACTATGACTTTTGTTGGACCACCTTTTACATTTCAGTTTCAACAACTAGGTAGTAATTGTGGATTAATAGCTCCACATGCTGCAGTTGATTATGATGGTGTAACAGTATGGATGGGGCATGATAACTTTTATATGTTTGATGGTCAAGTTAAAAATTTAGATTGTACTGTAAGAAGATTTATATTTGATAGATTAAATCAAGACCAAAAAGATAAAATATTTTGTGGAATTAATTCTGAGTTTAAAGAAGTAATTTGGTTGTATCCTTCTACAGGTTCTGATGAATGTGATAGTTATGTTATCTATTCACCTAATGAAGGTTACTGGACATATGGTTCTAGTATCTTTACAACCTTTGCAGATAAAACAGTATTTGGAAATACAATAACAACAGGTGTAACAGTAGCAGGTAATAATTTATATAACAATGAACCTGATGGTTTGTATACAGAAAGTGGACAACCAATGTCTTCATTTATAGAGTCAGCAGATTTTGATATGGCAGATGGAAATGATATTATGTTTTTATCTAGAGTAATACCTGACTTTACAATTAATGATGGTGCATTAACTTTTTCAATTAAAACAAAAGACTTTCCTGAAAGTTCTACTGAAACAGAAAAACCTGCACCACCACATACAGTAAGTAATAATACAGTTAAGATAGATATGAGAGCAAGAGGAAGGCAAGGGAGAGTAAGAGTATCTTGTAATTCAGCTAACACGAGTTGGAGATGGGGGTCAATTCGTTTAGCTATACAACCAGATGGTAAAAGATAATGGCACAACAGTATCCACTTATACCTAAGTTATATGGTTATCAAATGCAAGAGAATGAAGAATTAAGACAGCTATATATATTAATGGAAAAATGGGGTTCTACTTTAATTAATGAATTAAATACTAGAGATGTACAAGTAGATAGTAGACCATCAACAAAAATATTTACAGTTACTACTGTTACTAATATTACAAATCCACAAGCAGGTGATATAGCTTATTCAGCATCAACTGGTAAGTTTAAAGGATATGTAAGTTTAGCTTCTGAAACATCATGGCATGATTTAAATTAATGACTGATAATATAATTATATTTCCTAAAGATAAAGTAATACAAGAAGAAAATAATATTGTAAATAAAGAATATATATTAAAACAAAGAGAACAACTTATACTACAACAAAAAGAAATTTTAAAACAAAGAGAAAAAATACTAGAGATAATTAATGACTGATAAAAAATACTTTGATTATGTTTATGGTAGTACCTTTTTAAGTAATTTAAATACAGGTAAAGCTGTATTACCTAACCATTTTTCTTTACAACAAAAGGTAGAACCTATAGCTAACTCTCAAAAAATAGTGTATAATAGTAGTAACTTTATAGCAGATAATACAAAACCACAATCCAACTATATGAATCCAAGAGGAATAAAAAAATGATGAACCCTAATGCCCTTCCACAATCTGCAACCTTGCAAGATTTTCAACAATTTGGAAATGATATATCAAGTCCAGATTATAATGATACCCTTAATGCAATGCAATATATGCAAGCACAAAGACAACCACAACCTATGACAAGTGGTTTAAACATGTTACCTCAAGTAACTGTGCCTATGCAAGAAGGAGGTGGAATGGAACAAGCTATGATGCAAGAACAGATGATGCAACAACAACAACAACCTGAAATGTCTCCAGAGATGCAACAAGAAATGGCTCAAAGACAAAATACATCTGCAATAGCACAAGAACAATTACAAAATTTAGCACCTGAAGAAATACAGCAATATGAAAGTGAAGTAGCTGAGTTACAAGAAGCTGCTAAAGGTTTAGCATCATTAGGTAGAGAAGGTGATAATTTATTAGTACATATGAATCCTGAAGAATTGGAAGGGCTTGCTTCTTTAGGTACTATTACTTATAATCCTATTACTGGTTTACCAGAAGCTTTTAGTTTAAGAAAAGTATTTAGAAAAATTACAAGTATACCTAGAGGTATAGCTAAAGGTGTAAAAAGAATTGCAGGTTCAAAAGCATTTAAAACAATAGCACCTATTGCATTAGCTATAGCTGCTCCATATGCTTTACCTCATTTAGCTGCAGCAGCAGGTATGGGTACAGTAGGAGCTGCAGGAGCTGCAGGAACAGGACTAGCAGGTTTCTTAGGTGGTAGTTCTATAGGAGCTGCTGCATTAACATCAGGTCTTGGTTCTTTAGCAGGTAACTTAGTAGCAGGTAGAAACTTTAAAGATGCTGCAAAAGCTGCCTTAATAACTGGTGCTACTGCAGGTCTTACAAAAGGTATAGGTAATAAGATGGCAGGTAAATCATTTGTAAGTGGTAAAACTCCATTAACAGATGCAAACTATCAAACATATCAGAGCCAATTTGATAAAGGTTTAGTAGAAGGTCCTGGTAGTAGTTCTTTTAAAAGTTTAGATAATATTAATACTGGAGAAAGTGCGTTAAGTAAATTAGAAGGAGTAACTTCAGATAATGTAGCAAGTGCTGCATATCCAGGAGGAACATCAAATGTTGTTAATGAAGCTATTTCACAAGGACCAATAGCAACCCCTAGTTCTTATGGACAAGCACTTAGTCCTGATGCTGTAAGTAATATAGGAAATGCAAGTAACTTTCAACCTCAACCAATAGCAGCTCAACCAATGGCAGGTCCAGTAAATGTAAATACACAACCAACATTTTTAAGTAAAACTGCAACAGGTTTAGGTAATGCTAAAAATGCAGTAGTAACTGGACTTAAAGATAGATATAGTGGACTAGGTAGTTTTGATAAAGGTGCCTTAATGAATTTAGGTAAAGATGTATTAACTGCAGATATAGGTTCTTCAATGGTAGATGCAAGTAATGCACAACAAGCAGCAGAACAAGCTGCAGAAGACCAACAATTAGCAAACGCAGGTTATTCAGTATCTTATCCTAGTGGCTTTGGAACACAAAGAGTTATAAGAGATTCAAGTGGTGTTGTTAGTAATTTAACAGCATCAGATATATTATCTAGAGCATTAGGTGGAGGTCGTAATCAATTTTTAGCTAGAACTTCTTTTGCACCTGCTAAACAAGCAGGAAGTCAACCATTAAAAAGTGTTGAAGAACTAGGACAATTTGCTATGAATAATTTAAAACCTGCACTTATGAGTAAATCAGGTGGTTTAATACAACTAGCTAAAGGTGGTGAATTTAGTGGTATGGTTCCTGGTCAAGGTGGTGGTATGGAAGATAATGTTTACATGCCTATTAAAGAAGGACCAGAACAAGTAGGAACATTAGCAGTAAGTCCTAGTGAGTATGTAGTTGATAGTTATACAATGGCAGCATTAGGTAATGGTAATCCTGCAGAAGGTGCAAGAGTTATGGATGATACAATAAAACAAGTTAGAAAAAAAGCATATGGTTCAACACAACAACCTAATGAAATAAATGGATTGTCTGCGTTAAGACCAATGGCACAAGGAGTATAGTATGAGTTTATTTTCTTCAATATTAGGAGGTCAAGGAGCTACTCCTGTAGGTTCTCCTCAAGCAATAACAACAACAGAAATACCAAAACAATTAGCACCTTATTATACAGATATATTAAGTAAGGCACAGGCTCTTTATAATAAAAGAGTAGATGAAGGTTATAAACCTTATGAAGGTCCAACCATTGCTCAATATACTCCAGAGCAAGAAGCAACCTTTGCAGGTATAGCAGGACTACAAGGACAAGTAGCACCTAAGTTTGCTGAAGCAGAACAAATGACAAGAGATGCTGCAGGAGCTATTACAGGAGAACAACTACAAGAAGCTATGTCTCCTTATCAACAAGCTGTAACTGACATAGAAAAAAGAGAATCACAAAAAGCTTTTGAACAAAATGTATTACCTAAACTAAGAGCAGCACAAGTAGCTCAAGGTTCATTTGGTGGTACTAGAGGTACATTATTAGAAGCACAAGCTCTAGGAGACCAACAAAGAATGTTAGGTGATATACAAGCTAAAGGTAGTGCTGCAGCATTTAAAGATGCAAGAGCAGCATTAGAAGCTGAAAGACTTAGACAAGGACAAGGTGCTACACAGTTAGCTAATTTAGCTCCTGCTGCTTTATCTAATCAATTAAAAGAATTAGGTGCTCAACAAACTGTTGGTGAAACAAAACAAAGACAAGCACAGACTGCACTTGATGAAGCTTATAGACAATTTCAATTAGAAAAACAAGAACCTTATGATGCAATGAGTAAGTATCAAGCAGTTGTAACAGGTGCACCATTAGGTTCAACACAATATGCACCTCCTGCTCCTCCACCTCCTTCATTAGGACAAACATTATTAGGTGGTGCTACAACTGCTGCAGGATTATATGGAGCCTTTACAGGTAATAATCCATTAGCTGCTGTAGGTTTAATGGGTAAAAAAGAAGGTGGTGGTTTATCAGACCTGCCTGTTATTAAAGCAAATACTGGTAATAAAGGTTTTAGTTTAAGTGGTTTAATGGATAAATTTAATAGATATAATACTAAATTAAAAGAAGAAGCACAACAAAGACGTTTAAATGAAGAATCTTATGGTGGTGGTTTATTATCAGGTAAACCCTCTGAAAGAGAACTTTATCCTAATAGAAGAACATTTGATGATACAGGTCCTAAAAATCAAGGAACTATAGTTTCTATGGGTCCTGATGGAGTAGGTGTTATAGAAGATTTAAGCACAAATAAAATTATTGATAGAAATTTTGAAGCTTATCCAAAACAAGAAGATATAAAAAAATTAAATATTAAAGATAAAGATGAAGATAAGTTAGGCATATCTAGTTTAAAACCAAATCAAGGACCACCTAAACCTGAACCTAAACCTAAAAAGATTATAGGAGAAAAATCTAAAGCAGGAATGAGTGATTATGAAACGAAAATTAGAGCTAGAGAAGATGCATATTTAAAAATGATAGCAGGAGCAGACAAAAGATTTACAGATAGAGCTGCTGCTGCAGAAAAACAAGGAACTAAAAGCAAATACATGCAGTTAGCTAATCTTGGATTAAATATAATGTCAGGAGAAAATAAAGGAAACATAGTTGCTAGTGCAGCAGATGCAGCTAAAAAATCTAATATTTTAGGAAATCTACAAGCTATAAATGAAAAAGCTCTTGCAGCTCAACAAGATGCAGAAGATAAAATCTTTGCAGCTAGGACTGGTCTAGCTAAAGAAGAATTAGGTGTTGAATTAAATAGAGAAGAAAGAAATCAAGTTAGAGAAGCTAAAGCAGCAGAAAAGAAATTTAATAATAAAAAAATTGAGTTAATGGAAAAAGAACTTAAATTAAAAGAAAGAGAGTTAGAAATGGATGCTGCTGCTGCAGGTATAGATACAAAAGATTTTGTAGCTTTAAGTAAAGAAATAGATACTTTATTAAAAGAACCAGGTATGATTAAGATTGATGGTAGAAATTTTCCAAAAAATTCACAAACTGCAGCTTTAATGCCACAAGAATATAGAGAACGATTAGGTAAGTTAAAAGACACTACAATGAGAAGTTTAGTGCAAGAAGGAAATTTAACAAACTTTTATAGTGGTGGTGGTTTAGCTAGAATAACTGAAGAGATAAATAAAATTTATACAGAAGGTTTAGATGCAGCAAATAAACAAGGTAAATTAAATAATATAGGTTCTACTAAAACAACAAAAGCTAGTAGTATATAATAATGGCAGTATTATCTCCCTATAGTAGTAAATTCACAAATGTTTTAGATGAAGTTCAAGATAGAATGTCTACAGGTGAACTACAATCTTTTGATGAAAGAACAAAGTTTATTCAAGATAAGGGTTTAGATGCTAATGAATTTAGAAAAACAGCTATTGAATATGATAAACTTATGGAAGAAAACCCTGATGAATTACGAAGACCTGGTTTTGGTATAGGTCGTGCTGCAGGTAGATTTGCAGGTAGTCTTGGTGAAGGTATTGCAAATATAAGTCAAGCTGTTGCACCTGAGTTTTCAAAAAAAGTTGGTCAAGTATATAGAGATGTAACACCTGATAAAGTTGAAAAAGACTTACAAGCATTATTTAAACCTACTGATACTGGATTTGGTACTATAGGAGAAATAGGTGGTTTTATTACAGGAGGTGGTGCAGGTATAAAATTACTAGGTGTTGCAGCAAAAGGAGCTAAATTAAAAAAATTAAATACTGCAACTAGAGCAGGTAAGATAGGTAAAGCTGCTAAGATAGGTACAGGCTTTGCTATTGGTACTACTGCTATAGAAAAACCTGAAGATAATTTTGTTAATTTTTTAGCAGATTATGTTAATGAAGATGTATCTGATGAACAAGGAAAAAAAATAGGAACTTTTGGTAGTATATTAGAGAGATTAAAAGTAAATCCTAATGATAGTGCAGCACAAAAATATGCTAGAGCTTTTGCTAATAACTTATTAGTTGAAGGTGGTTTTGCAGGAGCTTTTCCTATATTAGGAGGACTATTTAAAGCAGGTGCTAATCTTGAAGTAGCTAAATTTTTAACTAAAGGTGTAAAACAAACTGCAGATTATATAGGTGAATCTATTCCTATAAAAGGTTTAACAGATAAATTAAAAAGATATGGAACATCTCGTATGGGAATGAGTGAAAAAGGTTCTGATTTATTACAAATAAGAGATGGTGCACAAAAAGCAGCTATAATAAGAGCAGAAGAATTATCTGTAACATTAGAGAAAACTGCAAAAAAAGAAGGATTAAAATCTGATGATGGAACTTTAGAAATGTTAAATGGTGCTTTAGCAGACCCAAAAGTAATGTCTAAAATTAAAGAGCAGTTTCCTGAAACTGGAAAAGTTTTACAAAAGATGCGTGATGAAATAGATAGTTTATCAAAAACTGTACAAACAGATATAGCAAAAGGTAAAAAATTTAAAACAACAATAGGTAATAATTTTCAAACATATTTAAATAGAACTTATCGTATATTTGATGACCCTGATTATAGTTTAGCTAAGATGAGAAAACAAAATCCAAAAGCTGTTGAAGATGCTGAAACTTATTTTAGAAACTTAGGTGTAGCAGATGGAGAAGAAATGAAACAAGTATTAAATGCATATACTGATGTTTTAAAAGGAGGAGAATTTAAATCTTTTATGAAAAATCTTAAACCTAGAACTCAAAAGATATTAAAAAAAAGAGGAGATATACCTACAGAAATAAGAAATTTATGGGGAGAAGTAAAAAACCCTTATGTTAATTATGTAAATAGTTATACTAAATTAGCTAATCTTATTTCAGAACATAACTTTAGAGGTGAGATAAGAAAAGAAGCTTTAGCTACTGGAAAAGGAGTGTTAGATAAACTACAAGCAGCACCAAAAGGTATGGGAAAAGTAGGTCTTACTGCTGAAGGTAAACAAGTTCCTTATCAACAAGTAGAAGGATTAGGATTAGGAGGTATTAAAACTAATATTGATAATCCTTTAGATGGTTTATTTTTAGATGATGCTTGGAAAAAAGGTATTGAAGAAGGTAATGAAGTATTTTTAGGTAAAAACTTTTTAATAGATAATTGGATGAAAACAAAAGCTTTATCTCAAGCAGCTAAAACTGTTTTTTCTTTACCTACTCATGGTAGAAATATGATAGGTAACTTATTTATTATGACAGCCAATGGAACAGTTAATCCTTTTAAATTAGGAGGAGGTGCTAAAGATACTTATAAAAGATTTACAGGTACTATGGATAAAGATACTAGAGCTAGATTAGCTCGTTATTTAGAATTAGGTATTGTAGATAGTCAATTAGATGCTCGTCAATTAAGAAAGTCAGCACAAGAAGGTTTTAAATTAGGTCCTCATGGAGTTATAGATAAAATTACAGATAGAAGTTTAGTAGGTAGAGGTCTTAAAAAAGGTGTGCAAAAAACTGTTCAAGCTTATGAAGCAGAAGATAACTTATTTAAAATAGCTAACTTTGAAAATTTAATGTCTCAATATAGAAAAGCTTTTCCTAAAGTAAAAAAATTACCAAAAGAAAAACAAGAAAATTATTTAAAAAGAGTTTCACAAAATGAAGAACAATTAGAAAGATTTGTTGCACAAAGAGCTAGAGATATGATGCCTAATTATAACCTTGTACCTAAAGCATTTAAAGCTTTACGTGCTATGCCTGTTGGTAACTTTGTTGCCTTTCCTGCAGAAATGGTACGTAATACATATCATTTAGCTAAAAATGCATGGAAAGATATTAGTGGTCAAACAGCAAAAGACTTAGGTATAACAGACCCTGAAGCTATTAAACAATTAAAAAATATAGGACTAAAAAGATTAGCAGGTATGACTACTGCTGCAGTTGCAGGAGATGCTGCTGTTAATGAAAGTAAACAGTTATTTGGTATAACTGACCAACAAGAAGCAGCATTAAATAAAACAGTAGCTGATTGGGAAAAAGGAACAAACAAAATATTTTTAAGTCCTATGCAAAGAAATGATAAAGGTGAAATAGAAGTAGAGTATATGAATCTAGGTCCTATGGACCCTTATTCGTATATTAAAACTCCTGTTAAAAAAATAATAAATGCAGTCATAAATAATCAAGATTATAATGAATCAGAATTAAATGATATGTATGCTTCAGCTTTATATGATATAATAAATCCTTTTGCTAGTCCATCTATGGTAGCTCAATCTGCATTAGATGCTTACAGAGGAAAAAAATCAGTAGCAGATGAAGGAGTAACTCCAAAAATAGCTAGAGTTTTAAAAAGTTCTTTTACTCCAGGAACTGTAGACCAAATTAATAAGTATTTTAAATTTAAAGAATCACAAAAACAAAGAGGTGTAGGAGAAGAAGTAAATCAATATGGTTTTGGTATTAATCCTGGAGAAGTAGACTTTGCAGCTTTCTTAGGAGTTAAAAGACAAAAAGCAAATCTATCAGATAGTTTTAGTTTTGTAACTGGTAAACCTATAAGAGACATGAGAAAATCTAAAAGTAGATTTACAAATAAGATTAGAGATTATTCTGTTAGTGACCCTAATGAAATATATAAAGCTTATGAAGAATCACAAACTAATAAATTAGAACATGCACAAAGATTAAGAGGAATTGTTAGAGCATATAGAGAACTAGGAATGGATGAAATGGATATGTATACTTCTTTAACTAAAGGTGGTGTATTATCTGGTAAAGGAGATGAATTTAATGATATAATATTTGCAGACCAAAATATTTTTATGGCAGATGATATACCAGACCAATCTATAATGTTAAGTGAAAGAAAAACAAGAACACCAATACCTTATAATAGAATTTATGATTTATATTCAAGATTAACAGGCAAACAAATAGACTAGGAGATTATAATGGCAGATATGAATATGATATGGAACGCAGTATTAACTATGGCTATAGGTGGATTTTTATGGTGGATACGTTCTACGTCTGCTGCTATTAGTAAAGTTAAAGATGAACTATCAGAAACAAGAGAGAACATAGCTGTAACCTATGCTTCTAAAGAAGATGTTAAAGATGATTTAAAACAACTGCTGCAGAGATTTGATAGACTCGAAAGCAAAATAGACGATATGATAAGAAGACATAAATAACTAATAACAAAAAGGATAATATAATGAAAACTAAATACATGTCTAAAGGTGGTCCAATGAAAAGAGGATATGCTCCATTAAAAAAACAAACTTTTAGAGAAGCTTTTGCAGAAGCTAGAAAAAAACAAGGTGCAGGAGGTACATTTACTTTTAAAGGTAAAAAATATTCTACAAATAGAGCAGATGATAAAAAGAAAAAAGAAGTTAAAAAATCTAGTGTAAAAGTAATTAGTTCTAAAACAAATCCTCTTACAAAATTTAGTAAAACAAAAAAAGAAAATAAGAAAACTCCTCAAGGAACACAAATTGCAAATATGGCTCAACAACCAATGAGTGCTGAAGATAATATTAGAAGACAAATAAAAGCTGCAAGAAAAAAATCTAATAAAATACCTAGCTTTCAACCATTTAAAAAAGGTGGTAAAATAAGTGATGGTACTAATTTTGTAGCTAGACAGTATGGAGGAAAGATTGGAAAGTAGATGGAAGTATTTTTCAGAAGATGAATTAAGATGTAAAGGTACAGGTGAAGTAAACATGGATGAAAAGTTTATGGATATGCTTGTATCTCTTAGAGAAAGATTAAAACAACCTATGTCTATTAGCTCTGGTTATAGAAGTAAATCACATAACATAGCTATAGGTGGTAGTACTAGGTCTGCACATTTAAAAGGTTGTGCTGTAGATGTTGTTTGTTCTGGACATAAAGCCTTTGAGATAGTACGTATAGCATTAGAGCTAGGGTTTACAGGTATAGGTGTTAAACAAAATGGTGTGCATGAGAAAAGGTTTATACATTTAGATACTATGCCTAAGAGTTCTGTAACAAGCCCAAGACCTTGGATATGGTCTTACAAATAGGAGTAATATATGGACCCAATCACAGCGATTGCAGCAGCAACAACTGCTTTCAATGCTATAAAGAAAGGATTTTCTGTAGGTCGTGATGTAGAAAGTATGTCTAAGGATTTAGGCAGATGGATGGGTGCAATACAAGATGTTAAAGATGGACATAAGAAAAGTAAAGGTAGGTCGTTTGGTTCTGTTGAGGAAGAAGCTTTGGAGACGTTTGCTGCAAAGAAGAAAGCAGAACAGATGGAAAGGGAGTTACGTAATTTTGTTAACTTGTCTCATGGTCCTAGTGCTTGGAATGAAGTAATACGTATACAAGCAGATATAAGATTAAAGAAAAAAGAAGCTATAGCAGAAGCTAAAAAACTACAAGCAAAAAGAATAGAAAATATTATTCTTGGTGTTCTTGTTCTGTTTTTTCTTGGTGCTGTTGGTGCTGTTCTTTATTTAGTTTTAATGGCAAAGTAAAATCACATTTCTTTATAAGCTCATTTACCTTTTTCTTACCTAATATTTTTAAACATTCTATTATATTAGCTTCAATACCTTCCTCAGATATATCAATATCATTCTCACTCTTAGCACCACGTACTCTAGATAATAATTCTAAAGCTTTAATAGCACTATTAGTATGACCATTATTCTTAGCATAAGTATACTGTTGTTCTAATTCAGATACAACATCAACATTTGTTTCAAGCTCTTGTTCAAGCTCGTGTATTCTTTCTTTAACCTCATCACTTTGTAACAATCTATACCCTTGATTGTACGCAGACTCTGAAGAGTATCCTGCAGACTTTGCAGCTTCAGTCGCATTTCTATGTAAGATGTAGTTTTGAGCAAACTTTTCTTGTTTCTCATTTAATGCCATTTAAACACCAACTAATACATGAAATAAACCTGCTACTACTCCAGTAAGTATTGCGTATAAAACTAAATCCATATATCTACTCCTATTATTTTTAAAAAA
>WLWG01001908.1_pt1 | contig 17179 bp, 17 predicted proteins | sample 6712871 | NCBI WGS metagenome assembly WLWG01 (sample SAMN12718693, study PRJNA515312) | sponge metagenome | isolation source: marine sponge | host: Mycale hentscheli | place: New Zealand: South Island, Marlborough, Capsize Point | collected 2003-05-01
CACCCGTCAGAGGATCAATTCCTTTGAGTGATTTTCTCGTCTGCACAAGAAGAATCTTTTTATTTTGAAGTGTTGTCATGATAGGAGAGCTAAACGCACTACCAAACATGCCACCACCATCGTTTGCAACTCTCCATATAGTTTCTCCTGTTGTTTTGTTGAGTTTGATGAAACCTCCTCCAGCCTGTACAAAAATTGCTTCACCGTGCACTAGTGGTGAAGACGCAAAACCAAATGCTGGCATCGGCGAATCAAAGCGTTTCTTAAAATCAACATGCCATTTTATGTCTCCAGTTGTACAGTTAAGTGCATAAAGGACATCACACATGCCTGCAACGTAAAGAGTTTCTCCATCACATGCTGGTGTTGCTCGAATCCAACTTCCATTCGACGCAGCAAAAAACGGCACAGTCATGGCCCCTTCCCACTCTGTTCTCCAGAGTTCTTTGCCAGTTGACTTGTCGTATGCATAAACAGCTTCGGTTTTCTTCTTATCAGTTTCAGTTGTAAATACGCGGTTTCCAACAACGATAGGGCCGGAGTAGCTTGGCCCGTGTGTAACTTCCCAAGAAAGTTTGAGATGATTTCCATCAAGGGAGTTTGGCCACTCTGTGCCGACAACCTTGCTGTCGCGTGAAGGCCCTCGCCACTGTGGCCAATCCGTGGGCATTATTTCTTCGGCCAATCCGACAGTACTTACAATGTAAGCCATAAAGAAGAAAGATCTGAAATAAGATAACCTCGCAAAACACGTCATGTTGAACTGCCTCGCCAAAAGAATATCAATAAAACTTTGGACTTAGGGGGGTTACTTAAGATGAACTTCAATGCGCAGTAGTGTATGTCAATATACACAAGACTTGTAGTCGAAAGACAATTTAACTGGAATGTGTTCAGCCTCGCTCTAGAGACGCGTCTACTGGCTAAATCAATTCAACGACTACTTCCTGTTATTATCGATCGAAGCGTGAAGGTGTTCAATAGAGACTCAGTCATTGTTTTAAGTTTATTGTGCAATGCCCGCATAACGGAGTCTCACTCCTGATTGGTTTTGTTATTTTACATTATTCATGAAAAAAGAGGGATTGAAGAGTGGGTACGAAGAGTAGTAGACCATATGTAGAGCGGAATACTTCGAAGTTCTTCGTTCAAGTACGCAGTGCTGTCAGCACCAAGTCTGTAGTCACGCGAGCATTGATTGCAACGTCTTTTTGTGGAGCATTTCTTCTTTTCCAGGTGCAGCCAGTAATCAGCAAGATTATCTTGCCATGGTTTGGTGGAAGTCCGGCGGTTTGGACGGCAAGCATGTTTTTTTTTCAGGCTGTACTGCTAGCGGGCTATTGTTATGCCCACGCGCTGACACGTTTTTTATCTTTGAAACTCCAAGTTGGAGTACACCTTGGGCTTGTTATCACGGCTATTTCCTTTCTTCCGATCTATCCGTCAGATTCATGCAAGTTATTTGCTGGTGATGGAGATCCAACCTGGAGTGTAATTAAAGTTCTGGCCCAGAGCGTTGGTATTCAGTTTTTTCTTTTGTCAACAACGGCCCCTCTTACACAAGTATGGTGGCATAGAGTGTCGAATGAATCACCGTATTGGCTGTACGCAGTATCAAATGCCGGCTCCCTCATTGCATTGATCAGCTATCCATTTTTTGTTGAACCATCTCTTGGTATGACGTGGCAAGCTTTCGTTTGGGGAGTAGGTTTCACTTTTGTAGCACTGCTTGTTTCAGTCTGTTCACTTGCCTCTCTTCGGGAACTGAAAAGCAGAAAAGATGAAGTTTATGGCAACGGACCAGAAAGAGCAGAGGCTTCTCTTCCTGTGGATTTCATTTCTTGGAAAAGATATACGGCGTGGGTTTTTCTGAGTAGTTGCGGCTCTATTCTCTTGCTTTCAGTGACCAACCACTTCTCGCAGAATGTTGCTGTCGTACCATTTCTATGGGTCATGCCTCTCGCTGTTTACCTTCTTTCGTTTATTCTGACTTTTAGTAAATCTGGTTTTTACGATCGTGTGGTATTCGGCATCTTGATGATGTTGTTTACGACCTTCTGCGTGATCTTGTACGTCCGCGATGACTTAATTCAAAATGTTATTCTTCTTCTGGCTATTCATCTCACAGCGCTCTTTGCAGGCTGTATGATTTGTCACGGAGAGTTGTTTAGGATTCGGCCATCGCCCCATCGTCTTACATCATTTTATTTAGCAGTATCCTTGGGAGGAGCCATTGGTGGATTGTTTGTCAGCCTTATTGCTCCTCTCATTTTCCTTCAGTTTTACGAGTACCCGATAGCACTCATGGCATGCTGGTTGATTTTTATCACTACATCGCTCAGTGATAAAGCGAGTAGTCTCTATGGTGGAAAACCGTTGTGGGCTTGGGGGATTGTTGTCGGGCTTCTTATTTTTTTTACATATGAAATACAGAAAGGGACGACTCAGTTCATTTCCGATGCATTTGTTCTCAGAAGAAATTTTTATGGAGTACTTTCGGTTCATATGGTGGTCAAGCCAGAAGGACCTGCTTTGAGTCTTCGTAATGGCACCATTCAGCATGGCGAGCAGTTTTTAGAATCAGATCAATCTGCAGAGCCAACCACCTATTACGCCAAGAGTTCCGGGTTGGGCTGGGTCATGGATTATTTCTCAGATAAAGAGAAAAGGCGAGTTGGCATGCTCGGTCTTGGTGTTGGGACTATTGCAGCCTATTCAAAGCGAGGGGATGTTTTTCGAGCATATGAAATTAATCCTGATGTTATTGAGTTGGCAACCAATTCCGAAATATTCAGTTTCTGGGAGTTGCTTAAGAATCGGGGTGCTGAAGGAAAAATTATTGAGGGTGATGCGAGGATTAGTCTCGAAAAACAAAAAGGAGAGGGAGACGTCCAGGACTTTGACATACTTGTGTTAGATGTTTTCTCGGGCGATGCGATACCAGTGCACTTGCTCACGCGACAGGCATTTTCTGTCTACCTCGATCACTTAGCTGAAAACGGAGTCATTGTGATTCATGTAAGTAATCGGCACTTAGACCTGATTCCAGTTGTTAGAGATTTAGCATTTCATAATGGTTTACGATGGAGTATTGCTCGAGACAGCGAGACTCTCTCTGATTGGGTTATTGTGGGGAATGAGAGGGTCTTAGAAGACATGGTGAATGGAGTTGGGAAGCAGTATAGGTTTTCATCTCTGACGACTAGTCGCAAGGTTGTTAAATGGACTGACGATTACAGTAATATATTTAAGGTTTTGAAGTTCTAGGCTGGCTGCTACTGTTCAAAAAGTTTTTAACAAACAAATCTAGAAAAAGAGTGTCATGAGTGGGAAGGTATCGAATTAGGTACTTCTGCGTTTCATTTTTTTTTGTGGGAGTTTTCTGCACAAATGCTTCTTTGTATGCAGGTGAATTAAAACCCAATATTCTCGTGTTTCTTATGGACGATATGGGTTATGGTGATGTGCATGCACTCAATCCAAATGGAGCTGGCTTTGAGACGCCGCACCTTGAGTTCCTTTTGGAAACGGGAATTGTGTTTGCAAACGCCCACTCGTCCGCATCTGTTTGTGCACCAACTCGATACGCACTTCTCACTGGCAACCATGTCTATCGTGGACGCAATCCTGGTGGGACGTGGGATCATTTCTCGGGAAGCCAAATCCTACCGGATCAACAAACAATAGCTGATGTACTAAAGGGAGCTGGCTACTCCACCGCATTCTTCGGGAAAAGCCATCTTGGTTCCAGGTTTTTGCAATCGGATGGAAAGATTGCAAATAGTTTTAAAGATGCGGATCTGAGTCAGCGGTTTCGTGACGGACCAATTGATCATGGATTTGAATACTCGCTCACTCTGCCTGCAGGTATACAAAGTGAGCCATATGCGTTTTTCAAAAATGATCGACTCGTGCGATGGGATAATAAGCAGAAGTCCTGGCAGCATTTTTCAGATGATGATGTTGCTCGTACTTTTTTTAAAAAAACTACCAAGAAACGCAAGAAACCAGCGTATGTAATGGACAATTGGAGCACGGAGTCTGTTGGTCCGCTCCTGATGCACGATGCCCTCGCATTCATAGATCAGCATGTTGCGACAAGTGGAAACGATAAGCCGTTCTTTCTTTATTACTGCTCCCAAGCAGGGCACTCTCCGTATGCACCTCCTGTTTCCTTTAATGTGAAAGATCCACTGAACATAGAAGACCTAGCAGCAAGTGGAGCAATTCCGATTGCTGGAACAACAGTCAATAAACGCACAGATATGATTCGGGAAGGGGATGCTGCAATTGGTTTATTTATTGAGAAATTGACATCGCTGGGCTTATTTCATAACACGCTGATTGTCTTTACAAGCGACAATGGTGCTGCTGTTGGTCCAGATTCTTTGTGGTCTGAATCGCTTTACCATGATGCAAAAGATAACAGCGTTTATGGTGGGGATCGTATAGAGGTAGGCGTCCAAGACTCTGGAAGGGTGCACAAAAATGCTCAGGGTGTTTCCCAAGATGGCAGTCCATTGCGTGGTGAGAAGGGTTTCGTTTATGAAGGAGGGCATAGGGTGCCACTCCTGATGTGCTGGAGGCAGAAGATACCGGGAGGACGAAGGATTCAAGATCAGATCATTGGGCTTCATGATCTCTTCCGTACCATATGTGGGCTTGCCGGTATCGCAGTGCCAACTCATCAAGCAAATGATAGCTATGATTTTTCTGAAGTTCTTACAGCAACTGGCATCAAAGCACCATTGGTACGAAATGCACTTTATATTCAATCAAATAGGCCGTGGGAGCAAAATACAAAGAAGGTTTTTAATACTTGGGCAGCATATGGTGTTACCGTGGTAAACAACTCTACGGACATCTGGAAAGCGGTGCTTGAATATAATACGAAAAAGCTGGATGGCAGGAGTTATGCAAAATGTGTCGAACTGTTTCATCTGAATGCCGATCCGTCAGAATCGCAGGATCTTTCAGAAGACAGTGTTTGGCGAACGACCTTAGAATTGAATTTTCGTGAAATGACTTCCGGTAAACGAACAGTGAAGAAACAATGAACATAAACAGGGTTTTTGAATCTGTTCGTTGGAGGAAACTGATAAAGAATCAGGCCATGTGCTGGAGAGTCATTCTGGGTGTTTTGTTTGGATGTCTGATTTCGGTGATTGGTCTGGCTCAGGTTGCTCCAAAGAAGGGCCTGCGGGAGAGAAAGTCAGGGGTGAGTGAAGGTTACGATGCTTCTCTTCCCACTCCGACAATTCAGAATGTTCGATACGGTAAGCATGAGCGGAACGTAGTTGACATCTGGCAGGCAAAGAACAAAGGCCCGACTCCGCTTGTGTTGGTTATTCATGGAGGCGGTTGGCGAGGTGGTGCAAAGGAGCGTGTTGATCGTTTTGTAGACGTCCAAGCATTGTTGAACGCTGGGATATCAGTAGCTGCGTTGAACTACCGGTTTGTTGATCAAGCAGTTCAGGAGGGAGTTGAACCACCAGTCAAAGCGCCCTTACATGATGCTGCTCGCTGCCTTCAATTTGTTCGAAGTAAGTCAAAGTTGTGGAATATCGATACAACACAAATTGCTGCAGCTGGAGGATCGGCAGGAGCATGTTCAAGCCTTTGGTTGGCTTTTCATGACGATCTTTGTGAACCCACAAGTAATGATCCAGTTGCTCGCCAATCTACACGTCTTTGCTGCGCTGCAGTCATAGGTGCCCAGACGTCTCTTGATCCAGAACAGATGAAAGAGTGGACTCCTAACAGCAAGTATGGTGGCCATGCATTTGGATTTTTAGATTTTAAGACGTTTCTTCAAAGCCGTGATGCTATTCTTCCGCAATTAGCCGAATACAGCCCCTATAGTCTGGTTACAAAAGATGATCCTCCAGTTTATCTCCTTTATTCTGCTCCGCCTTCTTTAGGGAAAGACCAGCGGGATCCCACACACACTTCAAATTTTGGGGTGAAACTGAAAGATCATTGTCAAGAGAATGGTGTTCCTTGTGAACTCGTTTATCCTGGTGCACCAGATATTCTTCATGCGAATACAACTTCATTTCTTATTGAGAAGCTTTCTGGTCGGTAGTAACACAACGATAATGATGGTTTCCTTTTTGCCTGTACTGTGTTTACGCCTCTGGCAAAAAAACAAGAAAATCACGACTCTTTTGAATATGAAATTCTGCTGCCCGGTGTGATTACTCTTTTTGATATTATGAGGCTCTGGTTTTTATTTTTTGGAATTCTTTTTGTCATGATGTTTCAGATGATTCAAAGTTTTCATTTATACAGTGCCAGGTGTTTCATCTTACTCGCTCTGTATTCGTTGCTCGCCTGTCCTGCCCGAGGAGGAAATAGACTTTTGGCGTTGGAGGAGGGTGTTCCGCTTCACCCAGCAGTCACAGCTTTTTTCAATAACCCCGATGGGTTTGTCCGTGAGGTTGTCATTCCCTGTATGGAAAGAGAACGGAAGGGTGAAATACATTTAAAGATTGTTTCGAGTGATGGTACTCCGCTACAGAGATGTCAAGTTTCCGCTGAATTGCAGAGGCATAAAAATTTTTTTTGGTCATTGCAATTTAGCAACAGAAAAAAACCCCAGAAATCGATATCTGCTGAGCAGTCTTTTTCACTTTACATGCCCCGAGAATCTCACCAAGTGGAAAAGCTATGCACCTGACCGAGGGGTATATGACTTCTCGAAAATTGATTCGATGGTGGAGTATTGTGTTACCAATGAAATCGGTGTCGAGTGGCATTTTCTCTCGGGATATCATCCAGAATGGTTCGCCTCGGTGCAATCAGATGCTGAGAAGGCAGCAAGTCAACTAGCGAATAGTAGGGCTGTTCTTAATCGGTATCAGGACAGCGTGAACTTCTTTCAGGTATTCAATGAAGACTGGCACACGCACATCCAGAGGGCAAAAGTTTTCTGTGACCAGACCGGACTTTTTGAAAGACTTCGAAAAGAGTTTCCAGAAGTTCAGCTCGGTGTGTGTGATTGTTGGTCGTTCAATAAAGAAAATCGTTTGCCCAGCGTTGAGAAGTTAACATCACGGTACCCTGGGATCAATTTTGTTTCGATGCACGCGCATAAACCACGTCGCTTGTGGGCAAGCCCCAAAGATATGTTCGATACATTCGAGCAGTACAAAGAAAGTGATGTAAAGATTCACATTACAGAATTTGGAATTATTAAAGGAGAAATAGAAGGAAGCTATCGTACGGGTGACTGGAATGATGCCACACTTGCTGAATACTTCGTCCAAGTAGCGGCAACGGCTTTTAGTCACCCATCGGTACGAGTTCTCAACCTATGGGCAAACTACGATAAATTCACAGGAAATCGCCTTTTTGGTGAAGATGGTAAGCCAACTGAGCAATACAATGCACTCAATAGTCTTTTGAATCAGAAATTGATCACGCACGTAGCTGGTGAAACGGATCAAAATGGAGCGTGCGAGTTCAATGGTTTTCATGGCCGGTATGAGTTGTCGGTAAAGTCCAAGTCGGGGCGACTGTTCGTTGCGCATTTTGATGCTGAGCGAAGAGCAACGCATATCAAAATAGTGATTAATGAAGTTGATGGCACTGCATATGCAACGGCTGACGAATAATATTCATCGCCGACAAGACAAAGCAAAGGCTACGGAAGGCATTAGCCTTGTTTCTATTTTTCTTCGACAAGTGAGACAGTGCCCGAGTTGAGGTCATAATACGCGCCAACAATGTCTATTGAGCCGTTGTCTTCAAGCCCTTTTAAAATTTCACTTTGGTTTCTGATCATTCTCACTGCCATGCGAATGTTTTCCCGGCAAATGTGCGCAACATAGTCAGGCAATAAAACACATATAACTGATTATAAAGGTATGTGGATACCACAACCAAAACCACTAAGAAAAATGTCTCGTAAGGAGATGATAAAACATTTACGGCATTTTAGAAATGTGTGGGAGAGAGAAACTACCAGAAGTCAAGATTTAAGCGATGAACGATTGGACGAAGAATCGGATAAAGATTTACGTGGATTATTGGAATTTTATTTTAGTAATGAAGCAAAACAAATAGCAGGTGATTGGCTAAGAAAAAATTATTAAAAAAATATAGTCCCATATCTAGTACTTGAACCCTCGCATCTTGGTTTCAACAACTACCCATTATTCATACAAATTATATGATAGTATTTATAACTTACAATTAAAGGCAAACGGGAAACCGGTAGTTTTTTATTAACCCTTTATTAGAGTAAATAAAAAATAGACAAGGCCGATTGTGGTACCTGTACAACGGAGGATAATTATATATTCAATTAGATATTTTCAACTATGTTACATTCATGATTTATTTCAGACCTACCAATTTGGGATCCATATAAATAATTTTATAATATTGTCTTTTCTATCACAGCGATAGAGTTGACACTCATTACTTAAGACAGGGTCGAATACTTCTTCTTTCAAATGAATACTAGTATGATCTAAATATGTGCCATCAGCGCGTTGAACTTTTATTTCTTTTTTGACATCCTCAATTGTTTTTGATTTTTCAATGTGAAACGTCATGAATTTTTTTTTATGATAATTAGGTCTACCGTCTTCTTTTTTTTCATAAAATTCATCAATCCACTGGTTGCCTCCATGTCTTATCTGAACTTCATATGTTTCCTCTTTTTGATTAAAGAAGTTGTAGATACTATTGAAAGTTTCTCGAAAGTATTGCATTATTTACACTGTGATTTCTTTATACTTAATATTTGTTGTTTGTATACTTTTGTCCTCTATCAAAAAATAATTTCAATTTTTTAAAAAATCCCACATTTGGCCCCCTAACCCAATGTCCTTTAATAGACGCTTTTATCTATATTTATTAGAGTAAATAAAAAATTTGATAGGGTGACACCTAGCCACCACAAATACGAATACTACATTTACATACAAAAATAATGTTCCCATATCGGGGATCGAACCCGAATCCCCCGCGTGAAAGGCGAGTATCCTTACCAATTAGACTATATGGGATGGTGCCGTCTGTGGGGATCGAACCCACGGCCACGCGCTTAAAAGGCGCGCGCTCTACCAAACTGAGCTAAGACGGCTTTGTAGTGTACCTTGCTGATTAAGTACAGTATTCCTATCTGGTCTCTACGCCTGCTTCAATTTTCTAAAATTGGGTTATGAGGTAAAAATGTATTGATATAATACAGTAAACATGATGACTGTATTATAATTTTAAAGCTATCTCTAGTGCCTTTTTTTAAGTTAATGGAGAGATTAACTATCACATTTCATAAGCTATTTGTTGCACTGTATCATCTAGCCTTTTCTCTCCAAATCAATAAAAAGTATGTACAAGAGAGGGAGGGATATATTCATACACTACCGTGTAATCGTTATTATGTTCATTTCCTCTTATTATTTGTGGATTCATTAGAGGGTTTTTTTATTTGTTTTTAGCTTAATTATTTACTTCATTAAATCATTAAGCTTTGTCTCGCGGGCCGAGATGGGTTTTATTTACGCTAGGAATATTGTGAGTTGACCTTCGAGGTCTGAGATTTCTTCTTCGAGATCGGTGATGTCTCCCTGGGAGGCCCAGGATCCATCAAACGTTTCCTTCTCCTTGGCGAGCTCCCTATGGCACCTCTCGAGCTGAAGACGAATTTCGGCAAGCTGTTCATCGGATCTCTTTTGAACAAGAGCTTGCGAGGGCTTGATCGTACCTTCACTCTTGACTGCCTTTGAGGCTCCAGAAGCCCATGCTCCTGTTGTCACCTTTTTGGGTTGGGTGATAGGAACGTGGTCCTCTTCATCTGACTCCGTGTCAGATGGGATCTCGAAGCGGTTCACAGCTGGACGGGCATTGGTGCGCTTCCTTGGCTGGCGCTGAGCGCTCCTTCCTTGGCTTGCAACCCATTCCCCGTCGGCGATGGCTTGGCGGCGGTATTCGGCTAGGCGATGGTTGGTCTCTCGGCGGTGAGTTGCTTTGGCTTTCAGCTTCGGGCAGATGGCTTCGCCAGAGCGATGCTTCATCCAATGACCATCTTCCTTGCAGTAGGCACAGCTAGGCTTGCGTGATGTCGAGTGCTGAACTCTGTGACGAGGGCGGTAAGTGTTGCTGGTAGACATGTTGAGGTTTTTGTAAGTTCTTGATTGAATTTGGTAAGTTATTTGCTGGGGGAATGTCTCTCTCTCTATGCCAAAAAACTACTTCAATTTTTTGATAACCCTTGCATCTAGGTTTCAACAACTATCCATTGTTCATACAAGTTATATGGTAGTATCTATAACTTACAATTTAAGGCAAACGGGAAACCGGTAAGAAAACGAGATACCGCCTACAATTGACTATTGCTCATTCTTCATTATCTAATACTTTCTCTCCAAATAAAAAATATGTACAGGGGATAGGGGTTTTTTTATTTGTTTTTGTATTTTTTGTTTTTTATATTAGGTGGCTAAGATATTAGTTCCCTCTTAGCATATGGGAGTTTGTATATACAATTATTCTTCGAAGGAAAGCTCCTGGATTTCGCCAGTGGTTTCATCGTAGGCTCCGATGCACTCGCCTTCCTGGTCGAATAGGACCGCTGGGAATCCATACGCTTTAGTCACGTAGTACTCAGTACCATCGATCTCTACCTTGGGAGTAGATGAGTCTAGGACGATATCCTCCTCTTCCTCATCGTCTTCCTCAGCGATCGTCGCTTGAAGCTGTTCAACTGCTTCCATAGTAAGCTCAGGTTTCAAATCAGCTTTCTTTTCATCCTCAACGGCTTTGGCTTTCAAGAGCTTTTTGGCTTCAGCTTCGGCTTTCTTGGCTTGCTTTTTCTCCTCGGCTTCTTTGGCTTTCAAGAGCTTTTTGGCTTCAGCTTCTTGGGCTTTCAAGAGCTTTTTAGCCTCGGCTTCTGCTTTTTTCTTGAGCTTTTTCTCTTCAGCTTCCTTAGCTTTAGCGAGCTTTTTAGCCTCGGCTTCCGCTTTCTTGGCTTGCTTTTTGGCTTCAGCTTCTTGTGCCTTTTGTTCATCGGTCTTTTTGGCCTTTTTGGCTTTTTTGACCTTTTTCACTCTGACGACCTTTTTGACAGAACTTTCGGAGGTTACGCTGAGAACATCATCGGCTGCTTCGGCTACGAGCTTGGCGATCTGGTCATCCATTGTCATTTCCTCGGAGGTTTTGACTTTAGCGGGGCGACCTTTTTTACCGACCTTTTTCTTAGGTTTGTTGCTAGCAGGGCGACCTGTCTTTTTCACCTTAACCGTCAGTTGATCTTCAGGGATTGTCCAGCCGTAGGCTGTTGCCACCTCTTGTGCTCGAGCGATATCGAGTCCAAGTTTCTTGGCTACGTTGGCGTAGCAGGTGGTAAGTTTTCCCTTAGGATCGCGGTACTCGAGCAAAGGCCCAGTGAGACGATCACTGATATCGCCATACTGTGGCTTGCCAGAAGCGCTGTTCGAAGCCGATTTTTGGCAGGTCTTGCAGTACTTACAGTCTGATTGAGGCCCGTTCGTGCATTGAGTGTGAAGACCATGATTGAATCTCACACCTTGGCACCAGCTTGTCTCCACTTCTCCGCAGAATGGAAGTACCATTTCTGGCTTTGAGCGAATCGCTACGCTTGAAGCTTTTCCGCTACTTTTCTGCCCTGCCCGCACCTTCTTCATCGCCACTGATCGCTTGCTTGCGATCGATACGCTCTCGAAGTCGAACATTCGAAATGCGGTTTCAATGTCGCACGTCAGTGCTCCTTCCGAGTGAAGTTGATTGATTACTTGTTTAGCAAACTCTATTGATGCTTGACGCATTCCATTCTCTACTGCCGCACTCATTACGATTTGTAAACTCATCTTTTTATTTTTGGTTATTACTTGTTGCTTCTTAATATTTGGGGGTTTTTTATATCTTTCTCATATTGCCAAAATATCACTTCAATTTTCTCAAATCTTCCCTCATAACTCTACTCCTCCGCAGGGAGGTAATGTACCTCCCTTAGACCCTCACTGTGTATAAAAAATTGAATAAACTTAATTTGCATAAAGTATATGCAAATACCCAATCACTCTAGAAATCAGACATGACAACCCCAATACAATTAAACAATCCCATCATTAAATCAGCGCCATATTCTCTTAATATAAGAGATATTTTAGAAAGTTATGACGGTCCCTCTTTTGAAAAGGCCACCACCACATATAGGAAACCTTCATATCAAAGAGCATTTCAGCAAAGCACTGCCTGGTGTCGTCTTCTCTGTGAAAGTGTTTTGATGGGTTGGAATATAGGTTGTATAATTATTAGCGAGTGGGCAGAATTTTATCAACTAGGTGATGAAATCGGTCATGCAAACTTTTATAATATTGAAGATGGTCAAACAAGGCTTGATGCTTTCGTACGATTTAAAAATGGAGAATTTTCAACAAAATTTGGTGATTACGAATCTGTAAAAGACAGATTCAATTCATATAAACTTATCGTGTGTCTACAAAAAAAGGCACATTCTAGGATACCAAATAAAATTTATCATCGCCAACTTCTAGAAAACTTTAGTCTTTTACAGGACGGTGTCAAACTTAGCGATAGTGATCGCTATTTTGTATGGGTCGCAGACGAGCAAAATGGAATTACTGGTTCGCCTCTTGTAAACAACACGCTTAGATTTATAAATAGCAGTGAATGTTTCAGAACTCAATTCGCCGAGTTTGCAAATTTAAATATAATCGATAGTCGTTCAGGTGATAAAGCTAGAAAACCACTTGCCGACGCAATCGCTTTGATATCTGCGTGTTGGAAAGGCCCATCTTATGCAAATAAAAGTTATACCAGACATATTGATATCTTGAATGAAAATTTCACTCAAGATGACATTGAACGAGTAACTAAATTCCTTACGCTGGTATTTGCAGCAATTAAATTAAATTTTCAAAAATTCCCCAAATACAAAAATGAATCTTGTAAAAAGGTATTTCTTGGAACAAGAACATATTTGGGAACCATGATAACAGATTTATATGACAACCCTGATCAAAATACAGGAGACTTTATTAATAGATGGGGTACTTTGATGAGCATTCATAGACATCTAAAACATCGCGATACGGTTGATGTTGGAAACAAGTGGCTTGAAAGTACAGTGTATACAAATCTTTGTAGTGATGATTTAACAAGATGTGGGGCAAACGAATATCGATTGAAAAGAGATGCTATAAGTACATGGTGGATAAATTTCGCGGAACAAGCGTATAATTATACATTGGATAATGACGTTTCAGATGGACAAAGCGATGATGATGAGAGTGATCAAGCCGAAACGACCTATTAAGAAATCCAAAGTGACAAAAATAATAATTATAATATTAAATTTTTATTTCTTCTTTAACAATAGATATGATAAAAAAAGAACTGACTGAATTACAAGCTAGATTAATGTACAAAATGCAAATTTATAAATGGTCAAATAGAAATAGAAATATAATGAACGAAATGGATTTAATCAGAAAAAAAATACCCTTTTTCTATATAAACGCAGGAAGACTGGCTGTCAGTGGTTTTATAAAGACAATTGATGGAGATTATGAAGTATATGTTATTGGTATTAAAAACGTATTACGAAAAATTTCATTGCAATATGAATTGCCTGATGCAATTATAAAACGAAATAGACGGATTAGAAATAGAAACATATGGATTATTATCTTTCAAGGATCTGGACTTCCTGAAGTTTTAATTCAAAAAATACTTAGTTTCTCCATAATTATTTATTAATCATGTATATATGACTAAAAAAGAAGAGGTTGGCAAAAGCAATTCTATATTTACATATGGTTTATTAATTTTAGCAAGTGTGATAATTGGAATGGTATCTCCTCACGGATTATTAAAATCTACATATACATTATTTTTTATGTTTATAGTGACATTTGGAATACAAACCGCTGTGATTTCTGTTAAACCACTGTTATCATCGGCTGTCAATTATAGCAAAAAGCAACTTAGAAAATCTAAATTATTAGATAAAAATATAATTAATACAGATGCTATTGAAGGGGGTTTATTGAGTTCATTTCTAATTTTATGTGGATTTCTGCAAATATTTGTCGTAAATTACTTTATTCAAAGATATACAGGTGTACAACTTTTGGATAGTTATATTATAATTTTCTGGGCTCTTTTACAATTTGGAATTAGGGTAATTAATTACTTTATAAAATTTAAAACTGGAGAGAATCTGAGAGATATTAGTCTGCTTACTAATGTTTTTGATGAATCTGAAAATAGTGGAAAACCCAAAATAAATATTACACTATCCACAATTGTTGTTCTTATTCTAATTTTTATATTTAAAAATAACCCAATGATCGTTGAAGTCCCAGAGATGTATTTAGAAAACGGTGAAGACTTTATACTAGGAACATTGTTTCCCGGGACAAAAATACAAAAATATAAAGCAATTGTCTAATTATACATGTAAGGATTTTTCCATAAACCGCATCTAGTACATTGATATTTTATTCTTTCATATGGTCCACAAGATGTATCATATTCCCATTTATGATCACAAAGTTTGAATAGTTTTTTCTCTGACTCTTTTATTTGTTTTTTACGTTTCAATATTTCTCGCTCCATTTTGTAAATTTCTCTCCAATCTATAGAAATTTCTTTTATTAAATCATCTGCTGTTAATGTGCTCATTTAATTATAATTATATTTTATAATTAAATTGGTTTTATTATTCATTTACAATCAGCTTTTCATTTACTTAATTTAAAATGTCAGCTTCATATTTGTGAACAAATAATTATTATTAATCTATTGTTTCTTTTTTGGACGTCAGCACTCTATATTTCTACCCGATCTTCTTTTTTTAAGTTCGTGCTCTCTTTTACGTTTAAGAACGAGTTTTCGGTGCTCTTCGCCACCCACTCTTCCTGGTCTATCTTTGACCTTACTGCGATCTTTAACGCGACTAGCTATGGTATCTTGATTTTCGGATCCACTCATATTTGATTAGTAATCAATTTTGTTTTTAAATAGGTATACAATTAAATAAAGTCGTTAAGGAAAGAAATTAGAGTCAAAATAAAACAAGAAATATTCATTGTTAACATTATAGATACTGTTTGAACTATCCACATTCCGCGTATTAAATATGATGAAAACAATGTTATAATAGTTGCTAAAACTCCTAATAATATTGAAAACCCTATAACAAGACATTGTATTTTGGTGAATTTTACTTTAATATATTCGGCGTGCCATTTAAATGTTATAATTAGCAATAAAAGTATATAATTCAAATAATGGTATCTGTTTAACATGTCAATAATTTTTCTGCGAAAAAGAGTTTCATTATTCTGAATACAGTGTTGATCCAAAAATCCTAAAATACCTTTATTAATATTTTCATTGCTTACTTTACTCGCAAAACAATAATCCCACCCATCGGGCATAGATGCAGACGTAGCGTTTGCAACCTTATCTATAGGATTAGAAGCATTGATTGCTACGAATAAACTATAAAAATATATAATAAAAGGTAAGATAGCTGTTGTATAAAATATAATATGTGAATTATCTTGTTTTCCTAATAAAGTTGTTATTGAATTGGGAATGGATTTAAAATTATATAAAAAAATTAACCATAAAATCAGAGGCAATCCTTGTAAAACATGATACAAAAAAGACCCATATGGAATATATTCCATAACGTTTTGTTGTTGTTTTTGATATAATGATTTTTCCATATATTATATCAAATTATAATTAATTTGTCTCAGTTAAAAATATCAAACAAGCCGTTATTGAAAATGAAATTGCTATAATCATAGATTTGAGTTTAAATGTCTCTATTTTTAAGATACCATCTACATCAACTGTATAAATCCAATAAGATAATGATCCCACTGAAAATAAAGTAGCCACTACAATATAAGGCATAATATCTTTCGACAACCTACTACTTATAGATCCAGAAATCATACCGAGGGTAATAAGTGAAATAATCATATATGATGCCCCCAATAATTGAATGTTTGAAAGAGATGTTGCCGACCATGGAGCTCCCAATTTTGGAGTCCCAACTTTTAAATATTGATTATTGATATAATCGTAATACGAAATTGCGTTCAGTTTTTTTTCTTTTATTAATTTATTAAATCTTGATTTTTTCATCAAAATAGAATTTATTTTATCAAATTTGTAATATTTATCATCCATTGCTATATAAAAAGCTTTTGAATTAATATAAGTAAAGGCGCCTGTATTTTTATCTATAACAAGTTGTTCTGAATTATTATTTATATAATCTAATAATATTAATAAAACAATTCCAAAAACAAATCCCGAAAAAATCTCTATCCTATGTTCTGTATCGGCGTAACGATTAGTTATTAAATACCATAATAAGAAAAAAACAATATAATAAATAATTCTACTTGTATTGCTTTCCGGTGTAAAAGATATAGATGGTATATGCTCATTGGATTTTCCTAAAATCCAAACGCTAGGATCAAGATTGATATCATGCATTACTTATATTAGCATTTGAAAATAATCTATAATAAAAATTTTATAGTAGATTATTTTATTTAGTTTATGCCTTTTCTTTCACAAAATGTTTATTCATATATCTCTGAATATTAAAATAAGTAACCTCATCATCATCTTTTACATCCAATAGTGTTGCTAGTTTAATATCTGGTGTAATAAATTTTCTATTACCATCTTTTTGTAGTTGATTTTCACGAATATACTCAATAATATATTGCGTTACTTCCGTACGCGCTACCATTGTACCCTTTTCCTTATTCATAAATTCACAGAGCTGGTCAGTAATTTTAGTGGGTACTGCAAATCCAGACGGCTTTCTATTGCCTTTGTTTTTATTCTTCTTTGCTTCTCGTTGCAGATTCTTCATTTTCTTATTCACATGTTTTTCTAAACCTCTAACCTGGTTTTGCAACATAGTTATCTGTTGTCTAAATGCTGATAATGTTGTCAGTACTCCAGAAAACTCGTCTTTAATTTCTGGATCTAAAAGACCTTTAACAATAGCAGAAGAACTTAGAAAAAAGATAATAGATGAATCAGAGGCAAGAAGTGAATTAATAGCTTCTCAAAATGTAGGGCTAGGGGAGTCTTGGGCTAGAAATAGAGAAGCTGAAATAATTAACAATGCTAATTTAATTAC
>WLWG01001909.1_pt1 | contig 17174 bp, 12 predicted proteins | sample 6712871 | NCBI WGS metagenome assembly WLWG01 (sample SAMN12718693, study PRJNA515312) | sponge metagenome | isolation source: marine sponge | host: Mycale hentscheli | place: New Zealand: South Island, Marlborough, Capsize Point | collected 2003-05-01
GCTTCTTCAAGCACATTCTGGCGTGGAGATGGTGCCTGGGCAGCAGCTGGTGGTGCTTTAGTTAAAACAGGTAGTGTTGATTTTGAAAGTGGTACTGGTGCAGACAATGTATATTTAAGCGATGTTTTTACTGATACTTATGACACTTATTTAGTTGTTTTAAGACGAATATTACCAGAAGATGATGGAGATGCTTTTCGTTTTAGATTTACTTCAACTGGTACAACTGAAATTAGTGGTGGTAATTATGATTATGCGTCTAGATATTTTGACCAAGATGGCTCTTCTTCAAGTAATACAGGAAATAATCAGACTAGATTTCAAATAGCAGATAGTATTAGTAATCAACAAGCAGATGGGGGTGCAGACTTTCATATGTGGATTACATTAGATAGAACTGATACCTCTGGAAATACAGGAGGTTTTGATGGAACAGGTCATTTTGCTGATGGAAGTGGAATAAATCATTCAGCTTACATTGGTGGTTATTACCAAGAATCTACAGCAAATGCAAAACCTGGCGGGTTGCAATTTCTTTGTGCAAGTGGTCAAATAAGAAAAATTCACGCAATAGTTTATGGGGTAACAGAATAGTATGAAAATATTTGCAAATAATGTTTTAAGAGATGCAACTGCAGAAGAAGAAACTAAAATAAATGCTGAAAGAGCATTAGAACCAAGTAGTGCAGAAAAGAAACTAACCAAAATAAAACAACTTAGATTACAAAAATTAGAAGAAACAGATTTCTATGCACTAGGAGATGTAACGATGAGTGATGCGATGAAAACATATCGTCAAAACTTAAGGGACATCCCTGCCAACCATGTAGATGAAGCGGCATATGATTTGCTTTTAGCAAGAGATCCAGATACAAAAGAATTAACACACAACGTATGGAGTAAACCGTGAGTAAAATATTTGTAGACCAGGTAGATCCAAAAACAGGTACCTCGTTAACACTTGGTACATCAGGCGATACGGTAAACATACCGTCAGGTGTTACATTAGCAAATGCAGGAACTATGACAGGAGTGCCAGCACCAACAAGTGGTGTTGCAGCTTCAGCTATTGATTCAGGAACTATTGCTACAGCCAGACTTGGTTCCGGCACAGCGTCATCTTCTACTTTTCTAAGAGGAGATCAAACGTATGCAGCAGCGGGTTTTTCAACATACGGTGCTTCAGCGTATCCAAATGCAACGCAAACTATAGCTACTGGTACTAATACTAAAGTTTTATTACCTAATGAATATACTGATTCAAATGGAGAATTTGCTAGTTCCACATATACAGCTACTAGTGCTGGTGATTATTTACTATCTGCGCAAGTTTATGAAAATGGTGAAACAGGTACAAGTGTTCAATGGCAAGTTTTTATATATAAAAATGGAAGTTTATTTTTAAGAGGTGCACAGACGACAGACTATGCTGTGGCATATACATTTCCTATATCAGCAGTAGTCGTTCCTTTAGCAGCAAGTGATACAATAGAATTATATACATTTCATAACAAGGGATCTAATGCAAATATTAACTTTGATAATAAAGGTACATTTTTAAATATTTGGAGATTAAAATAATAACAATTTTAAAAGGAATTAACAATGGCTAGTACAATATTAGTAGATAAAATAGATCCACAAAGCGGAACAGCTTTAGAGATTGGAACATCGGGTGATACTATAACTATTCCTGCAGGAGTAAATGCAAATTTAGGAAGTACTGGTTCAACGATTACAATTCCGTCAGGGTCAACAATAGTTAATTCTGGAACGGCTACTGGCTTTGGTGCTAACACTCCAGCTTTTTCTGTAAAGCTAACATCAACACAAACTATAAGTAATAGTTCTGAAACAAAAGTTGCTCATAATAGTACTTTGCTTGACACTAACTCAGGTTGGGATTCTTCAAACTATAAATATGTTTTTCCAACAACAGGATACTATTTAGTAACTCATTCTTTAAGATATGTTTCAACTACTGCACCAAGACTTGTTTCTTGGGTTAGAAGAAATGGGTCAGGTAATGAAAATTTAAACAGTGTAGAAACAAATCCAAATAATTCTGCATCTGCTCCTACGACAGGAGGTAGTTTTATTTTTTCTTTTACAGCTGGAGATTACATTGAACATTATACTTTTCAAAATTCAGGTAGTTCTAAGGATTTAGAAGTAAGCACTAATCCTCATTTAATTTGTTTTTTACAAGCAACGAAATTAATAGGAGTATAACATATGGCATTAACAACAATAAAAAATTTAGACCTTACAAGTTCAGTAACTGGCACACTGCCTACTGCTAACGGTGGTACAGGTGCTACAAGCTTTAGTCCTGGTAAAATAGCGCAAGTAAAAAATGTATTAATTTCTACTGAAACTGTCGTGACTAATAATACATATACAGACACAGGTTTAACTTTATCAATTACTCCATCATCTTCATCAAATAAAATTTTAGTTTTTGCTGATTGTTGCGGTGTAGGAAAACAAACTAACGCTACATTTGCTAAATTACGATTACTTAGAGATTCTACTACTATTGTGGATGATTTTGCAAAAGAAGCTGGAAGTGATAATACTACTGGACCAAATAAAATTGGCTCTGTTTGTACTAATTTTCTTGACTCACCATCTTCTAGTTCATCGGTAACATATAAAGTACAATTAATGTCTGCTAATAATAATGCATTAGCACAAATGGGAGCAAGTGGTGCAAAAAGTACAATGACACTTATGGAGGTTTTAGCATGAGTTATATTACAGATATTGCAAATGCAATTATATCAATTAAAAATAATGCTAAGTTTGGTGTTCGTGGAGAAAATAAAGATACTAAATTAGAAACATTAAACGATTGTGAGATAGATTGGAATGATGGAGAAACACCTATTTCTAAAACAGATATCAAAACAGAGATGGATAAACTCTAAGCAACAGTGAAGGGGGCAAATGCCACTAGTAGATTTAACGGCCCCTGCAGGAGTAGTAACTGAAATAACAGATTACCAAGCAGGTCTTCGATATACAAGCGCAGATAAGGTACGCTTTAAGTACGATCAAGCGGAGAAGATAGGTGGCTGGAAGAAAAGAGATTCAAGCACTAGCGCTATGTCTGGTGTACCTAGAAACATTTTCCCTCATAGAGATAAAGATGGCCGTAAAATGGTACTCTTTGGTACAAGCACTCACGTTTACTGTGAGCAAGGTGGTATCATTCAAGACGTTACTCCTTACAAAACAGCTAATGTAAATTTAACTAATCCTTTCACAACAGGATCAGCTGGTTCATCTACAATTACAGTTACCGATGCAAGTAACACAATAGCACAAACTAGTCCTCCTTCTCGTATTGTCATATCTTCAATTGCTTCAGGAACAATTGATGGTGTAACTATTACAGCTGGAGAATATCTAGCTACATATGTAAGTGCAACTCAATACACCTTAACTGCTGTAGCAGGCACAGGAGCTAGTATTTCAGGTACAGCTTCTGCTGGTTCACAAACAGGTGGTGGTGCAGTTGTTCTTAGATATTTAGTAAGTAACGGACCGTCTGACGGTTTAACAGGTTTCGGATTTGGCGCAGGTCTTTGGTCGAGCAGCACATGGGGCACAGCCAGATCATCATCAGGAGTTGTATTATCACCACGTGTATGGACAATGGATGCATGGGGTGAAGACATACTCGCAAGTATAGGTGGTGGAGAAGATACATTATATTATTTTGATATAAGTGCATTTATCGCCGCACCTGCTACATACAGAGGATCAACTTTAGGACAGTATGTTACAAGTGTAGGTGGTGACGCATCTGCTATTCCAACTAAGGTTGGGGTAGTATTAGTATCTACACCTGATAGACATGTAGTAGTCTTTGGTTCTGATCCAGAAGGTTCAGCAACTTATGATCGTATGACAGTTAGATGGTGTTCACAAGAAAGTTTATCTGATTGGAATACACAAATAACTAATACAGCAGGGGCAACTAGACTTGGTACAGGAACTAACATAGAAGCCGCAGCAAAAGCTCGTGGTCAAATGGTACTATGGACAGACGTAGACATGTACAGTATGCAGTTTACAGGTCCTCCATTTACTTTCTCTTTCCAACAGTTAGGTGAAGCATCAGGTACTATATCTAAAAACTCACCAGCTATGATTGAAGGTGGTGCATTCTGGATGGGAGTAGATAACTTCTACGCTTACGATGGTGCAGTTAAAACTTTAAAGTGTCCAGTACTTAATCATGTATTTGATAGCTTTAACCAAACACAAAGAGAAAAAGTATTTAGTGCAGAGATAATTGAGTTCAACGAAATATGGTGGTTCTACCCGTCTGCAGGACAAACAGAAGTAGATAAGTATGTCATATACAACTACATAGATAACACATGGTCAATAGGTTCTTTATCAAGAACTGCATGGCATGACGCTGGTATATTTACATTCCCAATAGCAACAAACTCTAGTGGTTTTGTATTTAATCAAGAGAATGGTTTTAATGATGAGACAAGTGCAATTACTGCTTTTATAGAAACAGGTTTCTTTACAGGTGATCAAGCTGGTAATAGTATTTACTTTGTAAATAAAATTATTCCTGATACAACTTTTACAGGTACAGGTACAAAAGAAATAAAGTTTCAAATGAAATCAAAACTATATCCTAATACATCTGAAACAACTAAAGGACCTTTTACTTTAGCAGAAACAAAAGGTAAATTAAGTTTAAGATCTAGAGGTAGATCATTTCAATCTAAATACTTTAGTGACACTACAGATATAGGTTGGCGATTAGGTACATGGCGTATGCAAGCACAAGCTGATGGTATGAGATAATGGGACTATATACTAAAGGAGTTTATCCAGAACTTTCGTATAGAGAAAGACAAGAGAATACAATTAGTGCAAGAACATATGATGCATTAATAAACATCTTACGTTTACGTGATGCAAGTACAACTGAAACACCTGTACGAATTGCAAACAAAGATGAACAACAATCAATGGAGTGGTTTTTAAGTTAATGGCTATAGAATATAAAAACAGTTTAAATAACGTAACATCAACTGGCTCAGATCAAGTAGTATATACTTGTCCAACCAGTACATCATTACTAAAATATATGGCTATTGTTAAAGGCTTTACTATTTATAATACAACAGGTGGGGCTGGTACAGTAGACATTAAAGTTGTAGATACTAGCGCAGGAGTTACAGCTAGAATAGTTAAACACTTTACCGCTACGGATTTTACTACTAAAGCGACAGTTAATGCTGTATCGGAAGCGCCAATAGTGTTAGAATCAGCAGACGTATTAAAGATAGATACATCAGTTGCGGCTAATGTATTGATATCTGTAATGGAAATAAGTGACGAATTGAGGGGAGTATAGTATTATGCCCCCTTTACTTTCAATAACAAATAAGGTATAATATAAAGAATATGGCATCAGGAGTAGAAATGTTAGGACAAATGTCCGAGACTGAAGCATTAGCAGGACCAGTACAAGGCGGAAATATGGTTGTAAAACCTAATGAAGTACCTGTGGGTGGTGCAGCTATGCTAGCAAAAGCTTTACGTGGACAGGCAAACAAAGGTATAGGGGGCATCTATGAGCTACCTAGTCAACAAGAACCAACACCAGAGTTTATGCAAATGGCACAACAAAATGTTAAAAATGACATGACACGTATGGCTAGGACTGTAGAAAGTGCAGCTCCGCCAAACCATCTCATGGCATATATTACACCCGAAGAAGCTGGTATATTAAAAATGTTAGGTGGTTCAGGTGAATTAAATCCAATTACAGGTATACCTCAATATCCACCTCAAACATCTAAACAAGCTCAAACTACTTTCAATGCTCCTTCAGGAGCATCTGCTAATCAGTCTATGTCAGATAAAAGAGATAGAGAACGAAGGCAAGAAGCATATCAATCAATGGCTGATGCAGGTATTTCTAGTTTGTCAGGGACAACTACTGATGATGCAGCAGGTAAGAAAGCAGAACAAGATCAAAGAGACGCAGGTTTTACTCCTGTATCAGATGCAGCTCAACAATCAAATCAACAAGATACTGAAGATTTAAATAAAGTTAAAGAAGATAAAGACAAGCAACAAAATAAAGTAAACAATATACAAAAAGATTTAGATAAGGCTAAAGCAGAAGGTGATATAGCTGCAATAGAAAACTTAACAGCTGACTTACAAAAAGAAACAAGCTTTCTAGATAAGATACTAGAAAATATAGCAAGAACAGAATCATTACCAGAACAAGATAGTACATTTTCTGATATGCTTAGTAGTGGTAAAGATAAGACGTTAAAGAAATTAAAAGAGTTAGGAATCATAGGTCCTGAAATAAAAGACATAAAAGATTTACCTAAAGAAACATATGATGAGATGACTAGATTACTAGGGGACTTTGAAAGATTAGACGTATCACCTAAAGAAGCAATGAGTTATTTTGGTACTACTCTTAAGTCTATGAAAGATGGCGAATTTAGAGATGATGAAGATGGTAAAGATACAGACAAATTAACATTAGAAGGTTTAACTAAACGACTGCGTGCATTAGATACAGATGGTGGTGCTTCTGTGATAGAGTCATTAAAGAAATATGATCCCCAAGCATACTTTAAAGCATTTGGTGCTCCTCAAACTTCTGGTGGTTTAGAAGACTTTAGTATGAGTCCACTAGCAAAAGGTGATAAATTAACTAAAGAAGAACAAAGATACAACAATGCAATATTTGCAGCAAGAGAAGCAACTCAAGATAAGAGAAGTAGGAATGATCAATTTCGTAGACCAGGAGTCATGCAAGATAGTATTGCAGAAGAAGTTATTGAAACTCCAGATGGTGTGATAGATGAAGAAGCACAGACTATGAAGTATACTAGTCCACGTACAGGTGATAAAGAAATAGATGTGCCATTACAAAGAAGATTTAGGACTGATCCTACTCAAGATGTAGCTCAGTATAGAACAGCCCCTAGAACAGAATCAGATATACTTAAATATATGACAGAGGGCACAACAGGTGAAGGTATTGGATTAGAACCTTTCAGCGAATATCAACGAAGAAGAAGAAAGGCTATGGGATTAGATCCTTTAGAATTGTACGGTTAATTATGGCACTATTTGATTTTTTATTTAAACCAGGCTCACCAGAAATGATGCCTACGGAGTCAACTCAACTACCTGATTACTTAAAGAAAGCAGGAGCAAATATGGTTGGGGCTGCAATGGATGTAGCTGGTGAAGACTATATACCTTATACAGATCCACGTATAGCAGGCTTTAATCAAGCTCAACAAGACGCTATGCAACAAGGTCTTGGCATGTCTGGTATCAGTACGCTACAAGGACAGCAAGCTTTTGATACAGCAGCAGGTGCGGCAGGCGGACCTAGTCAAGCACAGATACAGAACTACATGAATCCATATATGACTCAAGTAGCAGATGTGGCGGCACAAAAAATGAAAGATGAGTCTGCAATACAAGCACAAAAACTGGCGGCAAGTGCAGCTCAATCAGGTGGATTAAACTCTACTAGATTTGCTATACAAGATGCCGAAAGACAAAAGAATTTAACATCAGGTATTGGTGACTTATATGCTAAAGCACAAGCAGACGCATACAAACAAGGAGTTGATCTTTCTAAATTTAATCAAGAGCAACAGCTAAAGGGGGCAATTGGTATGGGCACACTAGCACAGCAACAACAGAACTTAGGTTTTGGTGACGTGCAAAATCAATTAGGTATAGGACAGTTAACTCAAGGTCAGAATCAACAAGCATTAGACTTAGCTTATCAGAACTTCCAAGAAGAGAAGATGTATCCTAAACAGCAACTTAACTTCTTAAGTGGTATACTATCAGCTGATCCAAATCAAGCTGCAACAACAACTAACACAGCTATTTCACAACCTAGCTTCTTTGAATCCGCATTAGGATTTGGAGCAAGTGCGGCAAACATTGCGGCTGGCTTAGGCTGGAAACCTTTCGGAAATTAATATGGCTAGAGAATATATACTTCCTTTTGCTGGTGATTCAATAGAACTGCCAGGCAGTTTTTCAGATCTTGTAGGTCCGAATGCTACAAGAGCACAAGAATTTGATTATGTAATAGCAGGTGCAGGAGGAGATCCTATGCATGCAGCTATAGCAGAAATATACGCAAGTACTCAAGCTGGTGGTCAAGGTGACCAACAACGTGCAATGTTAATTGAAGAGTTATCGAGAAAAAGTGGACGACCTGTAACTCAAGAAACAATTAACTATGTTCTTGCTCAAATGGATAAAGGTCGATTTCAAAGTGAAACTGGAGGATCTGAGTTTGATAATACTGTAACGTCTCAACAAAAAGCAGATATAGCGGCGGCTCAAGCGTCAGGTGCTGAAACAGAAGAAGAGATTAATGCATGGCTTAGAAAAAAAGAAACACCAACTAGAATTACTACTACTGAGGACATGCAAATAATTACAACCGATCCTAAACCATATGTACCAGGAAAAAAGATAACTCCTAGTGATAGACAACCGGGAATTGAAGAAGCTAACAATAGGGAAGTTCCTGAAGAAGCAGAAGAGAAGGTAACTTTTAAAGATAGGTTAGCTGATCTGTGGGCAGATGGTAATAAACGTAATGCAATACTAAGTAGCATATCTGAAACTTTACTAGAAACTAGATCAGGTGTAGATGCATATGGTAATAGATTTAGAGACTTACCTAAAAATGTAAATGCAAGAATGCAAGAAGCGGAAGCACTAGATATGGTTAAAACACAGGCGACTTTAGATATGATGAAGACTCAAGCAGAAACAGCAGCATCTATGGACCCTCGACAATTTTTAAGTAATGCGGAAAAAATTGCTACTGCTTATGCAAACTCTGAAGCGGCTCAAAATGGTTATGCTCCAGGAAGTGAACAATGGTTTGCAACATACTCACAAGCAATTGAGAATCATGCATTTGAAAACTTAATAACTGCACCAGTTGAAGCTATAACAGCTATCAATCAATATATAATGAGTGGTGTAGTAGACGAAAAAACTAAAGCATCATTACAAAAAGTAGTTGATCAATTAGTAAATAAAATTTCAGGAAACAACTCTATGAACTCAAGAAGTGATAAAAGTTTTATAGATGGAGTTCCTAAAGAAAACGACGGCACAGACACTGATAATTAATTAACCCTAAGAGCGTAAGCTCTGAATACAACGTAAGGTAAACGATGGCACAAGACGTACAATATATCTCATTCGAGAATGGAGCACCTGATTTAAGGTTGCCCGCAGACTACACGGACGATCAAGTTCGTGATTATTTAAAATCAGAAAAATTTCAACAGCAAATGTATGGCAATGGCTACGCCTATGTCTATGGTTTAAACCCTGTAAATCTTTTAGATAAAGATAACCTTGATGACAATTCAATACAATCAGGTGCTAAATCTGCAATGGATACACTTAAACAAATAGGTGCAGGCGCACTGGCTTTTGGTTATGATGTGTTTGGTAATGAAGATAAACAAGCTGAAGCTATAAAAATGGTTAAGCAATATCAATTAGATCAGATGGCTCACAAATGGCGTGAGACTGCTGACGGTGGGGTAAGACGACGAGTAGAATCTCTCGAACAAGTATTTGAAAGTGAACAAGAGTTCGGCGCATTTCTTGAATGGTTAGGTAATTCATTTGGACAAGGAGCTGTTACATCAGTACCTTTCTTTTTAGCTGGAGCCTTAACAGGTGGTGTCGGTGCTGTAGCAATGGGCGGGGCGGCAAGAGCAGCCGCTGGTGGTTTTGTAAAGTCTATGGGTAAGAGTTTAATACCTAGCATGGTTAACCCAACTAGTGCCGCAGGAAAATTAGGGGCAGCTCTACTTCCTATTTCACCATCAGGTATTGGTTTAACTTTAGCGGGTTATACTTTTGGCGCTGGAGACACTTACGTAAATCAATTAGAAGAAACAGATGATCCGAATGCAGCTATTGCGGCGGCAGCTGGTGTACCTTATGCATTAGCAGAAAACATGTTTGGTGCTGGTGCTATGTTACTAAGAACAATGATTGGCAAAAGTAGTCAACAAGCAGTTAAAGACTCATTAAGTAATATGGCTAAACTAAATAAAGGCATGCCAATAGAGATTGAAAAAACTCTTAAAGTAGGTGGTAATGCTGGATCAAAAGCAAAAACATTTGCGAAGGGAGTAGCTACAGTACAAACAGGTGAAGCTTTGGCAGAAGGATTGCAAGAATCAATTACACAAACTGGTCAAACACTTGAAGGGGGCAGATCATTGACAGAACTGTACTCTAGTACAGATTTTTGGAAACAGGTAGGTGAAGGAGCGGCGGCTGGTTTTGCAGGTGGTACTCCGTTTGGTGCTGTTGGTGGTACGATACAAGCTATGAAGGTAGGACCTTCAATGACTATCAAACTTAAAGGCGGTGGTCAAATGATTGATCTACCTAAGATAGAAACAAGCATGGCATCAGACCCTGGTCTTTGGGAAACTTTAGATTTTAAACCAGCAGATTTAGTTACTTATACAGGTGCTCCTGTAGTAACAGGTAATGTAGATGGTACAAACTCAGAACAATTTGATCAACCAGATGCTACTAATAATGCAGCACGTACTTATTTTGTTGCGGGTACGGCAGAGTTTCAAGGTAAGAAACATATAGCTCTTGTAGCTACAGATAATAAAACAGAAATGTTTGTACCTGTAGAAAGTGCAAATAATATTTTAAATTTTAATAATGATGCAACTACAGAAAAGAATAGTCCTTCGGATAATAATTTTATTTTTGATAATGAAACTTCAAGTAATAGAAATTTAAATAAAAAAGGAATTGATAAAGCTCTTGAAGATAACCTAGAAGTTTTACGTCGTCGAGGCTATAAACCTGGATTAAAAGATTTACAAATTGATAAAGCATCTAAGAAACAATGGGTTCAAGATCAAGTAGATAATATAAAATTTAAAACAAAAGCATTTACTGAATTAAAAGCAAAACACACTCAATGGTTGCAAGATGGTAAGCCAGATATACAAGAACAACAAAGTGAATTTTATGATATAGCTACTGGCGCACCATTAGAAGATTTCACAGAAGTAATAGATCAAGAAATTGGATACAAAATTCCAGGAAGTTATAAACAATATTTACCTTACTTCGATGATGAGGCAGGTCTAAGAGAACAATTAAACGATCAAGGGTGGGCTCAAGAACAAATTAACAGAACAATTAACAATGCTCAAGACTATCAATCAAATAGAATTACTGCTAAACAAAGAACAGATTTAAATGAATTAGGATACGACACTCCTGCGGGTCAAAGATTTGTTAACAGATTATTAAATGATGATTACTACGTAGGTGGTGTAGGTAGTAAATCTAACGGACGTAATGTAATTGATAAACTTATAAAAGAAAAAGTTACATTTGGTGATAAAACTTTTAAAGAGTATTTTGAAGGAGTAAAGAAAACTAAAGAGAATGTTAAGAATGAAGTACCTTTAAACGAAGTACCTAACTTAAATAGAATTGGCCCTGCTACTATTCAAGAATTTCGTACATCTTTATTAGGTGAAGGACTTTATAATTTATCTGTAAAAGAAAGACTACATGCTATATTAATATTGGTAAATGAATTAGATACTGTAAAGTCAGCACGTTATTTAGAAAAAGTAGAAAAGACTTTAATTAATACTTTAAAATTATCTATGCTTAAGTATAAAAAAGCAGGGGCAACTGATAAATATTTAGCAGCTCAAGCAGAGTTAATATCTGTATTAGATAAAACTTATATTATAGGAACTACTTCAGGTGTAGTAGGTAGCCTTAGTGAAAATGCAGCAGTAGCTATAGAACTTAAATTAAATAAATTATTAGATAAAAAATCTAATACAGGAGCAGAGAAAATATTAATAGATAACTATAGAGCACATTTAAAAAACATAAATGTTAAGCGAGCAAATCTAAATAGTTTATTAAATAGTTTTAATGTAGAATCTATTACAACTAATGAAGGTTGGAATAAATTTAATGGAGCAAAAGTTCTTAAAGAATTAAGAGAAAAAGATAATAGATATACTATTAGTACCCAAGACTCTCCAGTAGGTATAGCATGGATGAATGCTAAACAAGGTACAGGTCAACCACGTTTGTCAGAAGATTTTGCCAGAAACTCTGTATCTGTGTTGCAAGCTTTACAAGAAAATGTAAACAAATTAGATTTAGATATACGAGTAGAACTAACAGAATTTTTAGAACAAGACGGTATGCCTTTAGCAGCAGCTTATATACCTGGTAGTCGTGCAGTTAAAGTAGCCCTCAATGGTATACCTCAAATGTTAAGAAGAAAAAATGGTATAGCAGAATTGACAGGTGAAGTTGCTGAAGATATTACAGATATAGATAGAGTTAACTTTTTATTATATCATGAAGTAATGCATGCACTAAGTCGAGAAGGTTTCTTTAAACAACATGAAATAGCGGCATTAAAAAAAGCTGCTAAAGAACAATGGATAGATAGATATAAGATTAGAGAAAGATATCCTAATGATAAAGCAACACAAGCTTTAATTAAACAAGAAGGAATAACATACGAAGACTTACTAGCAGAAGAAGCTATGTCAGAAGCATTTGCTGATTACATGACAGGTAGGTTTATGATGAAAGGTCCTATAGCTAGGGCGTTTTTAAAGCTTAGACAATTCTTAGTTGCATTAGGTAATGCTTTGACGGGTAACAGATTTAGTAAACCTGAAGCTATCTTTAATCAAATTGATTTAGGTATAGTAGGTCGCAGAGAAAAAACTTTACAACGTTCTAATGTAGTGTATGATGGCGGTATTAATGGGGCTAAGATTGTAGTTACTAATAGAGACTCTAGTGGTACAGGTGCGTTAGAAGGTTATAATTTAATTCCTTACAAACAATCATTTTTCTTTGGCAGTAAACAAGATGCTCCTACAAATACAGAAGCATTCTTTAAGTGGTTTAATAAAGGAGGCAGAGAAAGTGTAGTAACTACACCTAATGGTGCCCCCTTGGTTGTGATGCACACAACAAAAACTAATAAAGATGGTATACCTTTTACTGAATTTGATATGGAAAAATCTAATGATTTTGGTATGCACTTTACTGCAACACAAGGTCATTTAGATTATATTCAACAACGTATGCCTGCGGATATAGGCCAACGATACCATACATTCAAAGGTTACGTGCAGTTGAGTAACCCATTACGTATGAATGATTTAGTAAATTGGGATCCTGCAGAAGTAATAAATGAACTAATTAGATTAAATATAATAACTAGACCTCAAGGCGATACAATCATTAGAAAGAATCCAGCTCGAGAAACAGACATAGGAGATTTTATTAGAACAGACTACAGAGATTTTTACAATAGAATAGTTAAAGTATTAAATGACAAAGGATACGACGGTATAGTATATGAAAACTATGGAGAGGATGCCATAGCTCAACGTGCTGCTATGCGACCTGCAGGAGAAACCCCTATAGGAGAACAAAGTAGGTTGGATGTACTAGAGGAACAAAATCACAAGCTTACAGATAGTTATATTATATTTGATAACAAACAGTTTAAAGAAGTATCTAATGTAGGTGGTTATAATGGAGGTGACCCTAACATGTTTGCTTCTCGTGAGTGGCAAGAATCTGAAGGGGGCATGCCAGACGATCAATATGTACCGCCTAACAGACAACAAGAGCGTGATATTAACAGACGAGCTATGGCTGCTAGACAAGGTATAAATAAAAGTGTAGAAGAAAAAGCTAATCTAGGTGGCAAAGGATTGAGTTGGATCAATAGATGGTTTGGAGCTATGCGTGAATGGGCTTCTACTAATCTCCAATTTGCTAAACTATACAGTGTAGTACATGCGATGCAAGATAAATCAAAAAGTTTACTGGCTAAATTTACAAATGAATTAGCATTGTATAATCAGATCATTGACTCTGATCCTGCTATTGCGTTACTGATGAGAAAAGCTCAAATCATTTCACAACATTATCAGAATCAAGGTCAAGGTATGAAGTTTTTTAAAAATGCCAATGGACAAATAATTTTAAGTGCACCGATGGATATGGCAGCTGGGGCTAAAGATGTGGATGTTAAACCTGGAGAAACTATAATACTTGAAGGTGCTGTAGCTGATGCATTCTTAAGGTATGATAAAGTAATGGATGAAGCTTTATTAGAGGTACGTAAAGGTTTGATTGCTGGTACATATACAGAAGAACTTAATGAAGCAATTACATTAATCAATAAAATAAAAGCCGAAGACTCAAATGTCATAGGTCCTCAAGAACCTTGGTCATTAACTAATCTAAGCACTACAGAGTTAGAAGAACTCACAGGTGCAGACGTAGAATTAATTGTTAATGAGTTAAGAAGGCAATCAGAATTAATGAGTATGATAGGTCCTGCTACCAGAGGGGTTCTTTCATTAGATAATAAAGAGCTTGCAAGAGTAAGAGCGTTAATTGGTTTCTTACCTAATGGAGATATCAATAGTAAAAGTGCTAAAGGTTTAGGTAGATTGATGCAAGAGCTAAAGAAATATGATGCAATGGCACAAGGAACTTATGTACCATTAATGAGGTATGGTAAATATTTTATATCAGTTACTAATCCTAACATAGAAGATGGCAAAGGACAAACTGTTGAGTATCAAATGTTTGAATCTAAACGAGAAGCAGAAGCTGCTTTACCAATTTTGCAAAATAAATATTTTGATAATCCTAATGCACAAGTATCAGCAGTAGGTGAGCATACTCTTAATGAATTAAAAGCAGCAATACAAAAGAAAGCTATTGGTCTTGTAGAAATATCACAATACTTAAGTGACCCTGCTGCTAGAAAATTTTCTGAGTTAGAAAAAGAAGTTAATAGATTAATATCAGAGAACAAAGACATTGTAGGATTTGATAGTTTCCTAACACCAAGAGCGCAAGTAGGTGGTGTAGCTGGTTACAGTGCAGACTTTGGTAGATCAGCTCAGCAATTTTTATTTGCCGCAACTAGAACAGCAGCTCGTAATAGATTTATGCCTGAAGCTAGACAAAAATATAACGATACAATAGAATACGCTAAACAAAATCAAGACAGAAGATTAGAGCAAGGAACTGAAATGTTTTGGGATTATAGCAATGATCCTAAACAAGAATTTGCAGAGCTAAGACAGATAGGATTCTGGTGGTACTTAGGGGGCAACATGTCTTCCGCTATACTACAAGTAATGTCTAACGTGCAATTCACAGGGCCTATACTAGCTGAAGTAACTCCAGGTACGTTTGGACAAAAAGGGGCAACAGCTGCCGCACGATTATTAAAAGCACAAAAAGATGCTATTAACATGTTGAGCTTTACAGGTAACCAATTTGGTGACACATTTATTAATTGGGATAAAGTACCTGAAGATGTTAAAACACAAGTAGAAGAAGACATGGCTAGTTATTTAAAACAAGGACAAGCTATGCACGAAGCAGGCCAAGTTCCAGGCACTGAAAACATGGGATCAAAACGACGAAGAGCTTTTAGACAATTTGAAAATATGATTATAGGTGGTATGTTTAATACTATGGAAGCAACATCTCGTTTAACTGCATACATGGCAGGAATGAGAACATTCAATGATCCAGCAAAAGGTGTTGAAGCTCTGGAAAGAATGAGAACTTTATATAGTGGGAACCAATTATTTCAAGAAGCAATCAATCGTAACAACGGAGAGTTAACTCCTCAAATAGCTACTCGTTTTTTAATTGACGAAACCTTTGGTGTGTATGGTAAATTAAATAGACCAGCTATCATGAGAAAATGGGGTGCGGTTCCAGCATTATTCCAAACTTATATATCACAAATGATTGCGTTAATGTATAGAATGTTAACTAAGGGAGACTCTCCAGCACAACGTGCGGCTGGACGTAGAGTATTTTTACGTATGATGGGCATGATGGTATTAACAGGTGGTTACATGGGTATACCAGGTTCTGATGACGCAGAAGATTTAGCGAGTTGGATGGTAGAAAATGTACCAGGTGTAGGCTCAGGATTAAAAACTGATTTCCGTACTATGTTAAGAGAAATGTTATATGATACAGGTTTAGGAGCACAAAAAGTAAATGCTTTAGAGAATGGTTTAATTGAAGCCTATTTAAATATAGATGTACAAAGAAGATTATCCTTAGGTAATTTCCCTTACTCACAACAAGTGCGAGCATTAGCAGGGATGATGGGGCTAACTCAAGGAGGTAAGGCTGCAGATTTTGCGGGGGCACCTGGCTCAGTATTCTTGACACCTATTAAAGAAGGATTTACAGCAATGAGGGAAGGCAAGGGTATAGTAGATGTTGCCTTTATGTCATCGCCATTATTTATACGTAATGGTTATAAAGCTTATAAGCAAGCTATGGGTAAAGGATTTGTTGAAACAAATTACGGTACAGTATTACGAGATGATGTTACTATAATGGAAAGTGTATATCAAGCTATGGGATTTGGTTCAGCTAAAACTAAACGAGCAAGAGAAGCTGAGTACATGGCTAGATTCTACCAGACCAGAGGTATGAAGAAACAAAAATCAATGAACGCTCAAGTGACTAATGCATTTAGAGATATAATAATGGCTAATAAAAATGGAGACAAAGCTAAGTCTATGAAAGCTCAACTAAAAGTAAATGAGTTAACAAGAGAGTTATACAAATGGAATAGTTCAGTAGATCCAATGGATATGATTACTATAGATGTTAGTCGATTATGGCAACAAGCTATTCTAGCAACTAGCCAAGGTTTAAGGGATATGAAATTAACACCTCAAGTACAAAAACGTATGCAGAAGTTTAGAGAGATGTATGATTTTTAAATTATCTTTTAACTAAGCTACCACCAAAGTAAAGTCCAACGATCGCACTCATCAAGTGAGTATCTAGTGGTGTAATAATTAAACCATTAAATGTTTTATCCATTACTACTTCTTTACTTTCAATTAAAAATAAAAACCCTCTCGTAAATTCTGTCCACGTTAATACAACAGTGGTATCAAAAAATACTGGGGCAATCTTAGGCCATACAATGATAGCGCCAACAGCAGATAATGCTATTATTCTTCTGGTGAATGTAAATCCTTTGTCAG
>WLWG01001910.1_pt1 | contig 17172 bp, 18 predicted proteins | sample 6712871 | NCBI WGS metagenome assembly WLWG01 (sample SAMN12718693, study PRJNA515312) | sponge metagenome | isolation source: marine sponge | host: Mycale hentscheli | place: New Zealand: South Island, Marlborough, Capsize Point | collected 2003-05-01
GCCCTATTCACCGAATTTAAATCCAATTGAGCGACTTTGGAAAATGATGCATGAAGCGGTTACTTATAATCGGTACTATGAGAAGTTTTTAGATTTTCGGGAAGCCTCTTTGAATTTTTTCAAGCGCATTGGAAGACGAAAGGCTTTATTGAGAAAAAGAATCACTGATAGGTTTCACATTATTAATGCACCGATGTTCGCATCTTGAAGTGTGATGGGTATATATCGAGCACCCGTAGCACGGATAGGATCTCATCGTCGGTCGGTTCAACAACAGGAATGATTGCATTGACGAAGGAATTCGTGATCGTTGATGTTCGCCCCGTGATCTTGACTGGGCGAGGCATCCAGAAGGCACTACGCGCTGTATTTGGCATAAGCGAAAGCTACTCGCAGATGGAAAGTCTAACAGTATATTCCTGATTAACCAGAGTCACTACGCATCATCACTTCTCAGATGAACGCCCCATCCAACGGGCATAAATACCTTAATCTGTTAGCCAAAAACAGCCGCCCGAAAGCGCGCGGCATAGGTATGTCCGGCAGGCCGGAAATTTGCTCAAAGCCTTCCCGAATAAATCATTGCCTGCTTTATCCAAGGCAGACATAGAGGCTTTTCTGGACGATTTGTCGCGCCAACATCGATTACACGATGGGCAGTTTAAGCAAGCAGTGGATGCGTTGCGTTGATTACTGGTTGATTTAGCCGGTACGCCTGCGGGTCAAGCTTGTGGATTGGTTGTTTTGGCGTGAGGCGGCGCGACCGCTTGAACTGGAGCATGCGACCCTGGCCCGTTCCGCGCCGGCGGCCAATTGGGCCGGGCGTGCCGGTTCAGATACCCGGTTGGATGCCTCATACCAAGCTTCGTTGCAGCAGATGTTGAGCCTGCTCCGTGCGCGTCATTAGGGGCACCTGCTAAAAATAGTAATTTTTTCGTGAGTGCAAGGAAGCACCGCGCGCGCAACCGCAGTGTATAGGTCATACCTGAGGATTCGAGCACGAAGCTGACGCTGCAATCGCGGAAAAAGTGCATTTTTAGAGGTGTCCTAATGCACTCGATATCTTGGACAACGTGCCACCCTCAACCCAGCGTTGGAATCGCCTATGGCAAGTGTGGTATGACGGAAACCATTCAGGTAAATCTTTACATCGCGCACCCGAACGTAAAATCCACAAAATCCCGTTCGGTATGGCTCGGTCATCGCAACGAGGGCGACCCCGGCCATCAGTACGGACAGGGGGGATGGGAGTAGTGGTTTCAGTATCTTCCATTGTTCATCATGCGCAGTTACCGGTCCACTGCGCCGGATTATGGGCGCGCCGGGCTTTTGGCCCGGCAGCTCTTACAAAGTTTCCGGCCTTGGGTATACTGCGTAGTTCCTACGGCCGTCAGTGTCAACCCTCACGGCTCTGGTACAGATGCCACATTGGTATTTAGACGCGGCGGGGGCTGCCGCCCTCTATTGCGCCGCTTATCTGTCGTTCGTCAGGCAGTTGCTTTATCCGAGATACTGGTGGCCGTTCAAACGCCGCGACTCGGTGATAACCCTAGCGCTGATGTCAGCGGCAGTGAGCTTCGTTGCTCTCGCCGAGGGCCGGTTCCTGTGGCCTCAGGCGGTGGCGGCCAGCGCCTTCTTGGTCATTATGTTCCTAGCCGTCGGCGCACCGGCGCATTGTTTTAAACCGGGCCGCCGGCGCCCCCTGTTGGAATTCCTAGCCGACCGCGGGAGTCACGCAGGATTGGTCATCGCCGCCCCGTCATGCGCCTTGAGCCTGGTACTAGCGGATATCGAGTTCGCGGCCCTGACCGGGGCAGCTGTGCTCGTCGAAGTTCACTGGTTGCTTCAATCCAGTTGGCCGCGGCGCCGAACCCGCTACCCCATGAGCGCTGGCGACACCGTGGTCTTGGGCAGATTGGCCGCCCAAAATATAGGCGCCAAGGATAGAGGCGTCACGGATATAGATTCCGGTGACATCAGAGCTTTTGCCAAAAAGCACCGCATTTGGGAACTCGAAATAGGACCGGCCAACGAGCTGTACTGGCGCGGCTGCGGCAAAAATACGCCCCCTTGTCCATATAACTACTACTCATCGCGTCTAGGGTTAAACGCCGCACCCTGTTGCCGCGGCCATCTGCAAACACTATGCCTTGGCGTCACCGCCCATCTGCAAGCCATAGGTGCCACGTATTGGTTAGACGGTGGCACGCTGCTGGGCGCGGTGCGCGAGCATGGACAGTTGCTGGCCTGGGAAGACGACATCGATATCGGTGTGTTGCTGGACCCTGAGCTGGGCTGGGACGAGCTAGTGCGGCGCCTGCCAGCGCGACGGCTTCCACGTGGAAGTAGTAGCGGACCATGACTATATCGCTATCTCTTTCGATCCGCCGCGCCCCTGGCCATTGAGTTGGCAGCGTAACCGCATGCGCGGCGAGCTGCGCTTGGATTTGATCCCATACCGTAGATGCGAACAGTTGGGCAAACCGGTGTTGACGCGAGCCACCCCCAAAGGAGGTATGCAGGCCACCGGCGATGGCGGCTACGCGGTGTGCGCGGATATGGTTTTACCGCTCAGCCAGCGCTTGTTCTTGGGCACCCAATTGCCGGTGCCGCATAAGCCGGAGGCTTATTTACAGAGCATCTACGGCGACTTCTCCAAGGTTGAGTTCACCTACATGGATCAGGCCGCGGTTCACAACCGAACACCATCATCGTGAGGAATACTAGGATGGGTGCCGGTCAAAATCGCGCGCCTCTGATCGACAGCAATGAATATGAGGGCGCCTGCTAAAAATAGTCATTTTTTTGTGAGTGCAAGGAAGCACCGCGCGCACAACCGCAGTGTATAGGTGATACCTGAGGATTGGAGCACGGCGCTGACGCCGCAAGCGCGGAAAAAGTGCATTTCTAGCAGGTGCCCATGAGTTCTCCCGGTGCTGGTGGCCCCGGCACAGCAGGGCGCGCCCCGGTAATCGCGCAGCGCCTAATCTAGGGCCTAATCTAGGGAACAAACCTCGCCGAAATCACTGCCCCGCGGATCACCCGCTCGAGGGTGGCTGATCGGATGTCTACTTCACCCCGCGTCATCCGTGCACGCGGGACACGGAGCTGTATTATTCATACTGATCATCGCCACCACAGGAAAAACTCATGAAACTCTACGATTTTGCCATGGCACCCAACGCCCGCCGCGTGCGCATGTTCGCGGCGGAGAAAGGTATAGAGCTGGAAACAGTAAGCATCGATCTGTCCAAACGCGAACAGATGAACGACGGCTACCGCGCCATTAATCCACGCCTGGCGGTACCGGCCCTGGTATTGGACGACGGCACCTTAATCACCGAGAGCGTCGCCATCTGCCGCTACCTGGACGCTTTGGCACCGGAGCCGGCGCTATTTGGCACCGATGCCAAAGATCAGGCCATCGTCGAGATGTGGCACCGCCGGGTTGAACTGGAAGGTATGCAAGCAGTGGCCGACGGCGTGCGCAACTCGGTGGAGTTCTTCGCCGGACGCGGCCTTCCCGGAGCGGTCGATTTTCCGCAGATCCCGGCATTGGCCGAGCGCGGCAAGCAGCGGGTGGATCTGTTTTTCGCCATGCTGAATGAACGCCTGGCGGACAGTGAATACATCGCCGGTGACAACTTCACCATCGCCGACATCGCTGCCCTCATCGGCTGCGACTTCGCTAAAGTGATCAAAAAGCGGATCAGTGAGGAGCAATCTCATCTGCACCGCTGGTATGCAGCGGTCAGGGCACGGCCAAGCGCAAGCGCCTAGCTTTTAAGAGCACCTCTAACAATGCACTTTTTCCGCGATCGCGGTGTCAACTCCGTGCTCGAATCCTCAGGTATCACCTACACACTGCGGTTGTGCGCGCGGTGCTTTCTTGCGCTCACGAAACAATGACTATTGTTAGCAGGCGCCCTTAAGGCTCTTATATGGCGGGGGCTACGCTCCTTGCACTACCCCCGCCGCACCAAACCCCAGGCCACTTTTGCCAGTTGGCGGCAAGTATCCTTGCGCTCTAGCGCCGCCGGATCGCTGGCGTTGCCCTTCAGGCCGCGGTGGTACACGCCTTGGGTAATGGCGGCCAAGCGAAACAGCGACAGCACCAGATAAAAGGTCCAGTTGGGAATATCTTTGCGCCCGGTGGCTTTGCAATAAGCGGCCACGTACGCCTCTTCGTTCGGGATCCCCAGCGCGTCCAAGTCCGCCGTGACCAAGTCACCACGGGTAGCGTTGGTGACGTGATAGGCAAAACAGTTGTACGCCAGATCGGCGAGCGGATGACCTAGGGTGGACAGCTCCCAGTCCAGCACCGCTACCACCCGCGGCTCGGTGGGATGGAAAATCATGTTGCCAAGCCGGTAGTCGCCGTGAACTATGGTGGTCGGATCCTCCTCGGGCAGGTTCTCCGGCAGCCACGCCATCAGCTTATCCATGTCTGGCAAAGCGTCCGTTTGACTGGCGATATATTGTTTAGTCCAGCGCTTCACCTGCCTAGCGCAGTACTGGCTTTCGCGGCCAAAGCCCGTCAAACCCACGGCGCCGTAATCAACCGAATGAAGCGCCGCCAAGGTGGTGTTCATGGAACTATAGATCTCGGCGCGCGCTCCCGGCTCTAACCCCGGCAGCGCCTGATCCAAGAACACCCGTCCGACCACGTGTTCCATTACGTAGAAGGCAGTGCCTATCACGCTCTCGTCTTCACACAGAAAATAGGTTTTGGGCACGGGAACGCCGCTACCGGCGAGCGCCGAGATCACCCGGTACTCCCGCTCCACCGCATGGGCCGATGGCAGCAGCTCACCGGGCGGCTTTTTACGCATGACAAAGCTGCGCCCCTCGCCATCTTGCAATCTGAACGTAGGGTTGGACATGCCACCTTGGAACTGTTCCACCGTCAATGGTGGCGTCAACGGTGGCGTCAACGGTGGCGTCAACGGTGGCGTCAACGGTGGCGTCAACGGTGGCGTGAACGCTTCCAGATGCTGGGCGAGATACCGTTGCAGCGCTTTTTCGTCGAATCGATGGACGGGCAAAACGGGAACAACATCCGAGGTGGACGTGGTGTGCGCGGTCATGATGGCAGGCTCCACGGCGGGCTGGCGCATTAGGTGTTAAGTAGGGGGGGTGAACTCTTAGTTTTCATTCGCCGCAGTTATTTGACAAGCGGGTGACAGAGTACGAACGAAGGGGTAACTTCGGCCCCCATGCGGGGATCGTAGGGAGATCATGGGCAATGACTTCAGACCAACGCTTCGACATCATCATCAAGAACGGCCTTATTTTTGACGGCACCCGAACACCGCGTTTCAAGGCTGACCTCGGCATTCGCGATGGCGTTATCGCCGCCATGGGCCGTCTCTCAACGGCATCAGCCGGCCGGGTGATCGAAGCCGAAGGCTTGCATGTGGCGCCAGGCTTTATAGACCTGCACACGCACTACGACGCGCAACTGTTCTGGGATCCCTACTGCACCTTGTCGGGCTGGCACGGCATCACCTCGGTCGTCATCGGCAACTGCGGTTTTGGCTTCGCCCCGGTGGCCCCAGAGGCACGCGAGCGGGCCATGCTCTCTATGACCCGGGTGGAAGCGATCCCGCTGGAGACCATGCGCGCGGGCATGCCGTGGCAGTGGGTAACCTTCCCTGAATTCCTGGACGCTGTAGACCGCACGCCCAAAGCGCTCAACATCCTGCCTTATGTACCCGTGAGCCCCCTGCTCATCTGGGTACTCGGCTTCGAGGGCGCCAAAGCGGGCCGCAAACCCACCGCTGCCGAGCACGCGCAACTGTGCCGGCTGCTGCGCGAATCCCTGAACGCCGGCGCCTGCGGCTGGTCAGCACAGCGCATGCTGCCTACCGGACCGGCCGCCGTGCAGCGCGATTTCGACGGCACCCCCATGCCTACTGATGTCATGCATGACGATACCTGCCGCGCCTTCGCCCAAGTGTTGGCGGAGCGCAACGAAGGTTTCATGCAGATGCTGCTGGTATCCGGGGATAACCACAAAGATCGTAAATTCTACGAGGAACTGGCCACCATCAGCGGGCGGCCTATTCTCATGAACGTGGTGCAAGCTTTCGACGACCGGCCCCATATTCACCGGCACACCCTCGCCTGGCTGCGTAGCTGCTACGAGCGGGGCATCCGCGTCATCGGCCAGGGCTTGACCACCGACGCTGGCTTCACGTTTTCTTTTGAGGACTGGAATCTATTTGACGACATAGACGCGTGGTGCGAAGCAACCACGGGCACGCACGCAGAGCGGCTGGCCAAGTTAGCCGATCCGGCCCGGCGCGAGGCGCTTCGCGGCAAACTGCCACAGACCGCCACAGGCCCGTTACCACAGATAGTCATCGCCAAACCGGCGTTGGACAAGAACGCCGCTTGGAAAGATCACACCTTGGAATTAGCCGCTGAAAAAATGGGTAAACATCCGGTGGACGTAATGTTGGATATGGCGGTTGAGGAAGATCTGCAAACGGAGTTTTTCGCCGCGCCACCCAACGGCAAGCTGGAGCACTTACAAGAAATCGTGGACGACCCTTATGTGTTATTCGGCGTCTCCGATGGCGGCGCCCATACCAAGTTCCTCACCGCCGGGCGCTATCCCACGGAGACGTTGATCAAAATCGTGCGCACCCACGGCATGATCAGTTTGGAAGAAACCCATTGGCGTTTGAGCGCGCTGCCCGCGCAGGTGGCCGGATTCAAAGGCCGTGGCACCCTGACCCTAGGCGCGCCCGCCGACATCATCGTCTACGACTATGCAAACCTAGCGGTTAGGCAACCGGAGATCGTGCACGATCTACCCGGTAATGAATGGCGGCGCATTCAGCGGGCCACGGGTTATAAATATGTATTGGTCAACGGCGCCGTCACCATCGAAGACGACCAGCAAACGGAAACATACTCCGGGCAACTATTGCGCCATGGGGGCGGCCAACCGGTAACTCTACGAAACGTGTCTTAGTGAGTTATTCATTTCTTGAGTTCAGCTCTTGAACGTCAATTCCCAAGGGTTCTTCGAGATGGCCGGTCTTAGCCCATACGTGCACGCCGTCCTCGCCGGCGACGGCTACAAACCGGCTCGCCGCTGGCAAGCGTAACCAGGAGTGCCTGATGAATGTCTCGCCTTCCCGGGACTCACTTTCTTCGGTAAAAGAGCCGTCCAATACAAATATTTCCGCCCCACCCGGAATCGGCTTATCGAAACGGCTACCCGGCGGCCAATGTTCAAGCGTGACCTGCTCCCTTGAGTCCTCATGCAGCAACATAATTTCAGTGCCATCGTCCTGGCGCACATAGTGATAATCGTGCGCTGCTAGACGTACCTCGGTCCTATCATCCAAGGCGAACTGCCACAGCTTCACCAATATGGTGCAACCGGGCGCGGAACCAGGCGTATGACTAGTGTGCGGCGGATTGCGCACATAAGCGCCGCAGGGAAAGTCTCCATGCTCATCCTGAAACACACCGTCCAACACCAAAAACTCCTCGCCACCCGTGTGCACATGCGGCGAGAAAGCACTGCCGGGGGCGTAACGCACAATAGAAGTGGCTCTAGCGACTTCACCACCGATGCGATCGAGCATCTTACGCTGCACACCGGCCAGCGGTGAGGGTATCCACGCCATGGATGCAGTATGGGCGCTGGCTCTGACACTGAAATCGGCGTTGATATTCATCTATTGGGCACCTGCTAAAAATAGTCATTGTTTCGTGAGTGCAAGGAAGCACCGCGCGCGCAACCGCAGTGTATAGGTCATACCTGAGGATTGGAGCACGGCGCTGACGCCGCCATCGCGGAAAAAGTGCATTTTTTAAAGGTGCTCTATTGTCCGCCCTGACGTTATTAACCGCCTTTCACACCCTGGGTATTCACATACAAAGCGTAGAGCGAGTGACTTGCGGCCATGAACAAGCGATTGCGGTGAGGCCCGCCGAAACACACATTGGCGCACCGCTCCGGTAACCCGATACGGCCAACTTTCACCCCATCGGGCGCATAGACATTAACGCCATCCAACTGCGCACTGCCCATGCCCCAACCGCACCACAGATTGCCGTCCACATCGCAGCGCATACCATCGGGGGTGCCGCCTGGTCCCGCGTCTATATGCACTCGTTGATTGCCGAGCGAGCGGCCATCGGCGTTTACATCGAACTGCAAAATCTTGCGCGTGGGCTCGCCCCTGGATTCCACCACGTACAACAGCGACTCATCCGGATTAAAACAAAGTCCGTTCGGGCCTAACACGCCCTCGGCTACAACACTCAACCCTCCCGTATCCCCATCGATACGAAAGACATACTGGTCGATCTCGGGCTGCGCCCGGTGACCTTCGTAGTTGCCGAGTATGCCGAATACCGGATCGGTAAACCAAACCGAACCATCGGATTTGACCACCACATCGTTCGGTGAATTGAGCCGCTTACCCTGCCAGCTATCCGCCAACACAGTGATGCCACCGTCGATTTCCGTGCGCGTCACCCGCCGCCCGTGTTCACAGGTAATAAGGCGGCCCTACCGATCCCGCGTATTGCCATTGGCGAAGTTGGAAGGCTTGCGGTAAATACTAACGGCGCCCGTTTCCTCCTCCCATTTCAATATCCGCCCATTGGGAATATCGGACCACAAAAGATAACGGCCATCGCCGAAATAGACCGGCCCCTCCGCCCACCGGCAGCCGGTGTACAAACGCTCCACCGCCGCGTTAAAGATACGGTATTTGGCAAAACGCTGGTCCAGTATCTCCACTAGGGGATCGGGATAAGGGGGCTGTGGACGCCATCGGGCGGTTTTCAGCGGTTCATCGTTCATATGTACTTTACCTTTGCTCAGCTATGCCAAATACATAAAGCCCGGACAGCCCCTGAAACGCCGGTATTGCAGCAACACTCGCCGGACAACATACACCCCTTAGCCGTTCTTAGGCTGCTCCAGCGGTGGTCTTATACCGCTAAAATACCCGTACTCCCACCACCCGCAGCCCTCACCCCATGAAAATCGACCGCATCGAAACAACCCTCTACCAGGTCCCGTTGCCCACCCCTATTCAAGCCGCCAGCACGGCGGTGATGCATGCCTTCGATCTGGTGATGGTGCGGGTCGCGGACAGTGACGGCGCCACCGGCTGCGGCTATACCGTCATGCATGCCGGACAGGGCGCGGGCGCGGCCGTGCTCGTCGAGAAGAACTTCACCCCGCTCACACTCGGCGAAGACCCAAGATGCATAGAGCGGATCTGGGCCAACCTCTGGCGCACCCATCATTACGTGGGCCGTGGCGGCCTGGTCTCCTTCGCTTTAGCGGCGCTCGACACAGCGCTTTGGGATCTGCGCGGACGCACCCTCGGGGAGCCGTTGTGGCGGTTGTTGGGCGGTTACTCACCGAAAGTACGCGCCTACGCCGGCAATATCGATCTGAACTTCCCCGTACCGGAGTTGCTCGATGGGGCCAGCCGCAGCCTGGCCGCCGGCTTCAAGTCCATCAAGATGCGCCTCGGCAAACCCACGTTGCGCGAAGACGTGGCGCGGGTGGAAGCCATGCGCAGCCACCTCGGTGCCGATATCGAATTGATGAGCGATGCCAACGAAGCCTGGCGTCCCGATCAAGCCATACGCGCCTTCCGCGCCCTTCAGCCCTACGATCTGGTGTGGATCGAAGAGCCGCTGCGGCCCGACGACTACGCCGGTTATGCCCATCTGCGCGCCAATGGCGGCATTCCCATCGCCGCCGGCGAGAACCTGCACACACTGGCGGAATTCAACAACTTGATGACCGCTGGCGGCGTGGATTTCCCCGAACCCGACCTCACCACCTGCGGTGGCATCACCGTGTGGATGAAAATCGCGCATCTAGCCCAGGCCCACGGACTGCCCGTCACCTCCCATGGCGCTCACGAAGTACACGTGCACTTGCTGGCAGCCGCTCCCAATGCCTCTTATCTGGAAGTACACGGTTTCGGGCTAGAGCAATACATGGCCCAGAGGCTAACCATTGATGAAGGTTACGCCATCGCGCCGGATCGCCCCGGACACGGCATCGAATTCGATTTCGATGCCTTGGCCGTGCATCAACAGTGATTCAAGGGGACCTGTCATGAACACAGCCGCGCCGTCCGCCCACGCTGGGCTATTCAATCCTTCGGACCCTGCGTTCATCGCCAATCCGTACCCGATCTACCAGTTACTGCGGGACAACGCGCCGGTGTTTCGAACCCCGGTGGGATTTTGGTTTTTAACCCGTCACGAAGACGTGAATGCCCTGGTAAAAGACCGCCGTCTGGGTAAAGGCTTCGCCGAGCGCATGACCCGCCAGTACGGTGCCGATCATCTACAAGAACCCGCCATCCGGTCATTGGGTTTGACCATGTTGGTGCAGGACCCGCCAGTACATTCACGGCTACGCGGCTTGGTCACCAAAGCTTTTACCACTAAAGCTATTGAAAGTTTGCGCCAACGCATTGAGGCGCTGGCCAACGACCTCATAGACGCGGTCATCGACGCCGGCGAAATGGACATCATCCGGGACTTCGCGCACAAGCTGCCGGTCCACGTCATCTGCGACATGCTGGGTATCCCGGAAGACCACCGCGGCCGCTTCATGCAAAGCTCTCAAGTGGCGGGCAGACTCATCGATCCGGCGCCGCTCACGCCGCAAGAATTGGTTATCGCCAACGAACGGACCCAACTGTCCGAAACTTATTTCAATTCGTTATTCGAGCACCGCCGGACTGATCCAGGCGATGATCTGACCAGCCATCTAGTGCAAGCCGAAGAAGCCGGGGACAATCTCAGTGATGAGGAATTGACGGCAAATATACTGTTACTCTTTAGCGCCGGCCATGAAACCACCGCCAATCTCATCGGTAACGGTCTTTTGGCATTGCATCGCCATCCCGATCAGCTCGCTTTGATGAAAAGCGGCCAATTGAATTGGGGCGACGCCATCGAAGAGTTATTGCGCTTTGATTCTTCCGTTCAATTGACGTCTAGAACCAGTTTCGAACCGATTGAATTCAGCGGCGTCACCATTGCGGCCGGCGAACAAATCGTCGGCAGCCTAGGCGCGGCTAACCGGGATCCCGCTGTTTACGCTGATCCGCACCGCCTAGACCTCACCCGCTCCGGCATCCGCGCCCTGTCTTTCGGCGGCGGTATTCATATCTGCTTAGGCGCAAGGCTCGCACGCCTTGAAGGAGAAATCGCCTTCAAAACGCTGATGAAGCGCCTGCCTGGCCTTCAGCTCACCGACATCGACCAGGTGCAATGGCGGCAGACTTTTACCTTACGCGGACTCACTGAACTACACGCTACGTGGTAACAGCCGGCCTACACGCAAGTACTGTGCTCAGCCGCTCAAATCCTGTTTCGCCGCCTCAACCGCCCGTTTAACAGTTTGCAGATCGCCGATTTCATGGGCTAGAAGTAGCGCAAGCTTGCTCAACAACAGCGGTGTATTGTCGGAACCTGCCTCATCGATAGCTTCGGCGATGAGATCGTAGACCACTTCGAGTTCATCGAAATTCATCGCAGAGTTCTCATCGCAAAGTTCCTTGAATCGACAGCGCCCACTGAAAAGCGCTGCGCAATTCCGCTAAATTCAAACTTTGCCAACGCGCCGCCACGTGCCGATCGGGGCGCACCAGATAACAGCTGCCATCGCCCGCCCCATAACGGTGATGGCACCCTCCATCGGCATCATTCAACACCATGTCCGAATTGGGTGCACGGCTCTTCGCACATACGATGAGCACAGTAAGAGGGTGAGCGCTCGCAAGTGCGCTAGATATCTTTCCCGGTAGCCCCTTCCACTCGGCTATAGCGCTCCGGTCGCGGCAAAACGCCAGGACAAAAAAGCCATTCGGTAGATAGTCCAGCAAAAAACTACCGTCCGCCAGGCGATGATCAATGAGCGGCGCGCCCGCTGCCGGTCCCGCTGTGAATGCCTTATCCCGGCCAAGAAAACTGGTCAACGCACTCTGGTCATAGTTATAAGGCGCGGATTGACGGGGGTTCAGAAAGGGACGCGCGAACGCATAGCGCAAAGAAAGAGATAACACCGCATCGCGCATCAGTTGGTATCCCACCGTAGGCGGTGTCATAAATTGCGTGCTCTTGCGCGCATTGGCAAACACATCCATCGTCGCCCCGCGCCGCTCCGGTGTATAGCTATCCAGTAATTGCGCCGGTGCCGAACCATTTAGGACCGCGGCTAACTTCCAAGCGATATTGCCTGCATCCGCAAGACCGCTGTTCAATCCCCGCACCCCGAAAATAGGCACCAAGTGCGCCGCATCCCCAAGAAAAAAAATACCGCCGTGGCGGTAATCGTCCAAACACAGCGTAAACGCCCTATAGATACTCCACCACTCAAGCTCCCAGGGACCATCCTCGCCCACCATTGCGAGAATCGCCCCGATTTTTCGCCGCAGCGCTGTTTCTTCCAGAGCGGCGGTCTCATCTTCACCGGGTCTCAGTTGCCAATCAACGCGCCAGATATCATCGGGCTGCTTGTGCATGAGTAGAGTGGCACCGGGATTGGCCGGCGGATCGAAAAATGCCCGGCGCTCAGTGGGAAAATCCGACCGTAGTTGAATATCCGCAATAACATACCGTCCCTCGTAAGCATCCCCCTTAAGCGGCAAACCGGCGCGGCGCCTAACGGTGCTGTGGGCGCCGTCCGCGGCCAAGCAATAAGTGGTATGCAGTGGGTAGCTGCCTGCAGGCGTGGCAACAGTCAGTCCCACGCTCTCGTCATCTGACACGATGTCCACGACCCGGCTGGCAAAGCGCACATCAATGAGCGGGTGCTGCCTAGCCGCGTCAGCTAGATATTGCTCCATGTACTGTTGCTGTAGGTTGTACATGGGTAAAAAGCGCTCATGCCCGGAATGCGGCATCTCCAAGCGGTAAACGCATTGTCCGCGAAAATAGCTACTACCATGGGTCCACCCGAGCGCTTTGCTGGTGAAAGTATCAGCGATCCCTAGCTGCTGGAGTTGCTCCATGCTATGCCTCGCCAAGCAAACCGCGCGTGAACCATCGTTCACCGTGTGCTTCTCATCGAGCACCACACTCGGTATTGCATACCGCGCCAGCTCGAGGGCGGCCACCAACCCCACCGGCCCCGCCCCGACGATGGCCACGGGTGGTCCTTCGCTAGCGCCATCCATTTGCGGCGGACGCACGAAATCGTAGCTAGGGTAGTCGAAGTAAAGTGATTGGTACTGCGCACGCCCCGCAGGCCGCATACCACGTCCTCTTCATCCGGCAAATACACGTGTATGCCGAGCGTACCCCACTGGCCGTGGATACTCCATCTCTCCTGGCTCCATCTCTCCTGGCTCCATTCTCACCGGCAGCGGGCTGTTATGATGGGTCGTTGGCCAATTCCAAGGCGCTATAGCTATGACATTTGGGCAAGAGACAGTGCTCTGCACTTAGGTCATGGCCGATTTCATCAGGTTGCCCACAGGCAATAGGATGAGCCCGGCAACCCAGAAGCATTTCAAGTCCCTTATGCCGGCCATTGCCCCCGGCTTGAAAACGGCGCGCCAATCAACGCGGTCAAGAAGTTTTTATTGCGATGAACGATCCTATGTCAAATGAGGCCAGCGCGAAGAATATCTATTTCGAAGATCTGCGCATTGGGATGATCTGGGACATCGGTGAGGCCGTGTATGAATTGGACGAGATGATTGATTTTGCGCGGCGCTATGATCCCGAACCGTTTCACATCGATGAGCAATGGTCTCGCACCGGTCCTTTTGGAGAAATCATAGCGAGCGGACTACTGACGCTCGCCAAGTGCAGATACCTCGATCAATTGGCGTCAGCCAAATTCGGCTTGCGCAATGGGGTCGCAGCCGAATTAAAATCGATAAAATTTCCCAATCCCGCACGCGCCGGAGACATCATTAGCTTTCATAAAGAATGCACAGACAAACGCGAGTCTCGCAGCAAACGCGACCGGGGCATCGTCACCTTCAAAACCACGGGACACAATCAGGACCGCTTGCTCATGTTGGAGACGACCGCCTTACTCGTCTATGAACGCCGGCCCAAGACATAACCGGGCCACAGCGTGGAGGCGGCTAATCCATGCCGCCGCACCCGCAAGCCTTCCCGATTTACAGATTTCCGCTTTACAGATTTCAAAGGGAAGGAAAACGCGCCCGCTTTTCAAGCGCATAAATGGGCACGCTACTGCGTATATAACTATGCGCAGCATCTTCTACCGGCACGAAGTCCCAACTGAGGTTTTGATCACGCATCACCCGGGCCAAAAACCGTCTACGCTGCTGACTCTCCTGCACCCTGGCGGATAACGCCTGCACATCGTAGGCATCTTCCAGTTCTCGGACGAATCCGGCCACCTGCTGCGCCCAGGCCGGATCATCAGCCAAGTTAACACACTCCAGCGGATCGGCTTTGAGATCGTACAAACGTGATGGCTCGCCTGAAACCGCAATAAATTTAAGGCCCTCCCGCCGTAGCATGAACATCGGCCCATTGACGCCCTCGGCAAAGTATTCGCCTATCACATCATCATGGCCATCGCCGCCGGACAGGTGCGTCACCAAAGAGCGCCCTTCTATAGCAGTTGCGTAATCACCGTCACGGCCATCGCGGGAAATCTCGACCAAGGTTGGCAAGAGATCCACGAGCGAGACAGCTTGATCGATACGGCGACTGCGAAATATCTTCGGCGCGTGGACGATCAGCGGCACCCGCGCCGAATGCTCGTGATAGCTCATCTTGAACCACAGGCCGCGCTCCCCCAGCATGTCACCGTGATCCGCCGTCACCACGACAATAGTGTTTTCGCTATAGCCCGCCTCCGTGAGCGCCTGCAATAGATCAGCCACTTTGTCATCAATATCACTGATGCTGCCATAATAAGCGCGGCGCGCCCGGGCGATGGTATTGTCATCCAGATCCACCTCATCCGCGCCGTAGCTATGGCGCAGGCGGGCATCATGAGCGTGCATATCGACACTACCCAAAGGGACCTGGGGCAGATCGATATCTTCTTCGCGGTACCGCTGCCAGTGCTCCTGCCGGCAAAGATAAGGGTCGTGAGGCTGGATCATCGATACCGTTAACAGGAACGGGCGGACATCGTTCGAGCGGACTTTGTCAAACAAGAACCGTTTTGCTTTGAAGATAACCTCATCGTCATAGTCGAGGTACATGGAGCGGGCACAAACACCGGCCCGAGTCACCACCTCCATATTGTGATACCAATCCAATCTTTCTCCCGGCAGATCCCACCTGGGATGCCAGTGAAAATCGGACAGATAAACATCCGTCGTCAACCGCTCGGAAAAACCGTGTAACTGATCCGGCCCGACAAAATGCATTTTGCCGCTAAGACAGGTGTGATAGCCCGCATCATGTAAATAGTGGGCGAAGGTTGGGATCTCGGAGCTGAATTCAACGGCGTTATCCCACGCAGCGATCCTGGAGGGCAAGCGCCCGCTCATCATGACAAAACGCGAGGGCGCGCACAGGGGCGAATTGGTATAAGCGGCGTCGAACACCACACCATTCTCGGCAAGGCTTGCGATCGAGGGCGCCTGGACCACGCGGTGGCCGTAGCAGGGCAAAAACTGCGGCGCCAACTGATCGGCCATGATGAGCAGGATGTTAGGCCGGATACCGGATGTAATAGCGGTCATCGAAAAATCTCCTGTAGGGGGGATCCGGCACCATAACCCTCTGCCGGTGCCGCGTTACCCCGATACTTTATCCCGTAGCGATAGGTAAGGATTCATCGCGCGCCCACTCGCTCATGGAAGCGTCGTAGACAGCAACGTTTTCATAGCCGAGCTGAATCATTATAAACGCATCCAGGGTGGCCGCGATCCCGCCGCCACAGTACACGATGTAGCGTTCGGCGCCAGAGTGTTCGGCCCCGGAGCGTTCGCAGCGATCAGCGCCTATGGCGCGTAAGTGTTGCGCGGCAACACTGGCCGGCACCAGGGTCTTATCTTCACGGTTCAATAGTTTCGTGGCCGGCAAATTCACACTGCCCGGAATACGGCCCGGGCGGCCGTAACGTGCATCCTCACCGCTATGGAGCGCAGGCGACAAAGCATTGATAGTGCACCCGGCGCCGGCTTCCATGGCCGCCCGCACCTCGTCCTTCGCGGCGAACAATTCCGGGCGCGGGGACACACTCAAGGTTGTGCTGGGATAGCGACACGGTTCGGTCGAAATGGGCCTGCCTTCACTGGCCCATTTATCAAAACCACCGTCCAAAATGCCGGCTTTGTCAAAGCCGATGGCGCGGAGCATCCACCATACCCGCGTCGCCCACTGAATAGTGCCACGGCTGTAGAGCACCACATTCGCATTATCAAAGACGCCCCGCTGTGCCAACGAAACGCCCAAGACTTCAGGAGCGGGCATGGTAAAGCGCAAATGCGCCGGGCTGGATAAATCGGACAACTCTTGTTGCAGATCGAGAAAACCGGCACCGGGAATGTGTCCCAACTGATAGTCCGCGAGACCACTGCGCACCGTGTAAGGCGCATCCACGCCCTCGACGGGTGGCTCGAGATAGGTGGTGCAATCGAAGATGCGAAGCTCGGCATCGTCCAGATGGGCTTGCAGCCATTGTGTGGAGACGATGGCATTCGGGAAACGGTATATGTCTGTCATAGTTATGGTGTCCATGTGACTTAAGTGCTGTTTTTGAGGGGACGCCGAAAGCTTCGCCTTTGGCATTTAAAACAACGCGGCTAACCTGCCGATGAATTGCTGCTCCTCGAGAGCCGGCCAGCTCAGGGAATCGAGCCAAGCCGGCGCGCCCTTCGGCGAGCATAGTTTTCAAAGCAGCTAGCTTCTCAAAACCCGGTTGAACTTTAAACTGCTCAAAATGATTATGGATAACCGGCACCGCTTTGCCTAAGTCGATTTTACCTAAGTCGATAGCTTCTTTGACAGGAAGCTCTGCGGCGCGAGGAACGGCGCGTCCATTTTGTGGGCGCCTCTAAAAATAGTAATTTTTTCGTGAGTGCAAGGAAGCACCGCGCGCAGAACCGCAGTGTATCGGAACGTGTCAACCTGTTTTGGACAATTAGTTTAGAGATAACTCACATTTGGCCAGGGCATCAACGACTCTGGGCAAGGTTGGGACGTTGACTAGTT